>PVBE012519785.1_pt1 | contig 16442 bp, 15 predicted proteins | sample 1631181 | NCBI WGS metagenome assembly PVBE01 (sample SAMN08397723, study PRJNA350692) | Marine metagenome, whole genome shotgun sequencing project. | isolation source: water | place: Pacific Ocean | collected 2012-04
GGTGGACATGGCCACCTCGGCTTCGCGTAACTTGGTGATGATCTGCTCCGGGCTGTGCTTCTTCCTCGGCATTTCGCCCTCCCCCTTTCTTCTTGGCCCAAGACTAACATTCGACTTGGACCAGTTTTCGGGGGGCAGGTCGGGATTGGCGATCAGACGTCGAAAGGCGTCTTCGTCCGACGCGTCCCGTGCTCAGATGCTGTTCAACGACCAAATTCTTTCGAGCGTGAGAGGTCCCGTCGTTCTGTTTTTGGTCGTCTCAGGATTGTTTCTGGGATTCTTGACACTAACTAAACTGACGCATCCCACGTACGACACGTTGAACGGGTTGGACGAATGGACACTGAAGATATGGTTTTTCGTATTCATCGCCGAGATGAGCTACCAGGCGCTTCACCTGTTGCAGGATCTGCTCGACTGGTACGCTGAAAACATCGCGGCCAGGACCTACGTGAATTGGGACGATACGCTGATTCCGCCGATCAAACGTGTGCTCCCTTTGACGATTTACGCATTTGGCGGTCTGATTGCACTGAACGGACTCGGTGTGTCGATCAGCCCTTTGTTGGCAGGCCTGGGCATCGGCGGCCTTGCAATCGCGCTGGCGGTTCAGCCAACGCTTGGCAACTTCTTTTCCGGGACATATCTGATAACTCAACGCGAATTGAATCCTGGGGCTTACATCGAAATTGACAAAGGGCCGTCGGGGTATGTCGCGGATGTTGGCTGGCGCAGCACCAAGATGCGGACGATGTTCAACACACTCGTAGTTATCCCAAACTCGAAAATGGCGTCCAGCGTCGTCACGAATTATTACAGTCCCTCGCCGGCCATGTACGTGATGCTGACATGGGGAGTGAGTTACGAAAACGATCTCGCTCACGTCGAACAGATTGTCATCGACGAGATTCAACAGTTAGTCGACGAGTCTCCCCATGCGGTGAAGGATTACGCACCGTGGTTCGGGTGGGACAAGTTCGGTGAATCCAACGTCGAGTTTTGGATCTACTATCAGGCAGTCAACCACATCGGCACCTTCCATCTGATAAGCGATGGCATCGAACGACTTCATTCGAGATTCCAGAAAGAGAAGATCAAGAGAAACTACCCGATGCGCGAGATGGTGGGGTTTGCCTCCGACGGCCATCTCGACCACGGCGAGCTACAGGGAAGCCACTCGCCACAGCACGCTTTCAGCGACTAATTCAAGCTGCACGGACCTGTTGCTCGCGATGCCTGCGGTATGACAGAATCGGTTCTGTAGATGTCTGGTCTCCTAGGAACCGAGTCGGCCGGAAGCGCAGCAAACAACTCGCCAACCCGTCGCACGTTTGGCGCCGACCGGTGTATCGCCATCGATCCGACGTGCCTTGTCTTCGCGCGAAGGGCGTTGTGAGCTCGGCAACGGCTTTGATCCAGGATTCGCCGCGTTGTCCTCGCCCACGACACCCACGATCGGACAGCTCCCTCCGCACGAGACTGTTTCAAGAATTCACAAGTCCTCAACGGACCGAACCGGGCGCCGTGCCGGCATAAAAGCGCGGAGGTTTCTAATTCCGACCCTCTGAGCCGGGTCCCTTCTTCCGACCGTTACGATCCCGAAGAATTGTCGAGGCATCATTCCTGGGTCAGCGCCATAAATCGTCCGGTTGTTTTTGACGGGTCGGGCCTGTAGACGTAAGCGGAACCTCGGTGGAGCCTTTCCTGGTAGAGCACCTCTTCATGATCGCCGTGAGTAATGATGAGCGCGTACCACGGGTAATCGGGCAATCGCAGTTCCACGTACCCCTGCTCGTCGGTTACGAAGTTTCCGTAACGTACGACCCTGATCTGCGCGCCGCGAACAGGCTCATCATGTCGATCGAGGATCCTCAGCCTGATCGGGCTTGGCTCTGAGGATTGTTCCGCGGTGGACTGATCCTGCGCATAGGGATGGTCTGAGATCAAAGCCAGAATGTCTTTCTCGTATCCGGTGCTCTTGGGAGTCATCCAGTCCGGTCCGTATTTCGCCGCCAGGTAGTCTTCCGGGGGACTGGGCACGCGGAACGTGTCGCCAGCGAAGTCAATCTCCTCCATCTGAGTTACCACGCGGACGGGAATCGGGACGCCGGGGAAATGAATGATTTTGTCACCGAGTATCCGATAGCATGACCAATCAATCCTTATGAAAGACTTCATGAGCGTGGCGGATACGTATTCTTGGTTGGGTTCCGCTTCAGCATAAAAGCCGCGATTTCGAAACGCGGCGAGTGCTGGTTCTATCATGTCCTCGGTGAATCCGTGAAGCCCGATGATCGAGCCGAGATCGATATCGTCGTCCCACCGAATGAAATCTTTCTCCCTGACGGCGCCGAGACAGGTGCCTTGTCGCAAAAAGAATGGCGTGTTGACCTGCTCAAAGATCTGTTTCACTTCCCTCAGGATCGTCCCGGCCGTATCGGGGTCCATGGCTGTCATCGATTCGTACGACCGTTCGACGGAGGCCTCGTCGGCTCCATTGCCTTGAGTCATTGATTGCTCCTAGTCCGATTTCTGGTGACGGACACCAGTGCACGAGCCAATCTCGTAGCGCATCCTTCGAGGTTGAACCCGCCAATGGTTGCGGGGGCGTCGATCAGAACGTAGGCGACGGCTTTCACGATCTCGGCATCAGACGCCTGGCGGGCACTCGCTGGAGTGAGGCACATTGCCGGTCTAGTTTCTCGCTACAAAGACAACCGAGCGGCGTTTACCTGACCCGTTGTGGGTGTGAAGACATCGCTGTGTGGACAAACTAGATTCCGGTGCAAAATGCCCTGCGTCCGGGAAGGGTGGCACAAACAGAACCAGGTGGGTTTATGGCTTGTGGATGCGTGAACAGTATTTGAGTGGATGGAGAATGTCAAAATTCATGGGCTTCGCGTAATGCGATTTCGAAATGCTGGAGCCTCTCGTGTAAGCGATAATTGCGTACACCGATCGCACCGCAGCATATCAGGGCGGTTCCTGGCTGACCCGACATTACGATCAACCGTGTCCGCGACTTGTCGCGGTAGTTTCGGTCAACCGCTCAGCGGTCCCCAGGCGACTCAAGGCGCTGCCTCGATTCGGAGTCGACCCTTGTCACCAGAAACGACTCGTCCGTGAACCAGAGGCCCTGGTATGTCTCTAGCACTCGTCGGGTGACGTCGAGGTACTCGCCATAGCTCATGACCTCGCCTATCCGGTCGTCGTCGATCTGCGCCACGTAGGTGGCCGCGTTCCAGGCGGCAAGCAGGGCCGAGGTGCCGATCCGGCTCGTGACCTCATCGGAAGGGACTTGCAGGAAGTACCGAAACAGTGCCCGCGAGTCCATGAAATCGATGAACCGAAGGTCTGGACGATCATCCTGCAATTGGTCACGGAGCTCGCGGAGAAGCACCTGTCGCGGAGTTCGGAACGGGTCTTCTTCTGGCCAGATGCGACGAATGATCTCCATGCCAGGATCCTTGCCGGTTGATTGGACGACGGCCATGCATCCGAACAACGCTAGGCTCCGAGCCAGCGGGGCCAGGACGTTCCGCACTTTGAGTTCAGCCGGCATCCGGGCGCGAAACGGTTGAGCCGCGATCATCATGTCGTACTCGTGGGAGACGTCGCCCTGTTGGGGAATGGACGATGCGACCGACCATCGATGATCTTTTCGGTAGATGATCAACACGGACGGGGCTTTGTAGAGCGGATTTCCCGTCCTCTTGCTGGGGGCCGTTTGCCACCACTCGTCTATCAAACCGCCAAGGCTCCTGATCTGCTCATCGAAACCGAATGCTGAATCGCCTTCAAGCTCCACTTCCCGCCAGTTGAGCCGCGCTTGGGCGGATTTCGATCTGGGATACAAACTCGGCGCTTCGGAATAAAACATATTGGTCAACACGAGCACGGTTAGAGGGTGTTCATGGAAGCGATCCGCCATCTTTTCCAGGCTGATGCGCACGTCCTGATGGCTGATCTCTTTGGCGACGACCAAGAATGGCACGATAGGGTAGCGGTGGTGGAGATATCGCATAACGCGAGTCAAGACGGTGGCGTCGCCCATCCCCGCATCGAACACCCGGAGCGCAGGCGGCACGGGACGCAAGCTCGACGTATCCATCGCGATCCGCTCGGCGATCGCCTGCTTCTCGTTGCAGGTGTTCACGAAAAGCAGGTATTTTTCCCGGTTGTCGTAGAAACGGAATGGGTGGTCCGCTTGTTGGCTGATTGTCATCTTCGCTCCGTCGTCGCCCCAGCCGGTGTAATACGACCGTGTGATCAATCTCGATTGAGCCCGGCCGCATCGAGAATTCGCGGAATCCGCGATTCCCAGCCGATTCCCATGATGTGCACGCCCTGGCACATCGTGGAGATGTCCCTGATCGTGCGAGCGGCGATCTCTATGCACGCTCCGCTTTTGTCTTCGGCGGCGTCGAGTTCGTCGATCAGACTGTCAGGCACGGTGACACCCCAAAGGTTGGCGTTTAGGTTGCGGGCCATGTCGCCGGATTTCAGCAGAATCAATCCCGCCAGCACCGGCGCCCCGAACTCACTCGCGGAGGCCATGAACGTTTCGAACTCAGCCGGATCGAAAACGGCTTGAGTCTGGAAGAACTCAGCGCCTGCGTCGATCTTCTCCTTCATCCGCCGTAACTCGCCGTCCATATTCGGCGAACTGGGGTTGCACACAGCGCCGACGTGAAACTCCGGGGCGCCTCGAAGCGAATTGCCCATCATGTCCGTCCCTGATCGGAGGGAGCCGATCATCTCGAGCAGTTCGATCGTTTCCAGGTCGAAAACGGGCTTGGCTTCGGGGTGATCGCCGCCCTCGGGGTTGTCGCCGCGCATGCACAGCAGATTCGTGACGTCAAGCGCGCTCGCGCCAAGAAGGTCGGCCTGGAGCGCGATGCGGTTTTTGTCGCGGCAAGTCAGTTGGAGGATCGGCTCCATGCCTTCGTCCAGCAACGCATGAGCGGCTGCGACCGGCGCCATCGCCATCCGCGAGCTGGCCGAATCCGTCAGGTTGAACGCATCGACGAGCCCTTTGAGCGGCGCCGCCCGACGGAGCATTGGTCCTAAGTCGACACCCTTAGGTGGGTTGAGCTCCGTGGTGACTGCGAATTTTCCGGATTCCAGAACGCCGGTGAGTTGACTCAAATTCTGCCTTTAGTTGGCGCCACGAACTACGCGTCGCAGATTGCCCGCATTATATGTCATCGCTCGGCGCGTCGTGACAGCTTATTGATTCGATTTGACTCTATCGAGACCGACAAGACTATAATGACCGACTTGTCGGTAAGCCAGCAGATCGGGCATTTTCCTCGAGACATGACCGCCGCACACGTCGTCACCGGAGCATCGGGATACACGGGCTAGTATATCGCCACGGGCCTGCTGGATGCAGGGAGCGAAGTCCGATCGCTAACCGGTCATCCGGACCGCCCTGACCCGTTCACAGGCCGCGTTGTCGCATCGGTCCTCGATTTCGAAGCTCCGAACGGATTGCGTCGTCCGCTGGCCGGCGCCGACACCCTATTCAACACGTACTGGATCCGCTTCGCCAAGGGCGAGCTCACGCACCAGCGTGCCGCTGACAACACCCGGGAGCTGATTCACGCCGCCGAGGATGCCGGCGTTCGCCGGATCGTCCACGTCAGCATCACGAACGCGATGGCCGACTCGCCGTTGCCGTACTTTCGCGGCAAAGCCGAGGTCGAAGACGCCGTCAAGCGATCCGGAATGTCGCACGCGATACTCAGGCCGACCGTGATCTTCGACGCCGAGGACATCCTGACGAACAACATCGCGTGGCTCCTGCGACGGTTCCCGGTTCACCCGATCTTCGGCTCGGGTCGATATCGGGTGCAAGCGATTTTCGTGGATGACCTGGCACGGCTAGCCGTGCCAGGTGGGAGAGCGCACCGACAATGTGGCCCTCGATGCGGTGGGACCGGACGTTTTGACGTATCGTGAGATGGTCGGTCTGATCGCGACCAAAATCGGAGCCCGTTCAAAGCTAGTACGCGTGAGCCCGCGATTGGCGATGCCGGCCTCCAAGCTCATGGGACTGATAGTTCGCGACGTCGTACTGACGAAAGACGAACTGGACGGCCTCATGGCCGACCTACTGGTGTCGAAGTCCGGCGAACCTCCACCCGGCAAGACCCGCTTCTCCAACTGGCTGGACGCGCATGCGCCGGAACTCGGTATGCGGTACTCGTCTGAACTGGTGCGCCACTACAAATAACGGCTGAGCCGACCGACGCACGCGACCGGTTCAGGCGTTGGCTTCCATTGCCCCTGACAGAAGCTGTTGGACGGCGCCGGTCACCGATGGCGCACGGTCATTCGAGCGACAAGATGTCGCCCAGCGTCCCGATATCGCCCGAGGCTTGGCTAGCTGCGTTCGATGCGGCGTCAGCTCTGTACACATAAGATTTGTCCGGCTCCAACTCTTCCATATAGAGCACTTCCTCGTGTCCGGGGTACTTGATGACCAGGGCATACCAGTCAGGGCCCGGCAGGATGATCTCGGCATATCCGCGCTCGTCGGTCCTGTAGCGTCCGCCACCCACAAGCGCCACTTCGGCGTCCGCCACCGGGTTCCCTTCATGATCGAGCACCCTGACCGTGCTTGGCCTGCCAACTAGGGTCGCGTCGGGGATCTTTTCCACTACGTCCCTCTCGTATGCGCCCGGCTTCCTTGGCGAAGTCCAGCCCGCGCCATACTTCAGGCGCAAGTATTCCTCGGGCGGATTCGGTACGAAGAACTTCTCGCCCAAAAACTCAATCTCTTTAGGTCGGCTTAACATATTGGCGGGAATCTTAATTCCCGGATAAATCGTGATGGTGTCGTCGATGACGCTCATGCTCTCCCAGGTTACTCTCACGTAGCCCTTCATCGTTTGCAAGGCTTGCGAGTGGCTGCCCGGCAGTTCACGGGTAAAGAAACCGTTATGCCTGAAGGCTTCCGCGATCGTTGGCATCGACTCCGCCGTCAGGCCGTTGACGCTGATCACGGACATCAGATCGACATCGTCGTCCCAGGGGATGAGGGCATTGTCTCTGATCGCCCCAAGACACGTGCCGGAACCGAGCACGAACACGACCCCCAATCGGTCCATGATCTGTTTCGCTTCCTTCAGATTGTTCGCCGCCACAACCACATCTATCGGCGGGTTGTACTTATTCGTGTACTCCAGGCTCGCCAAGTCCGATCCATTGCCTGCAAACATTCTTTCCTCCCTGTCCGAGAACCTCAGATGCTCAAGCCAACATTTCCATCTCAAGTCAATTCCCACAACCCGTGGCCCTAAGGCTGGCTAGGACGATAACACGGCGCCCTGAACGCACCAACTGTCGTCCTATTCACTGATTACTTTGCGTCCGCGAGTGAGCCACAGCTCAATCGTCATCAGGAAGGGTATTTTGACTCATAAGACAGAACGCCGCTTGACGCGTCCTGAGGATTGTCACGCTCAAGGCATGTACGCGTGTTGATGTCGTCGCGATTGGGGCGAAACTGCCGACGGCAATCGACTCGATAGACATTTGCGTTGGTCTCTCGCCGAGCCGAGTGGCGGGCAACGATGTACGCAAATCATGAGTGCGTCACGCAGAGATGTGCTAATGCAGGCCGGCAACTAACTCAGCGGTTGAGATAGACTCCCGAGCTCACGACATCGGGCGCATCTTGGTCCAAGCAGCGTGAACCAAGCCATTGTTGGAATTGAGCCGCCTAGCCCTTGTGCGGGATCACTTGGACCCCTCCCCAGCGTTCAATCCTCTTCAGCTTGTGCATGGGATTGACAAATTCACAAGGCACTTTGGTCTGGCACAAGCCGCAACCGGCAACGCTCGTTTCGTTGTTGTACCCGTCTTTCAGCGCCGCGGATGAGTATCCGATGCTGACCAGATACTCCTGGCACTTGATCTTGTCATGGCCGTTTTCGGTGATGGCGTCGGCCGGGCAGCGGATCATGCAAGCGCGACAGTTGACGCCCACGTCGAACAGGCAGTTCGCGTATGGTCCCGTGGCCGTCATTGGGCTCGCGGGCAGCTCGAGGTCCGTGACGACGCTCCCGCAACGGTGGGCGATCCCGGCCTCGGTGATGAAACCGTCTGATAGGCTGAACGTGCCGTGTCCCGCCGCGTACGCCGCGTGGCGCTCGGACCAGTTCGAGTAAGGTCCTTTCTCGTTGGCGAAGGTTCTGAAATAGGGTTGCAGGAATGGCGCCACCGCCATGTATCCCATTTCAGTGAGGAAGTCCACGACATGGTTGCGCAAAATCCCGTTGAAGACTTCGCCGTGCCAGCGAGTGTGCGACCAGAGCCTGCCCGGAACCTCCGTCTCGGCGCTGTTTGAATCTCGAGTTGCCTCGGCGGCCGGAAGAATCCAGCTTATGACTGAAAGACGCGACTGCAAATCCTCCGGCTCTTTGTCGTATGCCTTGGCCAGAGCCTCACGTGGAGTGAGGTGAGTAGGAGCGATAATCGACTTGTACTGATCGAAGAGGGGATTGTCGCCGGCGGCGTACTTCACGAGCGGTTCGTTCCACATGACGTAATCGTCCAGGAACGAAAGTCGGTTGTCCGGGCTGGCGCCCACGAAATCCTTGATTTCCTGTTCAACAAACTCCGCCGGGTTGGAGTGAAACTTCGCTGCAGTCGCTGGCGCTAGGCTCATCGATGCCTCCTAATAATTTGGTCAGCTTCCGTGCATCCCGCTTCAGCCGACATTGCGCAATCAATCTGCCGTGACCACGGCGGCACGGTCCGCCTGGCGCGGCCATTGTATTTTCGCCCGCCGACCGTGTCAATTTTCCGCCGTTGCGATGGTAATTGTCCGTAGAAGGCGAACCGGTTCGCCTTCTACGGATGTCATACGGTAACGGCAACGACATCGTGAGTATCGATGATTGCGACTTCCTACCGGATTTCGTCAGGAAGGGGATCTCCGTGTTCGTTCATGACCCCAAAGTAGGCTTGAGCCGCTTCCAGTAATGCTTCCACCGCCTCCGCTTTCGTGTCGCCCTCGGTGATGCACCCTGGCAAAGACGGAACTTCAGCCACCCGGCGACCATCGTCGACCTCGGCCTCGACCTTGAACGTAGGTTTCCATTACGTTGCTCCGATCCTGATCAGGGAAAGTGTCGTGCCTACAATCATAGCCCAGGATTCGACTGCGGTTTTCGTATCACGATGCCAGCCAGACGCCCCAAATGGGACTTGCCACACTCATCAGCTTGGTTCGGTTCGCCGGCGCAGGCAGAGGAAACTTTCTCACGGAAGCTTGCGGACAAGCCCGTTCGTGCCGACGCCGTTCATGACCGCGTCGCGCTCGTCACACCTCGGCCAGTGAACCTCGGGGCGGCGCGAACGCGACGAAGATCGTCAGGTCCTCCGTAATCGAGTGGAATCGGTGATCGACGTGTCGCTCGACGAACACGATGCTGCCCGGTCCGACCAGCCTGTCTTCGTCCGCCACTTGTATCGCTCCCTTGCCGGCGATGACGTAGTAGACCTCGTCCTCGGTGTGCGGTTGCTGAGTGTCGACACTTTCCGCGGGCAGATGGTAGATTCCCGTCGACAACCCCGGTAGTTTCTGGAATTCGAGGTAGCGTTCTCCTGATTGCTCGCGCTCTTGCGCTAAGTCTCCGATCTCAAATGCATCCATGCCTGCTCCTGTTCATTGAAACAGTTGTTACGTTGTGACGGTTGATTGTGTCGTTCGGCGGTGTTCTTTGTACAGGGCCAACTTGCCCGACCGTCGATGTTCCCCACGGCGACCTCGGCGCAAAAAACCGAGCCGTCCGCGTGCTTGGTGAACGATCGTCGATGCGTCTGGATGATCGTGCCCGACATAAGACGCAGCGTAAATCCCGGCGATGCGTCCCGATTCGAGCGCCACCGCGCCGCTCTCGACCCCGGCCGCGTCACCGCACACGAACAATCCCGGCAGGGTCGTGGCCATGCTGCTGTCGTGTACAGGCGTCGAGCCGCCGAGAACTTCGACATCCATTGGCGGACAGCCAGCGAGCTCGGCGACGGCGGTGTCGGGCGACCTTGGCAGAGCGAACAGCAGCGTGTCGGCCTCGATCTCCGTGTCGTGGTCCGGATCGTCGTCGTCAGATCGCCGGACGCGGATTCGCTCGAGGCGGTCATCGCCGATCGCACACACGACCCGCGTCGACGTGAGCATCGCCACTCCTCGCTGTATGAGTGGGGCCGCGTTGAACTCCCGACCTTGCACCTCAGGCGATTCGTCAACGACTGCGATAACGTTCGCGCCAGCGTCGAACAGGTTCTGAGCGATGAGCAGGCCTGAGTTGTCCGAGCCCACGATGACGATGTCGTACCCGATCATCCTGCCTTCGCTGTTCAGAGCCGCCTGTGCTTCTCCCGCAAGCATGACGCCGGTGAGGTCGGATCCGTCAAATTCAGGCAACGGTTCGGTCGAACCCGTCGCCAAAACGACCGACCGCGCAACGAACTCGACGCCTAGTGTGTTGAGTGTCAACGCCCAGAGCCGGTTCGTGAGGTGTGAGAGCGAGGCGACGTTGGCGCCCTGCAAGATTTCGACCCCGGCTTCGACGGCGTCTGCCCGAAGTGCCCGAGCGATCTCCGGACCGGTCGACCCGTCGAACCCGCGTCCCGGGCCTTGGAGCGGCTGCGACTGCAGGCCGAGCAATCCGCCTAGCCATGATTCGCGATCCAACACGAGCACGGAAGCGCCCGCCTGGGCCGCGATCGTCGCTGCCGTCAGGCCTGCCGGACCACCGCCGACCACCGCGATGTCCACGATTGTTGTTGCGTCCACGATGGCAGCTCCACCCGACCAATGCGTTCCTTGCCGCTGTCGGAAGCCACATTATATACTTGGCGCGTCGTTCATAGGAGGCACACATTGAGCACGGACAATCAGCCAGTTCAATCGCAGATCATCGTTCGCCGAGGAATGTCGGAAGACGCCGAACACATCATCGGATTCCAGCAGAACATGGCGATGGAAACAGAAGGCAAAACACTCGATCCGGACTTGATCGGCGCCGGCGTGGCGGCGGTGTTCGAGTCGGACGACAAGGGCTTCTACCTCGTCGCCGAAGCCGAAGGCCAAGTGGTCGGCAGCCTGCTCGTGACCTACGAGTGGAGCGATTGGCGGAACGCGACGTTCCTGTGGATCCAGAGTGTGTACGTGGACGCCGCTTGGCGTCGCAAAGGCGTCTACTCGGCGATGCACGGTCACGTCAACGACATCGCCACATCGCGTGACGGCATCTGCGGCATCCGGCTCTACGTCGAGCACGAGAACCGCATCGCGCAGCAAACCTACAACGGGCTGGGCATGCACGAGGCACATTACTACATGTACGAAGTCGATTTCGTGCTGTAGGAGTCGAAACGAGGCTCCGCACAGGGTGAGCCTGATTCCGTTGCGATGAACCGGCGTCCCTGTAGGGGAGGGTCTCAAACCCTCCCGCGTGTATTCGATGACAACCAACACCGATATGTGGCAAGACGGTGATCCAGTGGCGTTTGCGAGGTGTATGTGGGCAACCATCGGGAGGGTTTGAAACCCTCCCCTACGGACTTGACTCGCGATGCCGTCTCACTATTGGACCTCAAGCAGATAACCCGAACAATGTGAATGCACAACCCTCCGATCGATCATGACACGCCAAACTACAACGAGGTGAAACCGATGGCCCTATCCGAGAAAGTCCGCGCGTTCGTGTCCGAAAACAAGCAGGCGGTTCTGTCGACCTTCCGCGGGAACGGCGCCGCTCAGTTGAGCATCGTCACCGTTTGTCCGTTCGGCGACGGCGTCGGGTTCTCGACCACGACCGATCGCGCCAAGCTGATCAACGCTCGCCGTGATCCCCGTTGCTCGTTGCTGATCTCGAAGCGCGATTGGTGGGGGTTTGTCGTCCTCGAAGGCCAAGCCCAAATCCTGGAGCCCGACAACACCGACGCGGATGAGCTCAGGCTCGCCCTTCGCGACGTATATCGCGGCGCGGCAGGCAAAGAGCACCCGGACTGGGCCGACTACGACGCCGCCATGGTGCGAGACAGTCGGGCGGTCATGGTCGTCGTTCCCGACCGCGTGTACGGAACCGCGCTGTGAGGCAGGTGTGACGCATTGCCGGATCAACCGAACATCCTGATAATCATGTCCGACGAGCACGGACCGATGTGGTCCAGCGCGTACGGCCACCCGTTTGTGCAGACGCCGAACATGGATCGGCTGGCCCTGCAGGGAACGACGTTCGATGCCGCATACTGCAATGCTCCGCTTTGCGTACCGTCGCGGCTGTCGTTTATGACCGGCCGGTACGTGTCGAACTGCCGCGGCTGGGACAACGCGACGCCGCTCCCCAGCGACACGCCAACTTGGCCGTATGCGTTGAGGTCGGCGAGCTACGATGTTGTCCTGTCGGGCAAGATGCACCTGGTCGGCAACGACAATCTGCACGGCTTTCGGGAGCAACTCGCCTACGATCCGCATGGCGGCGGCTCGCGCGACAATGACACCGCCAGGCGATTGGGTCTGGCCAGCGGAGGTCAGCATCCGATCTATTTGTGGCGCGACGGCATGCCGCCGGCGGACGCGCCTTGGGCCAGCATCGGTGAAGCTCGGGCGGGCAGAGGACCGATGATCGACGCTGATGACGCCATCGAGGAATCGGCGTTGGCGTACTTGCGAGAGCCTGCCAGGCAGGACCAACCATTCGCACTGTGCGTAGGTTTCGTGGCGCCGCACTTCCCGTTCATCGTGCCCGAGCCGTACTTCTCGATGTACTACCCCGAGTTCGGCGACCTGCCCAGTAATCCGCCAGGTCACCTCGACAACCTCCCCGCTGCTGCTGACCGGTTACGGCGGATGTTCGGATTCGACGGCAATTCCGAGGAGGACATTCGTTGCGCAAGAGCGGCGTACTACGGCTTGATCACGTACCTCGACGACAAGATAGGCAAACTTCTCGATGCTTTGGAGGAGACAGGACTGGCCCAAAACACCGTCGTCATCCACACCTCCGATCACGGCGAATCCCTGGGCGAGCACGGACTCTGGCGCAAGATGAACTTCTACGAGCAGTCGGCTCGCGTGCCGCTGCAGATCGCGTGGCCAGGGCACATCGAAGGCGGTCAGCGTATAGCAGGAGCGACGTCCCTGGTGGACGTGACGGCGACTATCCTGGATGCCGGGGGAGCCGAGTTGGACCAAGTGGCCGCGATGCAGCTTGACGGCGATTCGCTGCTGCCGCTGATGCAAGGCGATCCCGGCGAGTGGAAGGATGAGGCGTTCTCGGAGCATCTAGCCCATGGGACGGATCGCGCACGAGCCATGATTCGGCGAGGCCGATGGAAGCTGTGCTACAGCCACGGCACACCCCCGGACATCGAGCTCTACGACCTGGAATCGGACCAGGGCGAGTTCGACAACCTCGCCGATCATGCCGAGCATCGAGCTATTCGGGCTGAGCTTGTCGCCCGCGTGATGGAGATCTGGAGCGACCCCGACCGGCTCACGGAGGAGATTGTCGCCAGCCAGCAATCGCGCAAGATGATTCGAGAGGTTTTGGGAGATAGCCCGATCTTCTGAGCCAGCGCCGACCGAAACGCACTCACACTGAAACCGGAACAATCAGCGTGAGTCGATCGACTAGCGCTGCGGCTCGATGATCACCTTCAACGATTCCTGCGCTTCCGCAGTGAGCTTGAATCCGAGGGCGGCCTCGGCCAATCCCAGACGGTGGCTGATCATCTCGCCGACCCGGACGCTTCCCGCGGCGATCAGTTCCAGCGCGGCAGTCAGATCCGCCGGAGCGGCCGCGTAGGTCGTGGTCAGCGTCACGTTGTTGCGGAAGAAGACATCGTTGATCGAGACGGGGAGCTCAACGCCCGGCTGAGTCGGGGCGAAGAAGAGCACCGTGCCTCCGCGCTCGACGGATTGCAACGCCTGGCCCAGAGCAGGGGTCGCGCCGGTGCAGACTATGACCAGGTCGGCCACGCGACCGTCGTTGACCTCTCGCATCCGGCTCGGAATGTCGTCGGTCGCCGAGAACGCGAAATCCGCGCCGAACTGTCGAGCCGCATCCAACCGGTACTCGGCAACGTCGGTGGCCACGATCAGTCCGGCGCCCAATGCGCGAGCTAGATTGATGTGCAACAAACCTGTCAAGCCGCTGCCGAGGACCAGTACGCTCTGGCCTGCCTGTGCGTTCGCTCGCGCCTGACCGCGTAAGACGCAGCCCAGCGGTTCCGCGAACGAGGCGTCTTCGAACGATACGCCATCCGGGATCTCGATTACCCCGCGGTCGACATTGATGGCCGGCGCGCGGAGGTACTCGGCGAATCCTCCCGGGTCGAAGCTGGTTGAGCGCAAAGTGTCGCAGACAGTGTGACGCCCGCTCAGGCAGTAGATGCACGTGTTGCATGGAACATGATGGGTGACTACGACTCGTTCGCCCTCACTGAAGCGCTCGACGCCTTCGCCAACCTGGGCGACTACACCGGCGACTTCGTGCCCCAATACAAGCGGAGCTTTTTCGGCGCGATACCACTCCATCACGTCGCTGCCGCAGATGCCGCTGGCCTCGACGCCAATCAACGCCTCGCCCGGACCGATGCGCGGGACAGGCGTCTCTTCCAGTCGCACATCTAGGTTGCTGTAGTACATCGCGACGCGCACGAAACCTTACCTCACGAGACAGGCATTCGGGAATAGCGGGCTGCCCACGTTACGCGGATCAGACCGACGCGGCGGAGAGAGTTGCGTCTTCTGCCTTGGCCGTCGCGTACACTTCTTGGGCTTCGGCGACCGAGCCGCTCTCGTGGACGATGTGTCGCAACGCGCGCATCATCGGCACGGGGTGCTCGCTCTGCCAGACGTTCCGTCCCAGGTTGATCCCGATCGCGCCGTTTTGCATGCCGTCGTGGACGAAATCCAGGACTTCGAGCTCGGTGTCCGCCTGAGGGCCGCCGGCCATGACCACGGGAACAGGGCAGCCGGCGACGACCTTGTCGAAGCCGTCGTCGCACCAGTACGTCTTCACGACCCTGGCGCCCAACTCGGCTGCGATCCGACAGCACAGAGCGAGGTAGCGGGCGTCGCGCTTCTCGAGCTCCTTACCGACCGCGGTGACCGCCATCACGGGGATGCCGTACTTCTCACCGGCGTCCACCAACTTGCCGACATTGAGCAGCGACTGACGTTCGTACTCGGTGCCGATGAACACCGAGATGCCCAGGGCCGCCACGTTGAGCCGGATCGCGTCCTCGATGGCGGTGGTGATGCCTTCGTTGGCCAGATCAGCCCCGACAGTGCTCGTCCCGCCGGACACGCGTAGGATGATCGGTTTGGTCGCGGCCGGATTCAGGCTGGATCGCACGACCCCCCTCGTGGCGAACACGGCGTCGGCATATGGCAGCAGCGGCTCGACGGTCTTGCCCGGCTCGACCAGGTTTCGCGTCGGGCCAAGAAAATAGCCGTGGTCAATCGGCATGAACACGCAGTGTCCGTCCGGTTGGATGAGTTGCGCCATGCGGTTCGCCATTCCCCAGTCCATAGTCACGTCGCACCTTCTTTCTTGCACTCAGATCGTACGAGCGAACAAGCTCGCCGATCCGCTGAAATCGTCTATTTTCGAACTCGTCGCCATTATACAGTCAGTGTGCGTGGAGCATCCATGGGTTCACAGGATGACATGCCTCTCGCGATATCCTGACCGGCCCGTTTTGTGGCACAACGCCTGCGATCGTCGCCCGCCTATGTCTCACAACGACTGACAGGTTGGCTCCAGCCGTGGGGAATCGAACGCCCGCGTTGTGCTACGATTAAGGCCCCCACACGCGTGCCGAAGTGGCGGAATGGTAGACGCGGCGGTCTCAAAAACCGTTGGGAGTTAAATCCCGTGCCGGTTCGAGTCCGGCCTTCGGCACCAGCTTTTCAGGCATGAAGCGCATGCCCTCAGGAGTTTCCTGGGGGCATGTTTGTTTTCTGAATCATCTCGTTCTGTCCATTATTGTCCATTATCGATCGGGGAAGCTCTTACGTTCGCCTCAATGTTCTCTTCAGGTGGGCCAGGATACACCGGATCAATGTCAAGGCCGACACGACACGCCAAATCCGCTGACGGCAGTAACCAGACTGAAATCACTGATGGCTCATTCGAGATCAACGACATAGCATGGGCGCCAAACGGCGAGTCGATTGCGGTCGTGGCTGAAATGGAACCAAACAATGCGGATTTGTTCATGATGGCGGTCGGTGACTATCAGTTGACCAAGATTGTCGGAGACCCGAGCCAAGACAGCTCACCTACTTGGTCTCCAGACAGCGCCAGAATTGTTTTCGGTTCGAATCGAGTCAATGATTCCATATACGATATCTACGTAGTCAACGCCGATGGCTCAAACCTAGTGCGCATTACGCACAACTCGAACGCACA
>PVBE010397438.1_pt1 | contig 16436 bp, 12 predicted proteins | sample 1631181 | NCBI WGS metagenome assembly PVBE01 (sample SAMN08397723, study PRJNA350692) | Marine metagenome, whole genome shotgun sequencing project. | isolation source: water | place: Pacific Ocean | collected 2012-04
ATGTCGATAAATTGGTAGTGGTCACCGACCAATCCCTCAACTCCCTCAAGACCGCCTATTCGATCCGCAAGATGTCCAATGACCTAGAGCTCAATGTCGGCAAGCTCTTCGTCGTCGGGAACAAGATCCGGGACGGTCAGGCCGATTTATTCCTATCCAAAGCACAGGAAATGGGCCTCGATATCGATGCTATCGTCCCGTTCGACGAATACGTGACCGAGCTCGACCTGGAGGGCCGCCCCGTAGCGTCCCTCAAGGAAGAATCGCCCGCTTTTATGGCCGTCACGAAACTGTGCGGTAGTATCTTTTCATGATAAGGTAGTGATCACCATGGCAGAAGAGAAGAAGAAGAAAAACAATGGAGCAGGAACGATCGCTGAACTTATGTCCACGGTCAAGCGGCTCGAACTGGAGAACGTGTCCATCGAGGCAGACGAGCTCGTGCTCGAGCTCACTCCGAGCCTGACGCAGGTCCTTGTCCAGATGATGGGCGGAGCGGCGCCGGGAATGGCCGCTGCGCCAGGTGCCCTTCCCAAGAAGGTCGGGCCCTTCAAGTTCGAGGCACCTATCGCCGAATGGAAGCAGGACATCCTTGAGGTCACTCTTGGTGCGACGAAGGAGGAAGGTGGAACCCGGGACTACAGCCTCGTCATCGGCGGCCAGAAGACCATGCCATTCTACACATTCGAGGCGAATGTCCCGAACATCCCTGTGTTCTCCTTCGACATCTTCGACATGGAGCTCAGTCTCCCCAAGGCAGTGAGGATGTACTACGATGGCGTCATGGACAGCCCCGTGGAATGGGCGAAGACGGCCATCGAGCGTTACAATGCCAAGATGATCACGCTCCATCTGATATCTACCGATCCCATCAACGGGAAGGATACCTCACCAGAGGACTCCGCCGCGCTCATCGAGGATATGCTCAAGGAGATCAAGGTCCCGATGATCATCTCGGGTTCTGGGAACCGGAAGAAGGACCCGCCCGTGCTGGTGAAGGCCGCTGAAGCGGCCTCCGGAGAACGGGTGCTCCTGTCAGCGGCGCTGAGCGATAACTACGAGACGATCGCCCCGGCGGTAATAGAGCACAATCACGCAGTGCTCGCCCTGGCCACTATGGACCCTGCCGCCCAGAAGACCCTGACCCGGGCATTGGTCGTCGCGGGGGTTCCAAGGAACAGCATCGTCATGGACACCTTCACAGGTTCTCTGGGCTACGGTGTGGAGTACACCATCACCACCATGGAGCGGATCCGCCAGATGTCGTTCCGCGGCGACAAGGACCTGAACTATCCGATCCTCTCGGGGACCTCCAATGCGTGGGCCGCCAGGGAGGCCTGGCGTAAGAACGATGCTTGGGGCGAGAAGCTCTACCGCGGCCCGTTATGGGAGGCGACAACCGGGCTCATGGCATTGCTCTCCGGTTCGGACATCTTCATGATGCTACACCCCGGCGCGATCGAGGCCCTCCAATCGATCACCGAGCAGCTCCTCATCGAGAAGGACGAGTCGAAGCCGATGAAACCTGAGCAATGGATCAAGGGGGTATGAAAGGATGCCAAGACTCACACCAATGATGATATACAAGTACCTCCCCGGCAAGAACTGCGAGGCCTGTGGTGAGGAATCGTGCATGGCCCTGGCCTTGAAGCTGATCCAGCGGGAGAAGACCCCCGAGAGCTGCGGCACCATGACCGACATGGAACGGCTGGTGCTCGTCGACATCCTCACCCCGCCCATCAAGGAGGTCACGATCGGCAGTGGTGCGTCCACCATCACGATCGGCGGCGAGGAGGTGCTCTACCGGCACGAGCTCAAGTACTTCAATCCGACGGCCATCGCCGTCGACATCGCCGATACCATGGATGAGAAGATGATCAAGGAGCGTATCGCGTTCGTCAACACATTCTCAATAGAACGACTGGGGGTCATGCTTAACCTGGACATGGTCGCCATCCGGTGCGCATCGGACGATCCGGCCAAGTTCAAGAAAGCCATCGAGCTCGCCTTGAAAGAGACGGACAAGCCGTTCATGCTCTGCACGGTCGATCCGAAGATGATGGAGGAGGGTCTCAAGGTCCTCAAGGGGAAGAACCCCGTCATGTACACCGCGACGGCCAAGAACTTCGACGCTTTCGTTTCCCTCGCCAAGACGTACGATGCGACCCTCGTCCTCTACTCGAAGAGCCTATCGAAGCTGGGAACCCTTGTACGGAAGGCCGAAGCCGCCGGTCTTGAGCGGCTTGTGCTCGACCCTGCAACAGGTATAACCGGCAAAGCGTTTGGGAACTCGATCAACCGGATAGTAAAGGCGCGAAGGGCCGCCATCGAGAACGGTGTCAAGGAGCTTGGCTATCCGACCATCACGATCCCGGGCGCCGTGGGGCTCACGGAGGAGGACCCAGTGCAGGCCTTGTTCATGGAGACCCTCATTGCGAGCTCACACCTGGACAGGTTCGTGGACATGATCGTGCTCAGCTCAGTAGAGCCGTGGTCGGTCCTCCCGCTCCTCACGCTCCGTCAGAACATATACACGGACCCGAGGACAGAGCCAACGGTCAAGGCCGAGCTGTACGAGATCGGCAACCCCGACGAGCACTCGCCCGTCATCCTCACGGTGAACTTCTCCCTGACCTACTTCACAGTGGAGGGCGACCTCCGGCGGTCCGGGGTCTCCGCATGGCTCATCGTGCTCGATACCAACGGGTTCGCCGTGGACACGGCCGTGGCAGCGAACACAATGAGCGCGGACGACGTGAAAAAGTTCATCGACGACTTCAAGGTGGAGGAGAAGGTCAAGCACCGCAAGATGCTGATCCCCGGCCTGGCCGCGCAGCTACGGGGCGACCTCGAGGACACAACGGGCTGGGAAATCTTCGTGGCAGGACGGGACTCGTCTGAGATCGCAGGATTCCTCAAGAACAAGTGGGAATGGAAGGATTCTGTATGGAAAGGGTAACGATCGGCATCATCAAAACGGGCAACATCGGCATCTCACCGCTCATCGACCTCGTACTGGACGAGCGGGCGGACCGGGAGGACCTCGCATTCATCGCACGCACATCGGGACCCAAGATGGATCCCGAGAGCGCACGGGACGTGGCCGCTTCCCTCATCGCTGACAAGCCGGACCTGATTCTCTACTCGACCCCGAACGCGGCCATCGCAGGCCCCAAGGAGGTGCGGAAGCTCCTCGCCGACGCCGGCATCCCGAGCATCGTGTTCAGCGATGGGCCCGCAGCACGCGCGAAGGAGGACTTCGAGGCCGAAGGGTTGGGGTACGTCCTCATCAAGGGCGATCCCCTCATCGGAGCACGGCGGGAGTTCCTGGATCCCACCGAAATGGCCCTGTTCAACGCCGACATCATCCGCGTCCTCTCCGGGACGGGCGTGGTCCGACACATCGTCGAGCTCCTAGATGGAGCAATCGAGCGGATCAAGAGCGGCACGCTCGGGACCGACGATTTGCCCCGGATAGTCATCACACCACGCACGGTGGCCGGGCTTGGATACTACCGCAATCCCTACGCGCTCGCCAAGGCAATGGCCGCCTATCGCATGGCCGAGACCGTGGCGGCGATAGACTTCGAGGCCTGCTTCAAGCTCAAGGACGAGCGGGAGTACGTCCTGATGGCATGTACCGCTCACGAGGTGCTGGCCGCGGCCGCACGTCTTGTCGACGAGGCACGTGATATCGAGAAAGGCAACGATACCGTGCTGAGGACATCACATTCCAAGAGCGGTGCGGTGACCGAACGGTCGGGACTGCTCGAGGGGGCGGACTGAAATGGAAATCGAGGACACATTCTCAGAGGTATTCAGCACGAAGTGCGGGCGGTTCCTCATCACGGCCGCGAACGAACGATGGGCACGCATCGCTGCCCAGGCCTCCGTGGGCTTCGCTACATCCATCATCTTCTGCGACGCTGAAGCTGGCATCGACACGTTCGTCGAGTCAGGACCCGACGGCCGGCCCGGGTACTCGGTGATGATCACCAATCCCTCAGCGAAGAAATTGAAGGACCAGCTCCTAGAGCGGATTGGTCAATGCGTCCTCACCGCGCCTACCACCGCATGCTTCAACCTCATCGAATCGGAGGAGCCATTCCCCATCGGCAAGATGATGAACTGCTTCGGCGACGGGTATGGAACGGCAGTCGAGCGATGGGGCCGGAAGCTCTACTCGATCCCGATCATGGGCGGCGAGTTCCTGATCGAGGAGAATTTCGGATATACCAAGGGCTACTCAGGCAACCTCTGGGTCATGGTCAACGATGTCGAGAAGGGTCTTACCTCGTGCGAGCGGGTGATCGAAGGGATCGAAGGGACCGAGGGCATCATCGCCCCCTTCCCCGGCGGCATTTGCGCGTCCGGATCTAAGGTCGGCTCCTGCACGTACACGTTCCTCAAGGCCTCCACCAACCACACGTGCTGCCCCACACTCAGTTGTAACATCGATGACTCCACGGTGCCTGAGGGCGTGGTGGCCATCTACGAGTTCATCTTCAACGCGGTCGACCTCGATACCCTGACGAAGGGCTTCAAGAGCGCCGTGGACGTGCTTACGAACGCTGAAGGTATCGAACGCCTCTCAGCAGGTAACTATGGTGGAAAGCTCGGGCCCGAGAAGATATTCCTCCGGGAGCTCTGACCGGGACATGGGACGGTGATACCAAATGGTACGTGCAATGGATTTCTACAATCTCCTGCCTAAAACGAACTGCGAGAAGTGCCCGCAGAAATCGTGCATGGCGTTCGCAATGGCGCTCCTAAAGAACGAGGCGAAGCTGGAGGAATGCCTTCCCGTAACGGCCGAGGAGTTCCAGGAGAACAGGGAGAAACTCCTGGAGATTCTAGAGACGATCAAGGGCGCCGAGGCCTCGGGCCTGATCGTGCACGAGGAGCTCTGCGACGGCTGCGCCAACTGTCTCGTGGCATGTCCCGTGAACGTGGTCGATCCCAAGGCGGCCGGAGGTAAGGGACCCGACAGCGACGAGGTCATTCTGAAGGTCATCAACGGTCGCATCAAGATCGTGAGGCTCGAGAAATGCCGCCGCGTCTCAGGCGAGGTGGCTACAAAGACGTGCCGAGTATGCGGAGACGCATGCCCCAAGAAGGCGTTCGAATTCATCTGAGGTTATCGATATGGGATTTCTCATCCTAGCACCACCGATCAAATGCACCCTGGTCACGGTACGAACCGCCAGACAGGGCGAGGCTCTGGAAATGGGGAAGCTCACCCAGGAGTACCGAGATGAATGCTCGACTGTCCTCATGGACGAGGATGACATGAACCGGCTCCGCGTGAAGGAGGACGCTATCGTGAAGGTCACTACCAAGGTGGGCTCCGTGGAGCTCAGGGTACGACCGACCATGAACTCACCGGGCGTCATCGCCGTGCCGCTCGGCCCGTGGGCGAACGCGCTCATCCCGACGGACACAAGTCACACGGGGATGCCGTCGTACAAGGGGATCCCGGCCGAGGTGTCCACGTCCATGGGACAAGGGATCACGAGCCTGGACAAACTACTTGGCGACCTGTACGGGGGTGCTTGAGATGGCCGAGGAAGAGAAACTCACGAACATCAAGCCCGATCTCACCGATGTCACGGACGTCACGTGCCCGTTTTGCGGCAACCTCTGCGACGACATCCATATCAAGAGGACGGGGGACGACGAGGCCGAGATCTATCACGCGTGCGGGGTCGGATACTTCAAGTTCAAGAAGTCCATCACCAAGGGGGCGACGAGGAAGAACCTGCTCAGGAAGAAGAGCGGTGACAAGAAGGCTCCTGACGACGCGTTCAATGAGGCCAAGCTGGATGCGTGCATCGACAAGGCGGCCGATCTGCTCCTCGCTGCCAAGAAACCGGTGCTCTTCGGATGGGCATCCACTTCGGTGGAGGCTACCCGTGAAGGGATTGCCCTTGCGGAGGAGATCGGCGGTGTCATCGATCAGACCTCTTCCGTCTGCCATGGCCCCTCCACCCTGGCCGTCCAGGACGTGGGCATTTCCTCCTGCACACTGGGAACGGTCCTCAACCATGCGGACCTCATCATCTACTGGGGGTGCAACCCCTCCGAGGCGCACATGCGCCACATGAGCAGGTACACGGTCTACCCCAGGGGCGCCTTCAGGGAGAAGGGACGCCAGGACCGGGAGGTCGTCGTCGTCGACGTCAGGGAGACCGCGTCCACGAGTGTCGCCACCCAGTTCATCAAGGTTGATCCGAACGCGGATTACGAGCTGATCCACGCGCTCAGGCTCGCTATGAAGGGGGAGGAGCTACCGGACGAGATACCTGGCACGGGCGTCATCAAGAAGAAGGTCATGAAGCTCGCCCAGAGGCTCAAGCGCTCGAAGTTCTGCGCGTTCTTCTTCGGCCTCGGGCTGACCATGACACGCGGCAGGCATCGGAACATCGACGCTATCCTCTCTCTTGGGGCCGAGCTCAACAAGGACACGAAGGTCGTCATCCGCCCCATGCGTGGCCATTACAATGTCACGGGCGCCGCCGAGGTGTTCACGTGGCAGACGGGTTACCCGTTCGCCGTGGACCTCACGAGGGGGTATGCAAGATACAATCCCGGAGAGACCTCGCTGGTGGACCTGCTGATGCGGGACGATGCGGACTGCCTGTTCATCGTCGCGTCCGATCCGGTCGCGCACCTCCCGAAGGAGGCTGCACGACGGTTCAGCAATATGCCGGTCATCGTCATCGATCCTCACGAGACCATCACGTCCAAGTTCGCCGACGTCTACCTCCCATGCGCGGTCACCGGAGTTGAGGCCGAGGGGACGGCCTACCGAATGGACGGGGTCCCCATACGACTGAAGAAGGTCATCAATAGTGACGTGCCGTCGGACACGGACATCGTCGCGAAGATCCTTGAACGTGTCAAGGAGAAAAGAGGGGGCAAGTAGAATGGGACTGATACTCAAGAACGGTATCGTCTTCGATCCCAAGAACGGGATCCGTGGCGAGAAGATGGACCTCTTCATCAAGGACGGGAAGATGGTCGCCGAGAAAGATCTCGGCAAAAAGGCCGAGACCATTGACCTGGCCGGGAAGGTAGTGTTCCCGGGCGGCGTCGACATCCATGCGCATATCGCCGGCTCGAAGGTGAACAGCGGCCGGCTCTTCAGACCAGAGGACAGCCGGATGCGCACCGTCCCGAGAACGAACGTCACACGGGCCGGCTCCGGTTTCTCCGTACCCACAACGTTTCTGACCGGGTACACCTACTCCGAGATGGGCTACACAACGGTCATCGAGCCTGCGGTCCCTCCTCTGAAGGCCAGGCACACCCACGAAGAGTTCCATGATATCCCGATGCTCGACAAGACCGGGCTCCTCCTCTTGGGCAACAATCATCAGGTCATCGAGTACCTCAAGGCCGGCGACATCGATCGATGCAAGGAGTGGGTCGCATGGATGCTCTTGGCCACCAAGTGCTATGGTATCAAATGCGTGAACCCTGGCGGTACGGCCAGCTGGGCGTGGGGCAAGAACGTTGACGGCCTTGACGATCCCTGCACGCACTTCGAGGTGACGCCGCGGGAGATCATCCGGGGTCTTGTGGACATCAACGAGAGCCTCGGGCTCCCCCATGCGGTTCACCTCCACTGCAACAACCTCGGCACCCCCGGTAACTACACGACCGCGCTCGAGACCATCGACTCCGTCAAAGGCCTCACCAACAAGGAACGGTCCGTCCTGCACATCACACACCTACAGTTCAACGGGTACGGTGGCGACTCCTGGAGGACGTTCGAGTCCAGGGGGGTCGAGCTCGCCGAGAAGATCGACAAGACCCCGAACATCACGGTCGACACGGGGAACGTCTGCTTCGAGCCCACAACGACCATGACGGCCGACGGGCCCTTCGAGTTCCATCTCCACCAGCTCGGCAAGCAGAAATGGATAAACTTCGACGTTGAGCTCGAGGCTGGTACTGGGGTCGTTCCCTACGAGTATCGGAAGGATGTCAGCGTGAACGCGATCCAGTGGGCCGTCGGTCTCGAGATGGTCCTTGCGTTAAAGGACCTTGCGAAGATACACCTGAGCACGGACCATCCGAACGGTGGCCCCTTCACATGCTATGCGGAGATGATCGCATGGCTCATGTCCAAGAAGGCCAGGGCCGAGACCATAGCCACGCTCCACGATGCCGTGAAGAGCAAGGCCGCCATCTCCGACATGGACCGTGAACTGGACCTCTTCGATATCTGTCTTATCACACGAGGCACCGCACAGACCCTTGGTCTCGCTAACAAGGGGCACCTGGGGATCGGTGCCGATGCGGACGTTGCGGTGTACGACATCGGTGTCGAGGAGAAGGACGGCGCAACGATCGAACGTGCCTTCAGGCACTGTGCATACACCATCAAGGGCGGCCAACTCGCGGTCAAGGACGGGAAGGTCGTCAATGCCGTTACGGGAAGGACGCTCTGGATCGACACGAAACCCCGGACGGACGTCATCGAGAAGGACCTGAGAAAGCGGTTCGAAGGGTACTACTCCGTTTCGCTCGATAACTACCCCGTGCAGATGGACTATCTCGGGGAGAGCGAGATGGTCATGGAGAGGTGTAAGAAATGAAGATACTCCTGCGGTCCAAGAACAATGTAGACGACATCAATGTCGAGGCCGATGGTGTCAACCACCAGCTCTTCGGGATGACCCTTGCTGAGATCAAGAAGGTAGCCGTCCACGAGGGGAACCAGGAACGCACACTGAGTGACTTCTTCGATGTGACCATCGAGGACGAGAAGGGTAAAGGCCGACTGATCGTGCTCGAGGGTGACGATCTGAGCAAGTTCAAGCGCATCGGCGAGGCCCTCGCTGAGGGCGAGGTCCAGGTGAACGGGGACGGCGGTATGTACTGCGGCTACCGGATGTCGGGCGGCAGGATCGTGGTGGAAGGAAACTGCGACGCGTTCTGTGGCATGGACATGTCCGGTGGCGAGCTCGTCATCAAGGGCAACGCATCCGACTACCTGGGCGCGGCCTACAGGGGTGAGTCAGCGGGCATGAAGGGTGGCAGGATCACAGTACACGGGAACGCAGGTGTCGAGGTTGGCAGCAGGCTCGCCGGTGGCACGATCGTCATCAAGGGTGATACTGACCTGTTCACGGGCATCCACATGAAGAAGGGGCTCATCGTCATCGAGGGCACAGCAGGCCCACGCGTCGGTGCCCAGATGACCGGTGGGACCATCGTAGTCTCGAAAGGAGAGCTCATGCTCGGATTCAAGGAAGGGGGCTCTATCAAGGACCCCAAAATCGAGGGCGAGGGATTCAGCGGGGATTTTAAGACGTTCACCGGGGACCTCGTTGAGAACGGAAAGGGGACCATCCTCCTCATGGATTGATCCCCTACAGCTGTATCGAGGAGTAACGATGGGAACGAACGACGAGATCCTAAAGGAGCTACTGGAGACTGATCAACTGAAATTCTGTTTCCAGTGCGGTGTCTGCACCGCGAGCTGCCCAATGATGGAGCTGCTCCCTCATCACTACAATCCCCGGAGCCTTCTCCAAGGGCTCCCGTTCGATCCTGAGAAGGTCATGAATGGTACGGCCATCTGGCTGTGCGCCTGGTGCTACCGGTGTCACCGGCGATGCCCCCAAGGACTCGCGGTGCCAGAGCTCCTCCTGCAGATGAAGGACGCTGCGGCCGAGAGGGGACACCTTGAGGCGTTCAAGGAGGCCCAGGAAATCATCAAGAACGAAATGCCCCTGCCCGCGGTATGCACTTATATCTGCTTCAATCCCCTTCACGGCCACGTGGAAAAACCGCAGGTCGCCGAAGCGCTCGAGAGCTTCATCACCGAATATGAACGCATGATCAAAGGGGAGGAACCACCCCCCATCACCCATGACGAGAGGATCGCCATCGTCGGTTCTGGTCCTGCGGGGCTCACGGCCGCTTGGGAACTGGCCGGGAAAGGGTATCCCGTCACGGTGTTCGAATGCCTACCCGAGGCTGGAGGCATGCCGAGAAGGTGTATACCCGAGTTCAGGCTGCCCTCAAAGGCGCTCGACGCCGACATCCAGCGGATCGAGAACCGGGGCGTGGACATCAGGACCGGTACCAAGGCCCCCGAACTCGACGACCTCCTAGAGGAGGGCTACCAAGCGGTGTTCGTCGCAACCGGTCTCCACATGAGCAGGAGGATCGGTATCGCTGGCGAGGACCTGGAAGGTGTATTCGATGTACTCGGCTTCCTGAGTGGAACGAAGACGGGCACTCGGTTCGATCTCGGGGACAAGGTTGTGATCATCGGGGGCGGTAATGTGGCCATGGACGCGGCCCGGACCGTATTGCGGCTCGGTGCCAAGGAGGCACACATCGTCTGTGGTGAATCACGGCAGGAGATGCCTGCGTTCGGGCCTGAGATCGAGGAGGCCGTTAAAGAGGGTGTTGTCCTCCATCCCGCCAGGATGCCTACGCGGATCATCGGGGCGAACGGACGATGTACGGGTGTGGAGAGCCTGAAGTGCCTTTCGGTGCTCGACCCCTTGGGTTTCTTCTGCCCGAAGGTCGAGTCCGGTACGGAGTCCGTCGTGGAGGCTGATTCCATCATAGTCGCTATCGGAATGACATTGGATCCCGGGATCCTGAGAGCGTTCAAGCTCGCTGGAAGGGGCACAATCATCGCAGATCCGTTCAGCATGGAGACGAGCCGGTCCATCGTGTTCGCCGGGGGGGACGCGGTGTCGGGCCCCGCCTCGGCGATGGAGGCGATCATTGCCGGAAAGCGGGCTGCCACGTCGATCGACAAGTATCTCGCAGACAGAACGGAGGGGAGCTGAGGACCGTGGCAAAAGGAAAAGCGAGCAAGAAGACATCTGAACCCTCCAGTGATGACAACGAGATCCGAGTGGGCGTGTTCGTGTGCCACTGCGGTCTGAACATCGCCGGGTCCGTTGACGTTGAGGGCGTCGCCAAGTTCGCGTCCACGCTCCCGAACGTCGTCGTTGCGAAGACCAACAGGTACTGCTGCTCGGACCCGGGGCAGGATGAAATCAGGACCGACATCAAGGAGGAAAAATTGAACAGGGTCGTTGTCGCATCCTGCACCCCCCGTCTCCACGAGCCCACCTTCCGAAAGGCCTGTGAGGCGGCCGGGTTGAACAAATACCTGTTTGAGATGGCCAACATTCGGGACCACTGCAGCTGGGTCCACCTATATGAGAAGGAGAAAGGCACCCAGAAAGCCAAGGATCTGGTCAGGATGGCGGTGGCCAAGGTATCCCTGCTCAGGCCCCAGGTGGAGCTCGAGGTCCCCGTGATAAGGAAGACCCTGATCGTCGGTGGCGGGGTCGCCGGGCTACAGGCCGCTCTCGACCTAGCTGACACAGGATACAAGGTCTACCTCGTGGAGAAGGAGCCCAGCATCGGGGGCAGGATGGCCCAGATCGACAAGACCTTCCCCACACTGGACTGCTCCATCTGCATCCTCGCGCCGGTGATGTCCGACGTGGGCCGACACCCGAACATCGAGCTCATGGCCAACAGCGAGGTCGTTGACGTTAAAGGGTACATCGGGAACTTCACGGCGACGGTCCTGAAGAGGCCCCGGTACGTCGTGGAGGAGTGCAAGGCCTGCGGGGACTGCGCCAAGGTTTGCCCGGTCCAGGTCCCCAACAAGTTCGACACAGGCTTCGCCCCGCGGAAGGCCATCTACACGCCCTTCGCCCAGGCAGTGCCATCGACCTTTATCGTGGACATGGACAGCTGCATACGGTGCCACGAATGCGTGAGGGTGTGCAAGGCCTCGGGTGCGGGGGTGATCGACCTCCGGCAGGAGCCCGAGAAGGTCGAACTCGATGTGGGCACCGTCATCATCGCAACCGGCGCGGATGTGTACGATCCCTCTCCCCTGAAGATGTACGGCTACGGTCGGTTCCCGAACGTCCTTACATCGCTTGAGTTCGAGCGCCTGATCAACGCCGGCGGGCCTTCCGGAGGTCATCTGATACGGCCCAGCGACCGGGCGATACCGGAGTCGGTGGCGTTCGTCCAGTGCGTGGGCTCGCGATCCGAGAAATGCGGCCTGCCCTACTGCAGCAGCGTATGCTGCATGAACTCCATCAAGGACGCCCTGCTCATCAAGGAGCACTGGCCTGACACCAAGATCTACGTGTTCTTCGTGGACATGCGGTGCTTCGGCAAGGGATACGAGGACCTCTTCAGGCGGGCGAAGGCCGCGGGCGTTATATTCATCCGCGGGCTACCCGCCGAGATCTTCGAGCGCAAGGGAGGGGACCTGCGTCTAGTCGGAGAGAACACCCTTCAAAAGGAGTTGTACCAGATCGACACAGGGATGGTGATCCTGTCCATCGGTCTGAAGCCCGGGGAGGACGCCGACAAGATCCAGCGCCTCTTCAACCTGTCCCGGACCGCGGACGGATTCTTCATGGAAGCGCACCCACAGCTCCGGCCGGTGGACGCGCCCACCGGCGGTATCTTCTTCGCCGGGACCGCAGAATCACCCAAGGCCATCAAGGACAGTGTGACCCAGGCCAGCGCCGCGGCTGCCCGCGCGAGCATCCTCATGGCCAAGGGAAAGGTGAAGGTGGAGGCAATCACGCCGAAGCTGATCGACGAGAAGTGCATAGGTTGCGGCCTGTGCGCCAAGGTCTGCCCCTACAACGCCATCGCCTTCGACAAGAAGACTAAGAAGATTACGATCATCGAGGCCGCGTGCCACGGGTGCGGCACCTGCGGAGCGGAATGTCCCTCAGCCGCCTTGGTCATGCGCCACTTCACCGACGAGCAGATCTTCTCCCAGATCGACGCGGCCACCGCGGAGGACGCCGACAAGAAGATCCTGGCGTTCTGCTGCAACTGGTGCTCCTATGCGGGAGCGGACTTCGCGGGAGTGAGCCGGATGCAGTACCCCACCAGCGTGCGCATAATCAGGATGATGTGCTCGGGGAGGATGGCCAAGAAGTTCATCGAGCGGGCCTTCGCACGGGGGGTCGCCACGGTGCTCGTCTCGGGCTGCCACATCGGCGACTGTCACTACATCGACGCCAATCATTATGCCAAGAAGCGTGTGGAGCGCTTCTGGAAGAGGATGGATAAGCTGGGTCTTGACAAGAACCGGTTGCACCTGGGATGGTTCTCCGCCGCCGAGGGCCAGATGTTCGCTGACACGATCGAACAGATGCATACCATCGTCGAGAACGTGACGAAGGAAGAACTGGACAAGACGAAGAAAGCCTTCGAGAAAGCCCTAGGAGGTGGTGACTGATGAGATGCATGTTGAACACGGGCAGGACGGTCGGTCAGGGTATTGCCCTCGAGGTCGGAAAGACCTCGTCGGAGTACTACGAGGAGGTTGCCGTGGCGTTCATGAACGGGGATGACATGGATGACCTGGGTATCACGGAGAACGCTCCGGTCAAGATTACCACGGGATCAGGTTCGGTGGTGGTCCGGGCAAGTAAAGGCCAGCTCGACCGGGGCAACGTGTTCATACCAGTAGGCCCTTGGGCCAACGCCCTCATCGGCGGGGACACCGGGGGTACCGGTATGCCGCGGTTCAAGGGTGTGTGGATCGAGCTTTCGAAGACCGAGGACGGACCGACCACGCTCAACGACCTTCTCCCTTTTAAGGAGAAGATCGCCCAAGCGCCCGACCAGACGCCTCCCCCTCCACTCCCCCCCGAGGACGAGCGGTCGATCATGACCGACGTTGTCTGCCCCTTCTGCGGCTGCCTGTGCGACGACGTGGAGCTCGTGATGTGCAAAGGAATGGTCAGGGACATGGAGGTGGGGTGCGACATCGCGAGGAGCAGATTCGTCAACTGGGACCGTGACCGGGCGAAGCCCGCTGTGAGGAAGAAGGGGAAGCTCGTGGACGTTCCCCTCGATGAGGCCTTGGACAAGGCCGCCGAGATCCTGAAAAGCGCGGACTTCCCTCTGATCTACGGCCTCAGTTCCACCGAGTCCGACGCCCAGCGGCGCGCCATCGAGCTCGCAGAACTGCTCGGGGCGACCATCGACAACACGTCCTCCGTGTGCCACGGACCGACCGTGATGGCCGCTCAGGACGTCGGGGTGTCGAAGTGCACTCTCGGTGAGGTGCGGAACCGGGCGGACCTCGTGGTCTACTGGGGATGTAATCCCGCCGAGGCCCACATCAGGCATATCACACGATATTCCGGAACGCCCGAGGGCATGTTCACCACTGAAGGAAGGAAGGACCGCACCATCGTCCACGTGGACGTGCGTGAGACCAAGACCTCCCAGGTGGACTCCCGATGGAAGTATACATACCGGCTGGCGGACCAGTTCATCAAGGTCAGGCAGGGCCAGGACTACGAGCTGCTATCCGCATTGCGTGCCACGCTCAAGGGGCACGACGTGGGTGACGTTGGCGGTGTCCCGGCCAGCACCATCAAGGAGCTGGCCGAGCGGATGAAGAGCTGCAAGTTCGGGATCATCTTCTTCGGCCTGGGGCTCACCATGTCCGCGGGCCGCCACATGAACGTCAACGCGGCGCTACGCCTGGTCAGGGACCTGAACGACCATACGAAGTTCACCATCCTCCCTATGCGAGGCCATTACAATGTGACGGGGATCAACACGGTCATGACGTGGATCACAGGCTATCCTTTCGCTGTCAACCTCTCACGAGGCTACCCTGTGTACAATCCGGGAGAGTTCTCGGCCGTCGACATGCTGACACGAAAGGAGTGCGATGCCGCTTTGATCATCTCCTCGGACCCAGCCGCCCACTTCCCACGGGAAGCGGTCGAGCATCTGGCGAACATCCCCACCATCATCATCGATCCGAAGCACAACCTCACCTCGTCCATCGCCGATGTCCTGATCCCCTCAGCGATCGCCGGCATCGAGTGCGAGGGTACAGCCTACAGGATGGACGGCATCCCTATCAGGCTTAGAAAGGTGGTCGAGTCCGACCAGCTGCCCGATAAGGTAGTTCTTGAGAAAATTATCGAGAGGGTGAGATCATGAGCCTGGTCATAGAGAACGGCACCGTGTACGATCCCGCGAACGGGATCGACGGGGAGAAGATGGACATCTTCATCAAGGACGGAAAGATCGTCGAGGAGGCGAAGGGAAAAGTCATCGATGCCACGGGTCTCATCGTCTTTCCAGGCGGCCTTGACATCCACACCCACATCTCTGGAGGGAAGGTGAACCTTGGCCGGTTGTTCAGACCGGAGGACCATCGCAAGGACCCGGTACCGAAGACCGCGGTCACGCGCGCGGGGACCGGGTACTCGATCCCGACGACCTACGTGACGGGGTACCGTTACGCGACCATGGGGTACACGACGGTGATGGAGCCCGCGATCACTCCGCTATCAGCCCGGCATACGCACGAGGAGCTGAACGACACGCCCATCCTGGACAAGGCCGCCTACACCCTCTTGGGAAATAACCACTTCGTCATGCATTATATCAAGGAGGGGGATCGGGAGAACCTCAAGAACACCATTGCCTGGTTCCTGGGTGCATCGAAGGGGTACGCGGTGAAACTTGTGAATCCCGGTGGCGTGGAGAACTGGAAGTGGGGCCGTGACGTGGAAAGCCTCGACGATCCCGTGGACAACTACGACGTCACACCGCGGGAGGTGCTTGCGGGCCTCGCCAGGGCGAACGATGAGATGGGGCTTCCTCACCCCATCCACGTGCACGCCAACAATCTGGGGATGCCCGGTAACTACGAGACCACCATCGAGACGATCAACGCGGTCAAGGACAGGATCCACCTCACACACCTGCAGTTCCAGGCATACACCGGCGAGGGATGGAAGGACTTCGGTTCCGGAATGGCCGAGATCGCGAAGTTGATCAACCGGTGTGACCACGTGACGTGTGACATGGGACAGGTCCTGTTCGACGAGACCACCACCATGACCGCCGACGGTCCCGCACAGCACCACCTGTACCGGCTGACAGGGAACAAGTGGATCAACGCGGACGTAGAGATGGAGACCGGGGCCGGCATCGTCCCGTACCGGTACCTGGAGAGGAACCCGGTCAACGCTGTGCAATGGGCCATCGGGCTCGAGGTCGCGCTCATGATCACGGATCCGTGGAAGGTCAGCCTCACAACCGACCACCCCAACGGTGGTCCATTCTACCACTACCCGAAGATCATCTCTTGGTTGATGAGCAAGAAGGAGCGAGAGACCACCCTTGGCACGATCCACAAGGCCGCGGCTGCTCGGGCGATACTGGCGAGCCTCGATAGGGAGTACTCGCTCTATGAGATCGCTGTGATCACGCGAGCGGCCACTGCCAAGACGCTCGGGCTCAAGGGAAAGGGGCATCTCGGTATCGGGGCCGACGCCGACCTGGCCATCTACCGTTTCTCGGAGGACGACATAGAGGGATCGTTCAAACGCACGGTCTACACGATCAAGGACGGAAGGATCGTCGTGAAG
>PVBE011921558.1_pt1 | contig 16436 bp, 15 predicted proteins | sample 1631181 | NCBI WGS metagenome assembly PVBE01 (sample SAMN08397723, study PRJNA350692) | Marine metagenome, whole genome shotgun sequencing project. | isolation source: water | place: Pacific Ocean | collected 2012-04
AGAGGCCGCCGCGCGCACCATAGACGAGCTATGGCAGATCATCGCCGAGATCATCGACGACTTCACACCCACCCAATGTCAAAATTTCTTCACCGCAGCCGGATATGAACCGGATTAAATTGAATCCGCTCTAGTTCATCTCTTTTAGCACCTTGTCGCGCAGGCGATCGATCGAGGTGAGGCCGCCTTTTTTGTCGGCGACATACCAATATGTCCAGCCATTGCAGGCTTGCGCGCCCTGGGCCAGGGCGCCGATGCGGTGGATCGAGCCGGTCAGCGGGCCATGCGCCAGGCTGCCATCGGCGCGCACCCGCGCCTCGACGCGCTTCATGCGGTCGTAGAGCGTTTCTCCCGGCGCGATCAGGCCGCGCTCGAGCAGGTTGCCGAACGGCACGCGCGGTTGGCTGCGCTTGGCCTGCGTGGTTTCGAGGTCGGCCTCGTCGAGCGCCGTCACGGCTTTGATGCGCTCGGCGGCGATCTCGCCATATTCGGCGCTCCGTTCGATGCCGATCCAGCGCCGCCCGAGCCGCTTCGCCACGGCGCCGGTCGTGCCCGAGCCGAAGAACGGGTCGAGCACCACTTCGCCCGGCTTGCTGGCCGCCAGAATGACGCGGCTCAACAGCGCTTCGGGCTTCTGCGTTGGATGCGCCTTGCGGCCGTCGCGCTTCAGCCGCTCCGCCCCGGTGCATAGCGGCAGCAGCCAGTCGCTGCGCATCTGGATATCCTCGTTGAGCGATTTCATGGCCTCGTAATTGAAGGTATAGCGCTTGTGCTCGGCGCTTTTGGCGCACCAGATCAGGGTCTCCTGGGCATTGGTGAAACGGCGGCCGCGAAAATTCGGCATCGGGTTGGTCTTGCACCACATCACGTCGTTCAAGAGCCAGAAGCCGATATCCTGCAGCGCCGTGCCGATGCGGTGAATATTGTGGTAGCTGCCGATCACCCATAGCGAGCCGCTATCCTTGAGCACCCGGCGCGCGGCGAGCAGCCAGTCGCGCGTGAAGCAGTCATAGGCGGCGAAATCCTCGAACTTGTCCCAGGCATCGTCGACGCCATCGACGCGGCTGTTGTTGGGGCGCAGCAATTCGCCGCCGAGCTGGAGGTTGTAGGGCGGGTCGGCGAAAATCAGATCAACCGAATCGGCTTCGAGCGCGGCCATCTCGCGGCAGCACTCGCCAATGATCAGTCGCCCCCCGTCATCGCCCTTGCGGCTTTTCTTGCGGCTCATGGGCGGCACCATGGCGCACCCGGAGTCTACACGTCAAGCCCTTGATTCAGATGGCTGAATCCGTGGACTCCCGCAACAGCTTGCGGATCGGCTTGAAAGACCGGCGGTGATGCGCCGTGACGCCGAGCCGGGCCAGCCCCTCGGCATGCAGTTTGGTGCCATAGCCGAAATTGCGCTCCCAGCCATAGCCGGGATGGCGCGCTGCGAGCTCGGTCATATATTTGTCGCGCGTCACCTTGGCGATGATCGAAGCCGCCGCGATGGAATAGCTCTTGCTATCGCCCTGCACCACACAGCGGACCGGGCAGGGCAGGGCCGGAGCGCGGTTGCCGTCGACCAGCGCCGCGTCGGGCGGGCTGGCCAGCGCCACGACGGCGCGCGCCATGGCGAGATGGCTGGCGGCGAGGATGTTGAGCGCGTCGATTTCCGCGACGCTGGCCTGGCCTTCGCCGACAAGCGCCGCTTGCATCACCTTGGGAAACAGCGCCTCGCGCTGGGCTTTGCTCAACTGTTTCGAATCATTCACCGTCGCGGCGAGCTCGGCGGGCGGGCCGGCGGGAGGAAAAATCACTGCCGCCGCATGCACCGGGCCGGCCCACGGCCCGCGCCCCGCTTCGTCGATGCCGGCGACACTGCCGCCCAATTCGCGTTCGAGCGCGAAGTCAGGCACGGCGCCTATAAGCGCTCGGCTCGGGCGCCAGTATTTCACCGTCGAGCACCTCGGTGTCGCTGTGCGGCGCCGCCTCGTCATCGTTGATCGGCGTCGGGCGCTCGGGCGCGCGGCGGCGCCATTCAGCGGCGCGGCGCGTCAGTGCGGCGATCAGCCGGAGGCGGGACAAGCCGGCGTGCGTCGCCAGTCTCGAGCCGCGCGCGAACAGGCGCGCCTCTTTCTCATAGATGCCGAGCAGCAGATCGTCGAGGCGCCAAATGCCGCCCGAAGTCAGATGTTGCAGGCGCCGCGCCGTCATCAGCCAGAGCGGGCTGACCATCAGGCTGAGCGCGATGACGGCGACGATCAGGCGGTGCCCCTCGATGCCGACCGCCGCCACGGCGACGCCGGCGCCGGCCAGGACGAAGGAGAATTCACCGACCTGGCTCAGGAGGATGCCGGCGACGAAGGCGCGCGGCCAGGGCTCGCCGAGAAGCCTGAGGATGGCCACGTTGACCGCCGATTTGACGAGCAGCACGAGGACCAGAAGGACGATCACGGTGGCGAAATTGTCCCAGATATAGGCGAGGTCGATGAGCAGGCCGATGGACAGGAAAAACACCATCGCCAGGACACCCTGTATAGGCTCGGTGGCGCGGATCATCTGGCTGCGTTGTTGCGTCGAGCCGATGGCGAGGCCGGCGATAAAGGCGCCGAAGGCCGCCGTGAGGCCGATGAAATCCGAAATCGCGGCGAGCGCCAGGCAGCAGCCGAGCGCCGCCAGCGGCGCGATCTCGCGGTGCCGCCGGGCCAGACCGGCGAACGGCAGGCTGAGCTTTTCGCGCCGGCTGAGATACCAGATCAGCGCCGCCAGCAATCCGATGGCGGCGAGGAAGCCCGGAATCGTCGTCCAATCGAGGCCGCCTTCCGCCGCCATGCCGTTGAGCAACAGCAGCATCGGCACCACCGCCAAATCCTGGGCGATCAATATGCCGACGGTGATGCGCCCGGTTTCGCTCCTGAGTTCGCCGATTTCCTCCAGCATCTTGACCGCCACCGCCGTGCTCGACAGGCTGACGACGAAGCCGAGCAGCACCGCGAGCTCCAACGGCCAGCCGAACAGGCGCGACAGCGCCAGGGTGATCACGGTGGCGATGGCGATCTGCATCGCCGCCGCCATCAGCGCGACTTTCCAGATCGTGCGAAAGGCGCGCAAGGACAGCTTCATGGCGATGACGAAGAGCAGCAGCAGCACGCCGAGCTCGGCCAGCATCGCGATCCAATCGCGGTTTTCCACCAGCCCGAGCGCGCTCGGCCCGAGAATCACACCGGCGAGGATGTAGCCGACGATGGCGGGCTGCTTGAAGCGGGCAAAACCGAGGCCGCATAACAGCGCGGCCAGGGCGACGACGGCCAATTGGCCAAGCTCCGAATGGAACAGCATATGAGGGAGATCGTGCCATATATTCAAATTGATTGTTAGTTTATGCTTATAACTTATTGAATTATAATAGCGTTAATTGATCTCCGAATTTCGGCGGCGGGCGAAAGCGACTCGAATCGAGTCGCAAAACCGGGCCGTCCAGGCGGTATTTCCGCCGCGCTAGGCGAAAGCGCTGGGCGAGCAGCTCGGCGCTCGCGCCGGAGCCGGTCTGGCGCAATGCGAAGCCGGAGCGGTAATGCCGGCCGGCATGCATATCGCGCAGGCGGCTCATCACATGGCGCGCCCGCGCCGGCGCGTGCAGCCGCAGCCACTCCTCGAACAGATCTTTTATTTCGAGCGGCAGGCGGAGCAGGATATAGGCCGCCTCGCGCGCTCCGGCAGCGGCGGCGGCGGCGAATACGGCTTCGAGCTCGCTCTCGTTGAGCGCCGGGATGACCGGCGCGAAATTGACGCCGGTCGGGATGCCGGCCTCGCTTAAAGAACGCATCGCGGCGAGGCGCTTGGCCGGTGTGGCCGCGCGCGGCTCGAGGCGGCGCGCCAAATCGCGGTCCAAGCTGGTGACCGACAGCACGACCTTGACCAGATTGCGCCGCGCCATGCTTGCGAGAATGTCGATATCGCGCGTCACCAGGGTGGATTTCGTAACGATTCCAACGGAATGATGATATTCCGACAGCACCGTGAGAATGCCGCGCGTGATCTCAAGGCGGCGCTCGACCGGCTGGTAGGGGTCGGTGTTGGTGCCGAGCGCGATCATGCGCGGGCGATACCCCGATTTCGCCAATTCGCGCGTCAACTGCGCCGGCGCGTCATGTTTGGCGAAAATCCGGCTTTCGAAATCCTGCCCCGGCGATAGGCCGAGATAGGCATGCGTCGGGCGCGCATAGCAATAGGCGCAGCCATGCTCGCAACCGCGATAGGCGTTGATCGAGCGGTCGAAATCGAGGTCGGGCGAGTTGTTGCGGGTGATGACGGTGCGGCTGCGATCCGCCGTGACGGTCGTGCGCAGCCGCTCCAACGGCTGATCGAGGCTGCCCCAGCCATCGTCGCAGGCCTCGCCGCTGTGGCGCTCATAGCGCCCGGCCCGGTTGCTCACCGCGCCGCGCCCTTTGCGCGCCTTGCGCGCCACGCCGGCGGCGGCCAAATCCGCGCACTCCGGGTATTTTTCATCGACCATCCGCCATGCTACCCGAAAAAAGGAACAAAAAAAGAACATTTTGACCCGGGCGGCGCTTGCGGGCATGGTGCGGGGGGAATTTACGAATGGAGGAGGCCGGTGCTCAGTGTCGTCATCCCGACGCTCAACGCCGCCGCGAGCCTGACCGCGACGTTGGACGGGCTCAAAGCGGAGTTCGCCGGCAGCGATTACGAAGTGATCGTCGCCGATGGCGAATCGAGTGATTCGGTGCGCGCCATCGCCGCCGTCAAGGGGGCCAAGGTGGTGGTAGCTCCGCGTGGCCGCGGCACGCAGTTGGCCGCGGGCGCGAACGCGTCGGGTGGCGATTGGCTGCTGTTTCTGCACGCCGATACGGTGCTCGGCGCCGGCTGGAGGGCCGAAGCGGCGGCGTTCATGGCGGCGCCGGAAAATGCGCGGCGCGCCGGCGCCTTCCGCTTTGCCCTCGACGACGGTGCACGGGCGGCGCGCCGCCTGGAAATCATGGCCGCCTGGCGCGCCCGCATATTCGGCCTGCCCTACGGCGATCAGGGGCTTTTGATCGGGCGTGGCTTTTACGATGCGCTGGGTGGCTATCGCGCACTGCCGCTGATGGAGGATGTCGATATCGCGCGCCGCATCGGGCGCCGCCGCTTCGTCCATTTCAAGGCGCCGGCGCTGACCTCGGCGCGGCGCTATCGGCGCTCCGGATATATCCGCCGCCCGGCGCGCAATCTCGCCTGTCTGGCGCTGTTCCTGCTCGGCGTCAGGGCGCGCATCCTGGTCCGGCTCTACGGCTGAGCGCGGCGATGCGGCGCAGCCTGCTGATTTTCGTCAAGGCGCCGCGCCTGGGCCGGGTCAAGCGCCGCCTGGCGCGCGATATCGGTGGCGCGGAAGCGTGGCGCTTTTACCGCCGCACCACGCGCCGGCTTATTCTCACCCTCGGCCGCGATCCGCGCTGGCGCTGCCATCTCGTGGTGACGCCCGATTCCTTCGATGGCCACGAGCGCTTCTGGCCGTTCAGCCCGCCGGTCATCAAACAGGGCCGGGGAGATCTCGGCCAGCGCATGCAGCGCGCTTTCGAGGCGCTGCCGCCCGGCCCCGCCGTTCTGGTCGGCAGCGATATTCCCGATCTGGCGCCGGCCCATATCGTCAAGGCGTTCGCCGCGCTCGGCCGCGCCGATGCCGTGTTCGGGCCGGCCGAGGATGGCGGCTATTGGCTGGTCGGCCTATCGGCGCGGGCGCTCAGGGCCGATCCCTTCGCCGATGTCGCCTGGTCGAGCCGGCGCGCCCTCGCCGACACTTTGGCCAATCTGCCGAACGGCCATTCCGTCGCCATGCTGGATGTGCTCGGCGATATCGATGACGGCGCCGACTTGGCGCGCTGGCGTGAGCGCCGGGCCGCCGCTTCTCAGGCCAGCGCCACGCACTCGATCTCGATATCGAATTCCATCGGCCAGGACGACATGGCGACGAAAGTGCGGGCCGGCGGGTTGGTGGCGAAATAGCGCCGGTAGACGCCGTTGATGACGTTGAAATAGGCCGCGTTGGTGACGAAGATGTTGGCCTTGACGACCTTGTCGAGCGACGAATCGGCGCAGTCGAGCGCGTAGGAAATGTTCTTCAGCACCTGTTCGGTCTGCGTCTCTATATCGCCGCGCAGCATCGTGCCGCTCTCGAGATCGAGCGGCGGCAGGCCGGAGAGGTAGAGAAAATCGCCGGCCTTGACGACCGGCGAAAGCGGCACGCCAACGGTTTCAAGAATTTCCGACAGCTTGGGGATGTAAATAATTTCTTTTTCCATTTTTTCCTCTTTTGCTAGCGGGTGATTCTCGATCAGCTCTTGGCGCTGATGATATGCTCCTGCAGGCGCGGCATCAGCTCGACCAGGTTGCACGGCTTTTGCCGGCTGTCGAGCTGGGCCTTTAGGATCTTGTCCCAGCCGTCGCGGCAGGCGCCGGGCGATCCGGGCAGGGCGAAAAGATAAGTGCCGCCGGCGACGCCGCCGGTGGCGCGCGACTGCATCGTCGAGGTGCCGATGATGTCGTAGCTGAGCAGGCGGAACAGCTCGCCGAAGCCGCTGATCTCCTTCTCATAGACATCGCTGAAAGCCTCCGGCGTGACGTCGCGCCCGGTCAGCCCGGTGCCGCCGGTGGCGATCACGGCGTCGATCTCGGTATCGGCGATCCAGGCGCGCAACTGCTCGACGATGAGCGCGCGTTCATCCTTGACGATCAGCCGTGCCGTCAGATTATGGCCGGCCTCGGTGATGCGTGCGGCGAGGATGTCGCCCGATTTATCGTCGCTGGTTTGGCGCGAATCCGAAACCGTGAGAAGTGCGATATTGACCGCCAGAAATGCGCGGTCTCCGGTAATTTTACTCATTTTTTTGCAAAGCCCCTCTCCTGCGCCGCGTAATTCGGCCACAAGCCCGACGCGGTGGCGTCGAGCGACGGCGTCGGTTGGCCCAGACGCATGCGGTAAATCCAATAGCCGGCGATGACGCGCTCGATGAACCGGCGCGTCTCGCGTGAGCGGATGCTTTCGATGAAGAGCAGCGCGTCTTCGTCGAAGTTGGTATTCGCCATCCACTTTTTCAAGTTTCCCGGCCCCGCATTATAGGCGCAGAGCAGATAAAAAATATTGCCGTTTACCGCCTTATGGGCGAGCAGATGGCGGACATAGGATTGCCCGAGCGCGATGTTGAGTTCGGGATCGAGCAGGGTGTGGCGGTTGACCCCTTTGATGCGCTCGGTCCGCGCGGCGAAGCGCGCCGTGGCCGGCATGAGCTGCATCAGCCCGCGCGCACCGGGCCGGCTCTTGGCGCCGGCCTTGAATTTCGATTCCTGGCGAATGAGCGCGAAGATCAGTGCCCGGTCGACGGCATAGCCGCCCTCCGGTGCCCAGCCCGGCAGCGGGAAGGTGGCGGCGTCGTGAATCTGCCCGTCGCGCTTCTGCATTTGCGCACCCAGCGCCATCTGGACGGCGGCCAGCCCGAGATGCTCGGCGAGCGGCAATATGGCGTTCGCCAAAGCCGGAGTGGCGCGCGGCCAGAGCGCGCGCAGTTCGCGCTCGGCGCGCGCACTCTGGCCGACTTCCGCCAATGCGCGCGCGCGCCGCGCCGCCGGGCTCCCGGCCAGCTCAGCGAGATGGGCCTCGGTCAATATGGTCGAGCGCCAGTTGAGCTCCGGTTCGCGGCCGAGCGCGCGCGTCGCCAGAAGGCCGTAAAAAGTGCGCGCTTCGCTCGCCGCGCGCTCGAGCCAATAGGAGACATATTGTGGGCGGCGCAGGCGAAGCTCGCTGCGCGCCGCCCAATAGGCGCCCGAGCTGCGCAGCCAGGGCGAGGCGCTGGCCGATTCGGCGAGGCGCGCGAAATGCTGCGCCGCCGCCTCGAGCCGGCCGAGCCGCCACGCCGCGAGGCCGGCGGTCCAATCGGCGTCGGCGACGAACCGGCGCGAACGCTCGGCGCTGGCGGCGGCGAGCTCGAAGGCCAGCGTGTCCTTGTTGTGCAGGTAATAGCTCCAGGCGATACGCGCCTGATAGGCATCGAACTGGGCCTCGCTGGCGAGCCCGAGATGGGCCTTCGAGGTCAGAATTTTACGCGCTCCGGTCGGCCAGCCACGGCGGATGCGGTGGCGCATGTCGCGCTGCATGCCGGACAGCCGTTTGCGCTGGCTGCGATTGATGCCACGGCCGGAAATGCGCGGCGCCACATATTCGCTTTCGCCGCCGGTCAGCCGTGGCGTTGCCGCGGCAGTAGCGGTCGGCCGTTTGGGCGCCTTGGCGCCGGCCGGCTTGCGCTTCATCGCCAGGCGGAAGAGCCGGCGCGCATCGGGATGGTCGCCATATTCGGCGAGCCACGGTTTGAGTTCGCTGAATTTTGAACGGTGCGCCGTCGGGTGAAGATATTTCTGGGCCAGCACATGGCCCATCAGGATACCGTCGTCGAGGGTGGCGATGATCTTCGCCGCCGCCGCCAGATCGCCGTTCTCCTGCAGCGCGAATATTTGCTCGTAGCGCGCGCGGTCGCTGTCGCCGAGCAGCGCCGGCAGGGCGATGGCGCGCGCCTCGGGCGGCGTGCTATCGATGTTTTGCGCGAGGGCCGGCACCGTCAGCGATGCCGCAACAGCCAGACAGGCGCCCAATAAGATGGCGAACGCCGTGCACGAAAAACCCCCCGCGCCGGTTTTTTCCGGCACTCTTATCGGCCTCCTTTGAGCCTCGGATCGCGTCGCGCTTTATAATGCAAACGGCAAAACCCGGCAACAAAGCAGCTATGTTCCGGTTTCACCCAGTTTTTTCTGAACGGCGAGCAAATCGCGCCACACCTCGCGCTTGGCCGAGGGCTGGCGCAGCAGATAGGCGGGGTGGAATGTCGCCATGGTGGCGATCGGCTGCTCCGTGCCGGGCGGCGTGAATTCGCGCCAGGTGCCGCGCAGGCGGGTGATCCCCTCGCGCTTGCCGAGCAACGCCTTGGCCGAGATGCCGCCGACCAGAATCAGCACGCGCGGCTGCACCAGCACGATCTGGCGCTCGACAAAGGGCTGGCAGAGCGCGATTTCCTCGGATGTCGGCGAGCGATTGCCGGGCGGGCGCCAGGGCAGGATATTGCTGATATAGACGCCGCTTCGGTCGAGCCCGATGGCGGCCAGCATACGGTCGAGCAACTGCCCGGCGGGCCCGACGAAGGGCAGGCCACGGCGGTCCTCCTCGGCGCCCGGCGCCTCGCCGATCACCATCAGCGCCGCCGCTTCGTTGCCGTCGCCGATGACGGTGTTGGTCGCCGTGCGCTTGAGCGCGCAGCCGTCGAAAGCGGCGATGGCGCCGCGCAGCTCGGCCAGATTGGCGCAGCCGGCGGCGATCTCCGCCGCGCTTATATATTCCGCGTTCGGTGGCGCGACCGAAGGCGGCGCGACTGGCACCGCCGCCACCGTCACGGCCGGCCGCGTCGGCTGGTCGAACCGGTTGCGTGGTTCGGCGTCGGTCGCCTCATCGGCCCCGGCGGCGATATACCATTGCAGGAGGGCGTGCATGTTTGCCGGCTGATTCACGGTTCAGAGCTTAGCAGATTGGAAGCCTCACCGGCAGCAATTGACCAGGCGGCGCGATCGCCGCATAACTGAAGCTCATCAACAGCGGCGGGAACGCATCATGAGCCGGGAATCGATGGAATATGACGTCGTCATCGTCGGCGCCGGGCCGTCCGGTCTGGCGGCGGCGATCAGGCTCAAGCAGCTCGGCCTGGAGCATGATCACGAGGTCAATGTCACGGTGCTCGAAAAGGGCTCGGAGGTCGGCGCCCATATATTGTCGGGCGCCGTGTTCGAGCCGCAGGCGCTCGACGAGTTGATCCCCGACTGGAAGGACAAAGGCGCGCCGCTCAACACGCCTGTCAAGAAGGACGGCTTTCTCGTATTGAGCCGCTCCGGCGCCTTCAAGCTGCCCAATTTCCTGCTGCCCTCGCAAATGCACAACAAAGGCAATTACATCGTCAGCCTCGGCAATCTGTGCCGCTGGTTGGCCGCCCAGGCGGAGGAGCTCGGCGTCGAGATCTATCCCGGTTTCGCCGCCAAGGAGCTGCTCTATCACGATGACGGCCGGGTCAAGGGCGTCGCCACCGGCGATATGGGTATCGCCGCCGACGGCAGCGAGAAACCGTCCTATGAGCCGGGCATCGAGCTGCACGCAAAATACACCCTGTTCGCCGAAGGCGTGCGCGGCTCGCTGAGCCAGGAATTGATGGCGCATTTCAGCCTGCGCGACGGCGTGGCGCCACAGACCTACGGCCTCGGCATCAAGGAACTGTGGCAGGTCGACGCCGCCAAACACAGCGCTGGCCTGGTGCAGCACAGCTTCGGCTGGCCGCTCGATGCAAAAACCTATGGCGGCACCTTCCTCTATCATCTCGAAGAGGATCAGGTCGCCGTCGGCATGGTCATCGCGCTCGATTACAAGAACCCGCATCTCTCGCCCTTCGACGAGTTCCAGCGCGTCAAGACGCATCCCGCCATCGCCAGGCATCTCAAGGGCGGCAAGCGCATCGCTTACGGTGCGCGCGCCATCAATGAGGGCGGCTTGCAGGCGATTCCCAAGCTGACCTTTCCCGGCGGCGCCTTGATCGGCTGCAGCGCCGGCTTCCTCAACGTGCCGAAAGTCAAAGGCAGCCACAACGCCATGAAATCCGGCATGCTGGCCGCCGAGGCGGCGTTCGAGAGCTTGCGCGAGGGCTCGGACGGGGAGGCGGAATTGACCGGATATAGCGACGCGATGCGGCGCTCCTGGGTCTATAAGGAGCTGAAAGAGGTGCGCAATTGCCGCCCGGCGTTCCGCTGGGGCGTGCTCATCGGCACCCTGGTCAGCGGCTTCGAATTGTGGACGCGCGGCGCCCTGCCCTGGACATTCGGCCATCACCCTGATCACAAGAGCCTGAAGCCCGCCGCCCAGTGCCGCAAGATCGATTATCCCAAGCCCGACGGCGAATTATCGTTCGACAAACTCTCCTCCGTGTTTATCTCCAACACCAACCATGAAGAAGATCAGCCCGTACATCTCAGGCTGAAGGACGAGGCGGTCCCGGTCGATCACAATCTGGCGCTTTACGGTGCGCCCGAGCAGCTTTATTGCCCGGCCGGTGTCTACGAGATCGTCGATGCCGAGGAGGGCGCGCCACGCCTCCAGATCAACGCGCAGAATTGCCTGCATTGCAAAACCTGCGACATCAAGGATCCGACGCAGAATATCCACTGGACGGTGCCGGAGGGCGGCGGCGGACCCAACTATCCGAACATGTGAGCGCGCATGGGAAGGCGCATGGGAATGCCGTGCCCGCGCGCGAATTTGTGATCGGGGCGTGGGCAACAGGGACGTTGGCGGCAACGCCCGAGATACGTTACAGTGCGCCGAGATGAAATCCGAAATAAACTTCGCGGCACAATGACTTCATGACGGCAGCCCATTCATACTGGCCGCCCCGGCGGCGAATTTTCGCGGCCCTTTGCGCGGCGCTGATCATCGCCGGTAGCGGCCCGGCGCGGGCCGAGGCGCCGCCCGATCCGGCACCGCCCAAACCGCAAAGCGAATATCTCGGCTATAACGGCCTGCCCGGCAATTATCTCGCCGGCCGCTTCGCCTACAGGCAACGCGATGTCGCGGCGGCGGCAAAATTCTATCGCCGGGTGCTGGCCGAGGATTACGAGAATCGCAGAATGGTGCAGCAGGCGCTGGTGCTCACCGTGCAGGACGGGCGCATCGTCGACGCCATGCCGCTGGCCCGGCATTTGCTGGAGCTTGAGCCGAATTCCAATATCGGCCAACTGATCCTGACCATCGGCGCCGTCGCCGACGGCCGCCTTGACGAGGCGCTGGCGCGGGTCAAAAAATTGGAGCGCAAGGGCATCTACGAATTGACCGGGCCGATGATGGAGGCCTGGGTGGAGTTGGGCCGTGGCAATACCGATGCGGCCTTCAATGCTCTTGAGCCATTGTCGGCCAAGCAGGCGTTCGAAATGTATCACGCCTATCACGGCGCGCTGATGGCCAATATTTCCGGCCGCCAGGATGCCGTCGCCGAGAATTACCGCCGCGCCCTGACGGCGGTTCCCGGCGGCACGCTGCGAGTGGTGGTGGCCTTTGCCACCTCGCTGCGCCGCGACGGGCGCATCGCGGATGCCACGGCGCTGTTCGAGGGTTACCGCGAGCATAATCCGGAATCGCCCTGGCTCGATCCGATCATAGCGACGATCGATTCGGATGTGCGCCCCGAGCTCGTCGTCTCGACCGCGCGCCACGGCATGGCCGAAACATTGTTCGGCGCCGCCAGCGCGCTGCCCAATGAAAGCGCCGGCGATACCGGGTTGATCTACGCCTATCTGGCGCTCTATCTCAGGCCCGACTTTCCCGTCGTTCAGCTCCTGGTCGGCGAAATCCTCGAAGTGCTGGACCGCAACGAAGACGCGATAGAGGCCTATAGCGCGATTGCGAAGGACAGCGCCTATTCCTGGTCGGCGCGGCTGCGCGCCGCCTCGGGCCTGGCGAGCATCGAGCGCGTCGATGAGGCGGTGAGCATTCTCAGCGAGATGGTCGATGAAAATCCGGCGCGCTCCGACGCCGCCATCGCCCTGGCCGACGTGTTGCGGCGCAACGAACGCTTTGACGAATCGGTCAAATATTATGACGTCGCCATCACCCGCACGAGCGCCATCGAGCAGCGCCATTGGCCGCTGTTCTATTCGCGCGGCGTCATGTTGGAGCGCACCAAGCGATGGCCGCGCGCCGAAGCGGATTTCCTGCAGGCGCTCGAATTGCAGCCCGACCAGCCGCTGGTGCTGAACTATCTCGGCTATTCCTGGGTCGAGCAGGGCATCAATCTGGAGCGCGCGATGAGCCTGATCGAGCGCGCCGTGGCGCTGCGCCCGACCGACGGCTATATCGTCGACAGCCTGGGCTGGGCGTTCTACCGGCTCGGCGATTTCAAAAGCGCGGTAAAGCATCTCGAGCGCGCGGTCGAGCTGCGCGCCGACGATCCCATCATCACCGATCATCTCGGTGATATATATTGGCGGGTCGGGCGGCGAAACGAGGCCAAGTTTCAGTGGCAGCGCGCCCTGGTGCTGGGCGCCGAGGAAGACGAGGCGATCGTAATCCGGCAAAAGCTGAAAGACGGTTTGCCCGACGCCGATTCGGCGGCCAGCGAACAAAAGTCACAGTGACCGAGGCCGCCGGACGGCCTTTCTCGTCCGCCGCGCCGGCCAAGCTCAACCTCTATCTCCACGTTACCGCACGGCGCGCCGACGGCTATCACGAGCTCGACAGCCTGATCGCCTTCGCGGCGCCGTTCGACCATGTCCGGGCGGAAACGGCGGATGAGTTTTCGCTGCGGGTGGGCGGCCCGTTCGCGCCCCAATTGGACGCGGCGGGCGGGCAAAATCTGGTCGAGGTGGCGGCGCGCCACCTCGCCGAGCTGGCGCGCATTAAGCCGGCGGCGCGCATCACGCTGGACAAGCAGCTTCCGGTCGCGGCGGGCATCGGCGGCGGCTCCTCAGATGCGGCGGCGGCGCTGCGCGTTCTGATTTCGCTGTGGCGCCTCGCGCCCGACGCCGATGAGCTGCAGGCCCTGGCGCTTGCGCTCGGCGCCGATGTGCCGATGTGCCTGCACGGCGAAACATGCTTTGCCGGCGGCATCGGCGATGCGCTCGATGCGGCGCCGGCATTGCCCGATTGCGCCCTCCTATTGGTCAATCCCGAATTGGCGCTGGCGACGCCCGCCGTCTTTGCCGCCCGCAAGGGCGCCTTTTCCGCGCCGGCACGCTTTGCCGAGGCGCCGGCGGATTGCGCCGCCCTGGCCGAGATATTGGCGGCAAGGCGGAACGATCTCGAAGCCCCGGCAATGGCGCTGGCGCCCGTGATCGGTGACGTGCTGGAAGCCCTGCGCGGCCTGCCCGGCTGCCTTTTGGCCAGGATGTCGGGCAGCGGCGCCACCTGTTTCGCGCTGTTTGACGGTGCCGCCGAGGCCGCTGCGGCGGGCGAAATCCTGCGCGCCCGACACGGCGATTGGTGGATCGCGCCGAGCCGTTTGCTTCAACCAGAAGACGGCGCTTCCTGGCGCACGCCATCGACATAGATGGCGTCGGCATGGCGCTTGTGAAAGCATATATAATCGGCGATGGGCGACGCTTCGGGCAAAGGTGAGGCATAGCTCCAGGCTACATCGGCGATCGCATCGGCGCCGCTTGAGAACGAAAAATATTGCGCCTCTCCCTTGTAGGGGCAGCGCGTGCGGCGCTCGGACGGCACCAGCAGGTCCATGCGCACATCTTGCTTTGGCACATAATGGCGCACCGCCGCGCCGGTCTCGAAAAGAAAGCGCGCGCGGCTGCTTTCGGCGACGGTAATGCCGCCGATCTCGACCCGCACCGGGCGCCCGCTGGGCAATATATCGAGCCGCAGATGAGGGTCGCGGGCATGGCCGAAGACTTCCTCGTCTTCCTCATACCAGCCATCCATCTCCTGCCAATAGAGCGCCACTAGCCCGCCGAGCTGGTGCATTTCGTCATACGGCGTCTGATAGCTCCACACCGCGTTTTCGGCGGTCTTGCCGCCCGCCTTGAGCGTCCAGTAGGAGGCCTCGCCTTGAACGGGCAATGGCTGCGATGCGCCGTTTTTTCGGCGAACTCGGCGTTCAAATCCTGCCACGGAAAATAATAGACCAGGACGTATTTGCCCTCCAGCATCAGCGTCGCGCCGGTGCTGTCGATGATCCACTCGCCGCCGAATTTCACGCGCACCCGTTTGGCGCAGGGCAGCAGCTTCAGCCGGTAGCCCGGATGCTTGGCGAGGCCGGGCGAGGAATTGTCTTTTTCAACACTGCTCATAATCACCGCTCAAAGGTATTAAAGTTGCCAGCGCCGCAGCCCGGCGGGGAATTCCAGGCCGCGCCACATGCCGGCGATGTCGGCCAGCAATCCGCCGTCCTTCAGCAGGCCGGCGATGCGCGTCGCATCGAGGCCGGCGTAGCTGTCGTGCCCGACGGCGCCGACGATGCAATCATAGCGCCCGGCGTCCGGAATATCCGCCAGCAGTTCGATGCCATAAAGCGCGCGCGCTTCGGCGGCGTCGGCATGCGGGTCGTGCGCCTCGACGGTGTGGCCCCTGGCCTTCAGCTCATGGATGACCCGGGCGACCTGGGAATTGCGCAGGTCCGGCACGTTTTTCTTGAAGGTCACGCCGAGCACCAGGATGTTGCTGCGCGCCGCGCCGAGCAGGGCATCTATATGGCGCGAGACGAATTCGGCCATGCTGTCATTGGTCTGCCTGCCGGCCAGGATCACCGCCGGCTGATGGCCGGCCTGTTTGGCGCGGTGGGCGAGATAATATGGATCGACGCCGATACAATGGCCGCCGACCAGGCCGGGCGTGAAGTCGAGGAAATTCCACTTGGTCGCGGCGGCTTCGAGCACATCGGCGCTCGACAGATCGAGCTTGTGGCAGATCTGCGCGATCTCGTTGACGAAAGCGATATTGATGTCGCGCTGGGCGTTTTCGATCACCTTGGCCGCCTCGGCGGTGCGGATGTTGGGCGCGATATGGATGTTGTCGCCATTGATCGAGCCGTACAAGGCGGCGATGCGCCGGGCGATCTCCGGCGTATCCCCGGCGACGATTTTTGTGATCGAATTCAGGCTGTGCTGGCGGTCGCCGGGATTTATGCGCTCCGGCGAATAGCCGAGATGGAAATCCTCGCCGCATGTCAGCCCCGAGGCGCCTTCGAGTTCAGGAGCGCAGACTTCCTCGGTCAGGCCGGGCCAAACGGTGCTCTCATAGATCACGATGGCACCGCATTCGAGCTCGCGCCCGACGCTCCGCGAGGCGGCGATGATGGCCGTCAAATCCGGTTCATTTTTTTCATCGACCGGCGTCGGTACGGTGACGATGAAAATCTCGGAGCCTTTCATGGCGGCGGGGTTCGAGTGCCATTTGGCGCCCGTTTTTTTGAGAGTTTCGCGCGAAATCTCTCCGGTGCGGTCATATCCCTCGTTCAGCTCGCGGACGCGCTCCTCCTTGACGTCGAAGCCGGTGACGTAATGTTGCCCGGCCAGCGCCACGGCCAGCGGCAATCCGACATATCCGAGACCGATGACGGCGATGTTGCTCACGTTCGACTCGCTATAAGTTTATTGCCAAGGCCCTGGGTGACGTAACCGGTGCGAAACTCATGGCGGCGCGCTGCTACCAGGCAGCTATTGGCGCGAAATCGGCGCGCTGTCAATAAATCAGCGGCGAGGCGCGCCCGTCGGGCTGGATTTTACTGGGCAAGTATGTTGATTTCGCATTGCACGAAGCGTCGCTCCGGGGCCATGCGCGCGCCTTGGCCCATCACCCGCTGCCCCTTCGTCTCAACGGAGATATAATGACCGTTTTTGTCACCGGCGTCGCCGGATTTATCGGCTATCACATGTGTGAGGCC
>PVBE010622014.1_pt1 | contig 16428 bp, 6 predicted proteins | sample 1631181 | NCBI WGS metagenome assembly PVBE01 (sample SAMN08397723, study PRJNA350692) | Marine metagenome, whole genome shotgun sequencing project. | isolation source: water | place: Pacific Ocean | collected 2012-04
CCGGCGATTGGTGCCCGGCAATGCAGCTCATAGGCCAGTTCACCGGAGAAACTGGCTCGCAGCACACGCAAGCCGTGGTTTTGCCACTGACCGGCAACAAACTCCATATGGGTCAGCTGTTGCAGATCATCCTGCCAAACACTACCGAGGACCTGGCAAAGAACCTCGTGACTGCGTGGGCCAGCCACCACGATCACGCCCCATACTTCGGTCACATCAGCGATAACCACACCACGGTATTGCGCTTCGAGATCGCGATGAAATTCGACGTGGGACAGGACGTGACCGGCGTGCCCCGTACTTACCGTAGCCAGGAAACGCTCAGACTCCAAACGCATGACAAGACCATCGTCCAGCACCATGCCATCTTCACGCAACATGACCATGTACTTACTGCGCCCGGGCTTGATCGTACTGGCCCGGGTAAGATAGATATGATCGAGAAATGCCCCGGCACCAGGCCCGGCCACCTCTATCTTGCCCAGCGTGGAGCCATCCAATATGCCACCCGAGGCCCGCACACGGGCTGCCTCGGCGAGACCTGCAGCGACAGGGTCGGAGCCGTTAGTGCGGTAGTAACGGGGTCGTTGCCAGCGGCCCGCGTCTTCCATTACCGCACCCTGCTCAAGATGCAGGGAATGCAGTGCAGTACGCCGCTCGGGGCGTAGTGACAAGCCCTGACGGTGAGCAGCGATAACACCGAGGGTCGCGGGTTTGAATGGCGGACGGCGACGGCTCGTGGTGGTGATCTTGTCATCACGACCAGAGAGCTCGGCCAGGATCGCGGCACCCATAACTGCACTGGTACGGCCCTGCTCGGTGCCAAAACCAAGCGCCGTGAAACGCTTTACATGTTCGATGTCACAAAAACCCTGTTCAAGGGACTGGCGCAGGTCAGCAACCGTGACGTCATTCTGCAGATCAACAAACTGCCGTTTCTCACCCTTGCGGTTCGTGGGTGAACGCCAGAACGGTTCAACCCCTGGTTGCGGATCTCCACCGGTGATTTCAACGGGGAGCGAGTGATTGGCAAGTGGCAAGCTGTCATCGGCCTCAACCCCTGCCCTGGTGGCGGCGGCGATACCGGCCTGGTGACCATCTGCAATGGCCTCTTCCAGTTCCAATAGGCCGTTCGCAGCACCCGCAGCGGAACTCCAGGCTTCGGTAGCGGAAGCCAGGCCGCTGATCGGACCAGCAACGGAGTGCAGCGCCGCATAGTAATCCGGTATCCAGCCAGCGCTGACGAGCAGGCTGTCACAGCTGATGTCCTGTTTGATGCCAGACGCATCAAGTACCGCAACCCGTACACTACGCAGACTACGACCACCCAGCGCCACCACGACGGCGTGACCGCTTAGGCAAACTACCCCTTCATCTTCAAGAGACGCCTGTTCGGGAGCCTCGCAAACCGGGCGAGTATCGACGATCGCCGCGACATTCATGCCACCCTTGATCAGGCGTTGAGCCGACGTGTACAGACGGTTGTGGCAACCGAACAGGACAACATTCTGACCAACGCGTACACCGTAGCGTGCCAGGTATCGCTCCGCTGCACCAAGTAACATCACACCCGGCAGATCATTATCGACAAAGGCAATCGGTTGTTCGATGGCGCCGGTTGCAGCAACGAATGCGCCGGAGTGAATTCGGTAGACAACGGCCTTGTCCGCCAGGCCGCCGGGCTCACGGTGTGCAACGACTAACTGGCCAGAACTGCCGACAACCGCGGTTTCGGTCAGAATACGTACCGAGCGTGCCTGCAATTCCTCGAGCGTTGTCCTGACCCAGTCAAGGCTAGCATGGCCGTCTATGACTGCGTCTTCAAACTCCAGTTCTCCACCAAGCACCGGTTCACGTTCGCAGATCATGGTTCGCGCACCACCACGCGCTGCTGCAAGTGCTGCGGCGAGGCCTGCGGGTCCGGCCCCGGTGATCAGTACATCACAGTCAATGTGCTCCACCCTCGGTGGTTCAAGCGTACTGCCACTCGCCGTCGCACCCAGTCCGGCCAGACGCCGGATGATACCCTCGTAGGCGTGCCATCGGGGCCACATGAATGTCCGGTAATAAAAACCGGCGCTGAATAAACCGCCAACGACACCAAACACCGAAGCGAGGTCGTAACGTAACGACGGCCAGCGGTTCTGACTGACGATTCGCATGTCCTGCTGCAAGGTGAGGCACGGTGCCGGAAGGTTGGAGATGCAAAACTCTCCAGGATTGTTGGTTAGAAGGGCATTGGGTTCCTCAAAGCCTGCACTCAACACGCCACGTGGTCGATGGTACTTGACACTGCGCCCAAACAGTCTTGTACCCGCTGCGAGCAGTGCGGAGGCCGCGGTATCACCAGCAAAACCCTGGTAGGTTTTGCCGTCAAAACGGAAGCTGATCTTCTCATTGCCCAACCTGTGGCCGGTACGAACGGGCGTCTTCATTCCGGACCCCCGGTTTTGACAATGCTGTCGAGAGCCTGTATTTCCAATACCTCGCCAGTTGAAGGATTGCGCCAGATTTGCAGCCATTGGCGACATCCACTGACATGCTGCCAGTACTCGACACAGCTGTCAGTGCGGTTCAATCGCTCATACACAGCGCTGATTGCATCATCACTTTCCGCCACCATGCCACGGCAGTGGAATTCCTCCACTTGCCTGGGACCGCAAAATGGGCAATGTAACTGCATATTAGTGCAACCCCGCAAACGGGCCTGTGCCCACTTCATCGATTGGCCTGCCCTCGGCGAAGCGCCGCAGGCTGAAATGACGGATCAGGTCTGGCGCAGTGCCACTTGCCACGAACTGCGCAAAGGCTGCGCCGGAGGCGGGTATGGCTTTGAAACCGGTGTAGCACCATCCGCCATTGATGAATACGTTTTCGTAGCCCAGGCGATCCATGATGGGGCTGCCATCCATGGTCATGTCACAAGTGCCAGCCCATTGGCGCAACAATCTCAAACCGGCGATCTGCGGTAACATGGTGACAGCGCCCTGAACCACTTCGGCGAGACGATGCCACTGTGCCTCTTGGTTATAGGAAGCAAATCCATCCAGCTTGCCACCCATGACCAAACCGCCCTTATCTGACTGGGAAATGTAGGTCTCGGCATCGTCGTAGAGCCAGATCAGCAGGGTGTCGAGTACTGGTTTGACCGGTTCCGTTACCATGGCCTGTAACAGGTTCGTTTCGATCGGTAGCGGTACACCGAGCATGGTACCGATCGGCCCCGTGTGACCCGCCACCGCGAACACGATCCGCTCGGCCTTGACATGACCACACGTGGTTTCAACACCAGTTGCGAGCCCTGCTGATGTGCGCACCCCGGTGACTTCACAGTCCTCGATAATATCGACCCCCAACGCTGCCGCTGCCCTGGCATAACCCCAGACAACGGCATCATGCCGGACCGTGCCACCGCGCCGCTGCAACAATCCGCCCACAATCGGGTAGCGTTGAGGGCTCTCGAGATCCAGTTCCGGAACAAATTGTCCGAGGGACTTACGGTCAAGCAATTCGGCGTCAATTCCTGCCAGGCGCATGGCGTTGCCGGTACGTGCGAGTTCGTTCATCAGGTCATCAGAGTGAACAATCTCAACCATACCGCGCGGGCTGTACATCACGTTGAAGTTGAGATCCCGTGACAGGGTTTCCCAGCGCCGTAGTGAGTCTTCGTAAAAATGGTGGTTTTCCGGCAGTGTGTAGTTCGAACGTACGATGGTGGTATTTCGGCCTACATTGCCATAGCCCAGCAGGCGCTTTTCCAGCACTGCAATCCGCCGGATACCGTGATCCCGTGCTAGGTGATAGGCCGTCGCGAGGCCGTGACCACCTGCTCCCACCACCACAACATCATAAGCATCCTGCAGTTGGGTTCCACCCCACAGGCGTTGCCAATAACTGCCGCTGGCCCGGGCAGCTTTGACCAGCGACCAGCCCGAATAGCGCTGCTGCGGCTGTCTCATGCCAGCCTGTTCACACTAGCCCGCAACTGGTGTGTCCGGAGGGACTGGCGCGGCTACGGTCATCGGAAGAATGGGCAATTCAGTTCGCGCTGCGGCTGTAGACGATGCGACCGCCGAGCACGGTGTGCAGCACTCGCGCCTGCAGCAGTTCGGCATCCGGCACGCGTAGAATGTCGTGCGAGAGCACCACGAAGTCGGCGAGCATTCCCGGTGCGAGTCTGCCCTTCAGGTCTTCCTCGAATGCCGCCCAGGCATTGTTGCGGGTATAGCTCGCGAGCGCTTCGACGCGCGTGAGACATTGTTCGGGGTGGAACGTGCCGCCATCGGTCATGCGTCGCGTCACCGAGCCATAGAAGCTCGCGAGCGGATCAATGTCTTCCACCGGCACGTCGGTGCCGTTGGTCACAACAGCACCAGTGTCCCACAGCGAACGCCACAGCATCGAGCTCTCGCCCGCGCGTTTTTCGCCGAGCCGTTTGGCCATCCACGAGCCGTCGGAAGTCGCGGACACACCGTGCATCGAGGCGATAACACCAAGCTGTGCAAAGCGCGGCGCATCATCGGCGTGCAGGTGCTGTGCGTGTTCGATGCGCCAACGCAGTCCGCGCGGATTTGCCTGCCCACGCCACACCTGCTCGTAGAGGTCGAGAACCTCCCGGTTGGCGCGATCCCCGATCGCGTGTGTGTTCAGCTGGTAATCATTCGCGAGTGCGAGCCGCGCCGTCTCCTCGATCATCGCCAGCGAATCCACCACCAGCCCGATGTTTTGCGGCTCGTCGGCGTACGGCTCGAGGAGCCAGGCGCTGTGCGATCCGAGCGCACCATCGGCCAAACGCTTGATGGAACGCACCGTCAAGAAATTGTTCGCGTACCCGACCACGCGGTACCGCGCTAGGTTGGCAGCAAGGTTCGCGTTCGACTCGTAACCGACCATCGCGTACATCCGCACCGGGAGTTCACCCGCATCTGCAAGCTCGCGGTATAGATCGATGGTGGCAAAGGGAACGCCTGCATCTTGAAAGCTCGTGATGCCTTTCTCGAGCGCTTCGCGCCCGGCGCCAAGTGCCCATTCACGATAGATGGCACGCTGCACCGCCGGGTCGCGTGTGCTCGCGGCGCGAAATTGTGCTTCGAGCACGAGATCCGCCGCGCGGTCCACGAGCCAGCCGGTGGCCACCCCCGTGGCATCACGCGCAATCGTGCCGCCCGGCGGATCAGCACTCATGTCATCGATGCCGGCCAGCGCAAACGCCGCGGCATTGGCCATGTAGCCGTGGCCGCTTGCGTGCTCGAGAAGCACGGGGTTGTATGGTGCCGCGGCATTGAGTGAAGTATTCAGCGGCACACCGTCGACGTTATCGCGTGGCACCGACGACCATTTCTCCTGGTGCCAGCCACGGCCTAGAATCCACTCACCCTGCGCCGCGCCTGCTGTGGCCTCGCGCACTTGAGCGACAATGGCATCCCAGTCGCGCGCCCCGCGCAGGTCGAGCGTACCCTGCGATTCGCCAAGCGCCATGAAATGGCCATGCCCCTCGATGAATCCGGGCACCACGAGCTTACCGCCCGCATCAAGTATGCGCGTGTCCGGGCCGGCCAGAGCGCTTATCTCCTCGTTGCTGCCGAGCGCGGCGATTCGGTCACCGCTAACCGCCAGCGCTTCAGCGTGCGGTTGAGCCGGTTCCAAGGTCTCGATTGCGGCATTCAGAAGCACCAGGTTCACTGGCGGCGGGGCCACAGCCACGGCCGCGGGCATGCCGAGCAGGAATACGCTGCAGAGTCGCCCCATCATTCGTTTTACGATCACGATTTTGATCTTCATAGAAATTGCGTCTCTAGGGGCTCGGCAAATCCTCCTGCCAGCCGCGTAGCCAGTCACGCACCAGAGGTTCGGGCAGCAACTCCGAAAGCGTGTCGCCCGAGTAGACCACGCCGTTCTTGACCACGTAGCGGATTGCGGTGCTGTTGTGGATATCCTCGAGGGGATCAGCGTCCAGAACCACGAGGTCGGCCATCTTGCCTGGCTCGATCGTGCCCAGGTCCTGCTCCAGGCCGATGATGCGGGCCCCGAGTACGGTGGCCGCACGCAGCGCGTCGTGATTGTCCATGCCACTTGCGAGGTTCCAGAGCTCCCAGTGGAAACCCAAGCCCTGGCGTTGCCCGTGCGCTCCCACGCCCACCATGCCGCCGGCGCGGATCACGGCGCCCGCCGACTGCGCGAAGCGCGGAAACTTAAACTCCTCGTCGTGTAGCCACTGAGCCCAGATAAGCTCGCGCCGGCGCGCCTGGCGATCCAGGAAGGGATGCGGCGTCAGGCGGGCGAGCTTGGGGTCGTCGTGAACGGGCATCCGTGGGTAATAGTACTCCTCGCCGCCCACCGCGCCGTGGGTGATCAGCAGCGTGGGCACGTAGCCCACACCTGAGCGCGCCATCAGTTCCACCACATCCCGGTACAGGGGCGCTATCGTGAAGTAGTGCTGGTGGGCTGTATAACCGTCGATGATCTCGGTGATGCCGGGTTTGTTCTCGCCGTTGCCCTCGGCAATCGCTAACACACCGGCTTCCACTGCGGCCATCAGCAGCAGTTGGCGCTTGCGCCGGTCACCGAAAGCGTACTGCTTAACGCCGTCCAGGCCGTTGTCCGTCACGTAGCGCCGCAGCAGGCCACGCGCATCCTCGAGATCCTTCAGGTCGTCCACGTTCTCGGGCAGCAGGATGCCGCCGGTACCGAAGAATCGAGGTCCGACGAACTCGCCGGTCTCAACCAGGTCTGCGTAGTCCACCAGTGAGGGCCCTGCCGCCCCCGTGTCGTAGCCGGTAGTGACGCCGTAGGCAAGGCTCGAGACGAACTCCCAGGGCTGGATCAGGCGGGTCTCCTGGACAGAACCCTGGTGGTTGTGAAGGTCGAGGAAACCCGGCACGATGGTCTTGCCCGCGAGCTCGAGCCGCTTCACTCCGGCGGGAACATGCAGCATGCCGCGCGCCCCGACTGCCGCAATGCGGTTGCGCGTGATCAGGATGTCGGCCTCCGGCAGGATCTCATCGCCGCGCATCGTGATCACCCGTGCGCCGCTCAGCAGGATATTGCCCTCGGGCACCTGGCGCGGCAGTTCGATCTTGATCTTCGTCTCCTGCAGCGCCGTCGAGTCGAGCTTGTAACGAAACAGCTTAGCGCCCAAGGTAAAGACCGCCTCGCGCCCGTCACGGCCCCAGCCCGCGAATTCGCCGCCGGTGTCGCTGATGCGCCGCACCGACTGTCCGGGGCGCGGAGATTCCAGCGAGACCTCGACCGGCTCCTCGCGCGTGTCGGGCAAGCTGACGAGATAGATCTGCCGCTCGGCCTGCACCAGCAGGTGGTGGCCATCCGGGGAGATCAACGGAGAATTGAAGGGCGCACCGCGCTCCTCGTCCTCGTCGGGCCAGTCGTTGCTGTCGAGCTGACCAGTCGCGTGTACGCGAAAATTGCTGCCGTCGACGTGCACGGACACCAGTTCGCCGCGGCCCGGCAGGTTGGGTTCCGGGTTCTGGAAAACGAAAATTCGTTCGGGATCCTGCGTGAAATGCGGCTGCCCCAACCCGTGCAGCGGCATCACCCGGTGCAACTCGCCGCCCTCGGCCGGTACCCATGACAGCTCCGCGCGTGGACGGGAGCGAGGGAACATGGCCTCACCGTAGCTGAGCAGATCTTCGATCCAGGCCTGCCGCGACATCGTGAGAACGGCTATCCGCCGCCCGTCCGGCGAGAAAGCCGGCCAGCCGTAGAACGCAGCCTCGCGCGTGAGACGCACGCGGCGTCCGTCAGCGTCGACACTGTAGACATGCCCAGCCTCCGCCATGTCCTTCCAACTCGCATAAACGATCTGGCGACCGTCCGGCGACCAGGCTGGCTGAAACTCTCCCTCTTCGGCGCCGGTCAGGCGCCGCGGCTGTCCGTCCGGCAGATCCATCACCCATATCCGCCCGAGCGCCGAGAAGGCCACACGCTGCCCATCCGGCGAGAGTGCCGGCGAGGAGATGCGTCGTGCGCGTACCGGTCTATCGGCAAGGCGGCGATCGGCCTTCACCGCTGGCCCCAACGGCTGATCCACCTCGACGCTGAATGGAATCGGGCTCTTCTCGCCGGAAGGGATGGCCAGTTTCCACAGCTTGCCCGCCAGGGTCGTAACCAGTGCTTTCGAGTCGGGCGTGAAGCTCGCGCCCGGCATCAGGTCCCAGCTCGCGTGATTTGCGGTCTGGTCGTCGGACTCAGCGGGATGAAGCAGCCAGCGCTCCGCCCCGTTGGACAGGTCCCGCAGCCTGAGCCCGGTGCCCGCGTGGAAGCGACTCGCGTAGACAAGCCAACGGCCGTTAGGCGAGAGAACGGGTCGCAGCCCCCCGCCCTGCATGTTGCTGAACGGATGGATGTCGCCGGAGTCGCGGTCCAGCACAGCCAGCTGGTATTGCCCGATCTGCGGGTAATAGTTCTGCTGCTCCTTCGGCTTCTGCGCGAAATAGACGTGTTGTGCATCGGCACCGAAGGCCGCACCCACGGCGGTCAAACCATGATCCTTGCCATTCACGAGGCTCGTCGGCGCGCCGCCCGCCAGTGAGTAGAACAGCAGTTCCATCAGTGAATTCCGGACCACACCGGTCCGCGATACTACAATTCCCGCGCCGTCCGGTGTCCACTCGGGCGAGACGAAAACGGTGTCGGTGTCTTCGGTCAGGCGTCGGGGATCCCCGCGCCCGTCGGCGCCCATCAGCCAGATGTTCTCGGAACCATCCCTGTCGCTCACGAAGGCGATGTGCCGGCCGTCGGGCGAGAAGCGCGGCTGGGTATCGAACGCCATCCCGCGGGTGAGGGCCTGTGCCTCGCCGCCCTCGATCGGCAGCAAATAAAGATCGCCCAGCAGGTCGAAAACCAGCGAGCGGCCGTCGGGGGAGACATCGGTCGAGATCCAGGTGCCTTCGTCTGTAGAGAAGCGGATCAGGCGGGTTGGTTCAAGCGGAAGACCTTCTGCGGCGACTGGTACTGACGAGAGGCAGAACTGGCACATCGCCACCATCAGGATGCTAGCCACGCGCCGACTCAGTATACTCATGCGATACCCTCTTTAAACTTTGCTTCGTCGGCTGGTGACCGATCCTTAGGAAGCCAGCCGCAGCTCCTTGCAAATCATGTCAGCGGAAGTATTTGCGCACACCCGCGCCCATGGTTCGCGGTCTAACAGTGTAGACCGTTTCGCCGCGGCCAAAAAAGGTCTCGGGACCGAACGACCTGAATGTTTCGGCCCGTTCGTTGAACATGTTGTCCAGGTAGACGGAGATTTCCCATTCGCCGATGCTGAACCCGGTACGCAGGTCGACGATCGAGTATGCGGGATTGAGAACTGTTGCGCCGTATTCAAAGGAATCTTCGAATCCGTCGTCTGGGACCTGATTCCAGGATTCCCCTGTGTAGCTGTATTGCAGGCGCGCGAAAGCATCGCCACCACCCATCTGCCAGTCGTACTCCAGGTATGCCGCGAGTTTAAGGTCCGGCGTTAGTGGGAGGCGCGAGCCCCCGGCAAGGAAGTAGGGATCGGTTGTGGGGTCGTTGGGGTTTTCCACGATAACGTCTTCATCGATTTCCGCATTGAACAGGTAGGTTGTAACCAGACCGGTGGACCAGCCGGCGCCGATGATTGCACTGATGTCGAGATCAATGCCGTCCACGATGCCGTCACTCAGATTGGCGACGACAACCTGGTACGGGTAGTGGGTGTCAACTTCTCCGTCGCCGTCCGAGTCGACTAAGGTGAAGTTTTGTGGATCAATCATCTCGAGTTGCATGTCCTTCCAGATCTGGTGGTAGATGGTGACATTCAGCTGTACCCGGCCGTCGCGCCAGCGCGACTTGAGGCCTGCCTCCCAGTTCTGGAGGATGTCAGAGTCGTACTTGAGCGGGAAGGTCGATTCAATGCCCTTTTGCTGGGCGCGATCCCGATTGACTCCCCCCAACCGGAAGCCTTCTGAATAGAGTGCGTAGACCATGCGCTCGTCGTCGATATAGTACTGGAAACCGATCTTGGGCAGCCACCCGTCATCGTCGCTGTCTCCGATCACCCATGAGGGAATCGGGTGTGTCGCAGGTACTCGATCGAAATAAGTGCGATCCACCGAGGTGTCGTACCAGCGCGCACCGGCCAGCAGCTTCCAGTGCTCGTTCAGGCTCCAGGTTCCCTCGCCGAACACCGCCGTGTCTTTGCGGGTGCTCTCCTCGCCGTTTTGCCATTTGATGAGGGTCGGCTCAAGTGGCGGGCGGCCAAAGAATTCCTGCTCGGCCTGAAATTGGGCCCAGGCTTCCATGCGCGTGAAGTCCGTCACATAGGTGCCGGCCTCCCAGTGCTGATCCGATTCCTGGTAGAAGAAGCCGAGCGTCCAGTCGAGCCGCGAGCTCGAGCCCGAAAGCCGGGTCTCGTGGGTCCATCGTTCGTCTTTCTGGTCGTGACGGAACCAGGCGATGGGATCGCCATCGTCTACGTCGTATCCGAAGCCATTCAACTCGCAGGCCGTGGCGTAGTCATAGAGGTTGTAAGCCGCGTAGTAGCCGGTGAACGCATCCGAGCCGCAGCTGCCGCGCCCCCAGGTGCCGAATGCGGCGTGGTAGTACGCCATGTTGTTGGAGGCGTCGAAGACATAGGCCGTGTCGCGCTCGAAATACGACGTAGAACTGGTCAGTTGCGCACTGCCCAACTCGCCTTCGAGTGTGAGCTGGAAGTTGTACCAGGAGTCGTCCCGGAGTTCCTCGACGAACTTGACGGTCTCGAGTTTGCCTAAGCTCCGGTCGAAAGCGTTGAACCCGTGGGCCTCCAAATTCTGGTTGTTGTAAATCCCGGTGATGGCCCACTTGTCGTTAATGAACCACTTGGCCGAGATGCGTCCCCCATACCAATCGATGTCGTTGACATCCTTCCCTGCGACGTCTGCGTTCGTCTTGCTGCCGCCGTAGGGCGTTACGCCCGGCACGTTGTCGATGTAGCCGGCATCCTCTGCGGCGAAGGCGACCAGCCGCACAGCCAGCCGATCCTCGATGAGAGGGATGTTCAGCATCGCATCGGCATCCCAGCCGAGATCTCCGTGCTCGATCTGATACATACCGGTCTGGACGTTGGCGTCGAAGGCACTCGGGTCAGGCTTGGCGACGATGTAACGCAGGGTTCCCGACTGGGAACTGGCTCCGTAGAGCGTGCCTTGCGGGCCCGCGAGGGCCTCGATACGCTCCAGGTCCACTAGGCGGATATCGGGCGTCTTTGCCCCCGTGGTCAGGGGTTGCTCATCCAGGTAAACGGCCGCGGAGGATTCGACAATGAACGGAGATACCGAATCCGCGAGGCCGCGGAACACGACTTTGTTGGAGAGACCACCCGCACCGATCACTGTCATCGAGGGCACGAAACGCGATAGGTCGTGCATGTTGCGGATGCCCAGTTTCCCGATGTCCCTGGGGTTGAAAGCCAGCACCGCCTGAGGTACGTCCTGGCTATTCTCGTCGCGTTTGCGCGCTGTGACGATGACCTCTTCGAGCTCTCTTAAGCCCGCCTCATCCTCCTCCTGTGCCACCGCAATGGGTACGCCGGAAGTAGACGCGACAATAGCGGAAATGGCGCTCGCGAGCGCCCGGCGATCCGGGTTAAAAGGGGCTGATTTTTTCATTTGATTATCCTAGTCGTGAGTCGGCTCTTCTAGTCGTGGATCTGACCCTGTCATATACATTGTATAGTTTCGATATGAATGATTCAATGAGTGCGCGACCTGAGTGGCGCAATCGCGGTAGGGAGGCTTGAGCGTGGCATGCGGCTGCGTGATCCGGGCCCCGTGAATATGGGGGACGTGGAGAAGGCCATCCTCGCGCGCTGCAAACACGCCGGGCGGCACAGTCATCCACGCCGTGACGGAAGTCGTTTAGAATGAGTGCATCATCGAGTGGATTACCCTATATGCAGGTTGCTGCCATTACACAGGAATTCGAGCGTGCGTTCACGCGGTTGCGTGGTGGCGATGCCGAGGGCGCGGTTGCGCTGTGCCGCGAGACGCTGGTGCGCAGTCCCGACAACATCGATCTGTTGACCTTGCTTGGCGCCAGCCTGAATGCGCTGCGCCATTCGGATGTGGCGCTCGAACCGCTGCAGCGAGCTCTAGAAATCGCGCCCGGATTCGCCCGCGCCCACGAGGAAATCGGACGATCGTTACTGATGCTGCGCCGGGTAGACGAGGCCATCAGCCACCTCGAGCAGGCACTCGTGCTGTCTCCGGGTATGGAAAGTGTGGAGCGCAGTTTGGCGCAGGCGCTGCTGCTCGCCGGGCGTGGTGAAGATGCCGATCGGGTGATCGGGGAGGGTTTCGCGCGCAGCCCGCAGCGCAAGATACTGCTGGCTGCTGCGGAGCACCAACGCGCTGGACGCTTCCGGGAGAGCGAGCCGCTGTTGCGCAAAGTGCTTGCCGTAGAGGCAGATGATGTGAACGCGATGCGCATGCTGGCGCGGGTTGCCGAGGAGGCCAGGCATCTGGACGAAGCCGAGCGGTTACTGCGGCGTGCGGTTGAGCTGAAACCGGGATTCGACGACGCGCGGCTCAACCTAGCACGCGTGCTGAAGGAGAATGACCAACTGGAAGAGGCGGTCAATTGCACTGCCCAGGCAACGCTCGTCAATCCGCGTAATCCACTAGCGCATTATCTGCATGGGAGCATGCTTGCACTGATGCGGCGCTATGAGGATGCGATCGACGCCTACCGCGAGTCCATCCGTTTGCGGGCGCACAATCCTGCGGCGTGGGTGGGGCTGGGGAATCTGCTGAAGACGCTGGGCCGTCAGGAGGAGAGCATCGAGGCCTACCGCGAGGCGCTGCGTCTGCGGCCTGGTTTCGGTGAAGTGTGGTGGAGCCTGGCGAACCTCAAAACGTTTCGCTTCAGTGACGCCGAGCTTGCCGCGATGGAGCAGGGTCTAGAAGATACGGCTGAAGACGATGATGACCGCGTGCATTTCCTGTTCGCGCTCGGCAAAGCGGCGGAGGATCGGGGTGACTTCAAAGCCGCGTTCGCGCGCTACGACGAGGCAAACAGCAGCCAGCGCATGCGCTTGATGTATGACCCGGTCGATACCGAGGTCAAGCACGAGCGCATCCGCGACACATTCAGCACGGAAGTCCTCGCCGCGCGTGTTACGCCGCCTGCGGATGAAGCGGTGCCGATCTTCATTGTCGGCCTGCCGCGATCGGGATCGACGCTGTTGGAGCAGATCCTCGCCAGCCATCCTCTGGTCGACGGGACTGCGGAACTTCCGGATTTGGCTCGTGTGATAGCAGAAATATCGCTCCGCCAGGCGGGCATGCGCTATCCGGAGGCGGTGACGCGTCTGGATACATCGGAACTGCATGAACTCGGCCTGATGTATCTGCAGCGCACGCGCCGCCACCGTAGCGGGAAACCATTCTTCACCGACAAGATGCCGAACAATTTTTCCAGCATTGGCCTGATCCATCTCATTCTGCCGCAGGCGCGGATCATCGACGCACGTCGTCATCCGCTTGACAGCCTGCTTGGCTGCTACAAGCAGCATTTCGCACTCGGTCAGAGCTTCACTTACGATCTGGTGGAGCTGGGCGAGTTCTATCTTGAATACCGGCGCATCATGGAGCACTGGCATGCGGTGCTGCCTGGTCGGGTGCTGGAACTGCGCTACGAGAACATAGTGCGCGAACAGGAGGATATGACACGGAGGCTACTCGACTACTGTGGGTTGCCGTGGGATCCGCGCTGCCTGCGATTCCATGAAACGGAGCGGGCGGTGCACACCGCGAGTTCGGAGCAGGTGCGGCAGCCGCTCTACGACAGTTCCGTTAACCACTGGCGGAATTTCCGTGAACAGCTGGCGCTACTGGTAGAGCAAATCGGTCCCGCGATCGAGGCCGAGGGCTGGCTTATAAATTGAAGTGTCGACGCTCGCTTTGGAAGCAGGTCGTCGCCATTTGAAAGCTGCCTTGCTTTTCACGTTCAGCGCATGTTAGCTTTTCGGTATCGGGCATGTCAGTGGCTGTCCGCAGAGGCCGCTAGCCGCGGCCGCACAGCAACCACAAAATCGAAAGGGCAAGACAATGGGCTATATCCTACGTCCAGCGGGTCACCAGTCTAAGCGCCGCGGATCCGCGGCGGGGATCGGGAGGCTGCTCATGCTGCTGCTTGCACTCCTCGCGACCGCGCAGATTTCCTTCGGCGCCGATCGCGGCGACGACATCGTCATGCAGGAAGCCTGGATTCCGATGCGCGATGGCGTGCGTCTCGCCGCGGACGTCTATTTCCCCCGAGGGCGAGAACCGGGTGCGGAACATTCCGGCGAAGCGCTGCCGGTGCTGTTTGAATACCTGCCGTACCGCAAGACCGAGGGCCGCGCCTCTAGGCTGGCGCTGTACTCCTATTTCATCCGGCGCGGTTACGTCGTAGCCCGCGTTGACATCCGCGGCACGGGCAACAGCGAAGGCCACCTCGTAGAGTTCGAGTACAGCGAGCAGGAGCAGCAGGATGGCGAGGACGCGATCGCCTGGCTCGCGGGGCAGCCCTATGCGAGCGGCAAGGTCGGCATGTTCGGGTTGTCCTGGGGTGGTTTCAATTCCATTCACATGGCGATGCGCAACCCGCCTGCGCTCAAGGCGATCCTGGCGATCATGGCGGCCGATGACTTGTACGAGGACGATGTGCACTTCATCGACGGAGGCATGCACGTTGACTCCTATGAAATGCTACTGGATCTAGAGAACTCGATGCCTGGGGCACCGGACTACCTCATCGACGAGGACTACTACCGTAACCGCTTCGACACACCGCCCTGGCTGCCCCTGTACAAGCGTCAGCCGCGCGCCGGCCCCTTCTGGGATCGAACGGCTCCGAAGGCCCATTTCGACGCAATCCGCATCCCCACTTTTCTGATCGGCGGCCTGCTGGATGGCTACCGCGACAGCCTTCCTCGCATGCTTCAGCACCTGCAGGCGCCAGTGAAGGCGATCATGGGTCCCTGGGCGCATTCCTGGCCGAACCTGGCCTACCCGCAGCCCGCGATCGAGTGGCGCCACGAAGCGGTGCGCTGGTTCGATTACTGGCTGAAGGACGAGGACACCGGGATTATGGCGGAGCCGCGCTTCGCCGTGTACGTGCGGAACTGGCATCCGCCGCTCACGGACCTTGAGACCATGCCCGGCGAGTGGCGCTGGGAAGAAGGTTGGCCCATCGAGCGCATCGGCATGCGAACGCTCTATCCGCGCGCCAACCGTGGCCTCGGTGACGCGGTTCCCGCCGGCGAGGCCCAGACGCACACCCTCGACTATGTACCTACCAGTGGTGCCGAGGCGGGCGGACCGGTCATGTGGTGGGGCGATCCCACGCCGGACCAGCGCCCCTCGGACGCCTTCGGGTTGGTGTACGAGACCGAGCCGCTAACGGAGGACCTCGAGATCCTCGGTTTCCCCCGAGCCTACCTGAATGTGAGTTCCAGCACGCCGGTCGCAAACTGGTTCGCAAGACTATCGGACGTCGCACCAGGTGGCGCCGTCAGCCTTGTGGCCGGGGCCGGCTTTAACGGCACGCACCGCGAGTCTTCGCGCTCGCCGGCGCCGCTGGTGCCGGACGCCGAGGTGGTGTTAGACATCGATATGCACTTCACCTCCTGGGTGTTTCCTGCCGGCCACCGGATCCGACTGGTGGTGAGCAACGCGCAGTGGCCGATGATCTGGCCAACGCCCGCAGTGATGAGCACAAGTTTGCGTCTCGGTGGGCGCGAACCCACGCGACTCGAAGTGCCGGTGGTGCCCGCCGCCGAGCGCCCCGTACCCGTGTTCCTTCCGCCTGTGGAGGATCCCGAATTGCCGGGCTTCGAACCGCTCAAAACCGGAACCTCCTCGGGCTACGGAGAGATCACCTCGATTCAGCGCTTCCCCGTCACTCGCAGCGCTCGTGTCGTCGCCGAAGGCGGTGGTGGCAGCCACTACCCCTGGGGCATCTCGCATTCCACCGAGTCGATCATTCACGAGACGAGCGATGCACATCCCGAGGTCACGTCGGTGACAGGCGAGCATGCAACGACGGTGGAGTTGCCAGGGCGAGTGCTCCGTTGGAAAGGCAGCACACGCCTGGAGAGCGACAGCGAGAATTTCTACTACAGCTACACGCGCCGCCTGTTCCAGGACGGCAAGTTGCTTCGCGAGAAGAGTTGGGCGGAGACGATACCACGGGATCACCAGTAAGAATGGGCCGTGATCACGGCAATGGTGCGTGCGGATCATGAAAACGTTCCGGCAGGCCGTGCAAGGCAAAGCGTTTACCGTTACCGCTGAACTGACGCTTCAGAGTCATTCGGATGCGGACGATGTCGCCCGTCAAGTTGACCTACTGGGCCCTTGGGTGGACGCCATACAGGTCACCGACAATTCCTGGAGTGAGGTGCAAATGTCCGCCGTGACA
>PVBE011551497.1_pt1 | contig 16423 bp, 10 predicted proteins | sample 1631181 | NCBI WGS metagenome assembly PVBE01 (sample SAMN08397723, study PRJNA350692) | Marine metagenome, whole genome shotgun sequencing project. | isolation source: water | place: Pacific Ocean | collected 2012-04
ATCCAGACCAGCGCGCTCCACCTCTTCAGGAATACGCAATTTTCCTGCACTGTTCAGGATCTTCGCAATAATCCAGCCGGGGAGGAAACCCAAAACGCCAAACATAATAACCGCACCGATGATCATGCCGATCGGGTTGATCGTAACCTCGTAGTATGCTGAAGCAGGATAGCCCCAGAGCATGAAGCCACAGACCACCAGACCAAACACACCGGCATAACCATGGACCGCCACCGCACCGACAGCATCATCGATCTTGTAGCGGTTCTCGACCCAATAATGCAGCTTGTACATCACGGGAACTGCAGCCGCCGCAATGATCATCGACTGCAAAGGATGGTACAGGTCGTTTCCAGCTGATGCCGCAATGATCCCCGCAAGTCCAGACGAGTAAGTCCAGAACGGATCTCCCTTACTGACGATATAGCCCGCCAGCAGACCACCCGAAAGCGACATCAGGAAGTTCGCTGTAATGCCGCTGAGTGTCGTTGGCGTGAGGTAGATGTTGGTCGCGGTGAAATACGCGGTTCCTCCACCGTAATCCCCACCCGCATCATAGATGGGTACATTACAAGCGGCGTAGAAGCCCCAGAAACCGGTGTATATCAGAAACAGGCCAATAGTCACCATCCAGGGGCTACGAGGACCGATATTGTTACTGGAACCATCGGCATTGAACTTACCGATACGCGGACCCAGTACCACCAGTACGCCCAGGCCAAAGCCACCGGCCACCGCATGAATGACGCCGGAAGCATAGGCATCGTGATAGCCCAGCACCTGGATCATCCAACCAGCGTAATGCCAGCCCCACGATGCATCTATCACCCAGAAGACTGAGCCGATCGCGATAGCCAGGATGGCGAACGCCGAGGAGCGGATGCGTTCAATAACCGCACCAGAAACAATAGAGGCAGCTGTCCAGGAGAACAGCAGGAAGGCCGCCCAAAACACCATCATGATGTGGTCACCCATGTTAACTGCCATGATGGGATCCCAGGGAAGCGCCAACTCGTTGGCCCCAAAACCATCCGCTTCAAGCACCAGCCCGCCGATGATTCCCGGTCCATTGGGAAAGCCCCAGTAAATCCACCATCCGAAGAAGAAAAACGTTACTGTCACGACCGGGATCAGCATCGTGTTTTTCATCAAGGTATTCAGATGATGTTTGTGCCGTGATACGCCGACTTCGTACATACAGAACCCTACATGGATCAGAAACATCAATACCACCGTGACCCAGTAATAAAACTCTGTAAAAACGGTTGTCAGGGCGCTTAGTTCATTGTCCACTGTGTGTCCTCCACCAGAAGTTGTGTGAGCCCAAAACTACTGTCCGAAACACCACTAGGTGGGAAGCTGAACGCGCCGTCAGGGGCTGCATTCGAGCCTCTCCACGGGCAGGCATCCTACCTTGAAAACTGACTTTACCGATACCATTTAAGGCCTGGAAACCTAGGCCAATTTTGGACTTGTTGCTTTTTTATCAAATATTTAGACCGATCGAAGACCAATAAAAATAAAACGGGATTTGGTTACCGATTTTCGGTAATATTGATCGTTCCCCCTGAAGAAACTTGGTTCGATGCGCAGGTGTAGCGGACGTCCCGCAAGGCCCGCAACACTCGGCCCGACCGAGCTGATTTACTATGGATGCGACCATGACAAAAGGCTCGCGCCCGCTTCAGCCCGGTCTGTGGCGCGCTGATCCTTACTACGAACGCTATACCGTTCCACCTTCTGGTTCGATCGTATTTGAGCTCCACGGCGATGACGTTATTACGATCGAGGATCCCGAGGGCTGCCAGCCCGGCGAGCTGATCGCTTTCTCCAGTGATGGGCGGCCCGATTGCGCCGGGTTGTCTGACACGCTACCTCGTGAGGCCTCCGGCTTTAAGCAGCTGATGGCGTCGAACCATGAGAGTGCGCAACAACTTATGGGCGGACTGAAGCGCCGCAATATTGACCCAACGCATACCCAGGCCCTGCACCTATTTGGCACGGGAACACCGCCGGGCGACACCGCTACCTATACCGCCAGGCGTGATTTGTTCTGTGTCCTTTGCGCCCCAGGTCAGGCAATGGCCGTCGACCAGCAAACACCCCCCACGTCGCTGGTGGCTCACATTAAAAGGTGTGCGCGGCGAGAACTCACTGAGCCCGCATTGCCGGAGCCCCTTGCCGAACCGCGCCTGGAGCTACGCATTGACCGGTGTACTGCAGGGCAATACACGGTTCGGGAGGGTGAATACATCCAGATCATCGATGTCGCAGGAAGAGAATGCTCAGACTTTCTCGCCTTCTCCTGCGCCGGCCTGGATAAGGGCCAGGAGCGACACATCGACATGACCACGACACGCACCCTGGTCGGCTCCGGTTATCCAGGCCCGGGGCTTTTTGCAAAATATTTCGACCGCGATATGCACCCGCTGATCGAAGTGGTTCGTGATACCTGCGGACGTCACGACACCTTCGGGCTAGCCTGTGCGTCCAAATACTACGAGGATCAAGGTTATTTCGGCCACCCTAACTGCTCAGATAACCTCAACACGGTACTGGCCCCTTACGGAGTGAGACCGCGTCGCGGCTGGGAGGCCGTAAATTTTTTCTACAATACCGGCATCGACGACCATAACGTGATCTATCTTGATGAGCCCTGGTCTCGGCCCGGGGACTATGTCCTGCTCAAGGCCATGACGGATCTGGTCTGCGCTTCAACCGCATGCCCTGACGATACCAGCGCTGCCAACGGCTGGAACCCTACTGACATCCACGTCCGTATCTACACACCGGAGAAGGCCTTTTCCCGGGCCATTGCATACAGAATGACTTCAGACGCCCAAGCACAACTGACGCGCGAGACCGGCTTCCACTCTCGCACAGCCCAACACACCCGCAATTTCACGGAATATCGGGGTTACTGGCTGCCGACCGTATTCAACAATGCCGGCGCCATTGATGAATACTGGGCCTGCCGCGAAAAAGCCGTAGTCATGGATCTCTCCCCGCTTCGAAAATTCGAAGTGCTCGGGCCGGATGCCGAGACCCTAATGCAGACTGTGCTGACACGTAACGTACGGCGTATGGCGGTCGGGCAGGTGGCGTACACCGCGATGTGCTATCCGCATGGCGGCATGATTGATGACGGTACCGCTTTGCGGTTGGGGCCGGACAATTTCCGTTGGATCGGAGGGGATGACTACAGCGGCCTGTGGTTGCGTGAACAGTGTGAGAAACTGGGCTTGAAGGCATTGGTCAAGTCATCGACAGATCAACTGCACAATATCGCGGTTCAGGGGCCCAGCAGCCGCGATATTGTGCAGCAGATTATCTGGACTCCACCAGCGCAACCGTCGGTAACCGAGTTAGAGTGGTTCCGCTTTACGGTAGGACGCCTGGGTGACCCCCACGGTCGACCCGTCATGGTTTCGCGCACGGGCTATACCGGTGAGCTGGGCTTTGAGATCTTCTGCCACCCCGATGATGCGGGCGAGGTCTGGGATGCGGTCTGGGAGGCGGGCAAACCCTACGACCTATCGCCACTAGGCCTGGAAGCGCTTGACATGGTCCGTATCGAGGCCGGACTCATTTTCGCCGGCTATGAATTTTGCGACCAGACCGATCCTTTCGAGGCCGGCATTGGCTTTACGGTGCCACTGAAATCCAAAGAAGATGATTTTATCGGCCGTGAAGCCCTGATTCAGCGCAAGGCTAATCCGCAGCGACAGTTGGTGGGTTTGGAATTATCCGGGAACGAGCCCGCAGTACATGGTGACTGCGTTCATGTCGGTCGCGCCCAGATCGGTATTATTACAAGCGCAATGCGTTCTCCGGTTTTGAGGAAAAACATTGCGCTTTGCCGCATTGACGTCACCCATGCCGAAGTAGGAACCGAAGTGGAGATTGGCAAACTTGATGGCCATCAAAAACGCATTCCCGCAGTGATCGTGCCCTTCCCCTTCTACGACCCCAAAAAAGAACGTGTCAGGGGTTAGCCTGTCCACCGGCTACCCGTCTCAAGAAAATCTGCTGATTTCCCGCCTTTTAAGCCTGACTTTTGGGGCGATGCGCTTTGGTTCTATTGCCAAAATAGGCCTTTTATCCCGGTAACGAGCCCTGAGCGGACAATTGATATTGGTGTAGGTTTGGTCAATGGGTGTTCCAACCGAACTGCCATAAACTACCCCCGTTGTGGGGCATCTGAAAGCCTTACAAAAAAAGTGTAAATCTCAACCGGAGGGTGGCATTAGCGCAGACTTAAGGCCCATGACGAGGCCTGCAACAATCTCACAAGCTGATGCCTCGATGAAGGTTGTTTCATATTTAGGAGGAAAAGTATGGCGATTAAGAAATCAAAAACGCTCAAAGGGCTGATGGCGACCGCACTGCTGGCGCTCACCTCAGCGTCTGTAGTCACACATGCCGCAGATCCCATCAGAATCCCAGTATTAAACTGGTCAAGCCAAATTGTGATGGCTCACGTAATGTCTCAAGTATTTGAAGAAATGGGTCATACCGTAGAGTTAGTTCCTGCTGAGTCGGCTTCGAGATATGAAGCTGTCAGAATCGGCGACCTTCACGTAGCTCATGAAACATGGGAGTCAACAATGGCTATCCCATTTTATGAAGCGATGGACAAAGGTGGTCTGATTGATGCTGGTAGTCATGACTTAGTTACTTTTGAGGAAATGGGAATTCCTAATTGGGTGATCGATGAAGGGTTATGTCCTGGTCTTCCAAGCTGGGAAGCGCTTAAATCTCCCGACTGTGCGAAAAATTTTGCGACAGCTGACTCAGGTGGCAAAGGCCGCTGGCTAGAAGGACCGGTAGAATGGCACGGGGATGTCATGCCCAATAGACTCAAAGGTCTAGGCATTGATGATTTATGGACAGTAAAATTTGCAGGCGCTGCTAATGCGCTATGGGCTGAACTTGATGCTGCCAAGAAAGAAGGTCGTGGAACAGTCATCTTTAACTGGTCTCCAAACTTTACTGATGCAGCAGGTTTCACATTTATCGACTTTCCTCCTTATTTCGAGGGATGCAGAATAGAAAATGGTGGCACTTTGGAGACTACGGGCTGTGGCTCTCCAAAAGGGTGGCTTAAAAAAGCTGCGCACATAAAGTTCCCACTATCTCATCCAGATGCGTATAAGTTCTATACAAAGATGGCTTTTAACGCCCCACAAATCGGCGAGATGGCTGATAATGTTGACAGCAAAGGTATGAGTCATGCTGACGCTGCCGCTGCGTTTATTGCTAATCACAGAGCGCAAATCGATCTTTGGAAGAATTAATTTAGAGGTTTTCTTGTGAAAAATCCTCCCTTCACCAGGGAGGATTTTTTTTGTCTGCGTCTTTATCTTTCTCTTAGTCTGATCGCCCGTGTTAATGATTACGCAGAACAAATAAAAAATAACGCTCCGGTATAAATAGAGAAACTTGTCGCATTCTCTGGTCCCGCGGAAAAGAAAGACTTTTAGAAACAATCAGAGTATGGTGGCGGCTCATGGTCTTGTTGAAATCTCTCGCCTAGCCGATCCCATAGTATCAATAACCGTTGATCTCCCCAATCGAAATCATGCTATCAACCGGTTTAACTCAAGATCAGCATTTCTCATCCTAAAGTGATGGCATCTAAGCGACCTACTCGATTCACCTAAGAGGGATCAGCAAAGTGCTCAACAGCTTTAAACATTCCAGACCGATACAGTTTGGCTTGTTGATCCTCATTTTTTTGTTTTCCTATTTTTTAGTGCCCCACTCTGAGAATAGTTATTTTTGGAGATTACCACCCCTCCTGAAGGAATTGCCTCTATGGATTAGCACCTTGCTTGATAATTTGATGTTCAAATGGTTCACCGTTGATGTGTGGGATCCAGTCTGGAAAGACTATGAAGAAAAAACTATCTTTAGGATTATCACCAGAGCAATAGCGAGTTCAGTTCTATTCATCATTATTTTTATCCGAGAAATCTTTCTTGGAGGCGCACAAACTTTAGGGGCACTCTTTAGCGATACATGGATTGATGCTAATAAGTGGTTGTCTTGGCCTGCGCTGCCCTGGACCGCTGTAGTAGCTGGAGCTTCGATTTTGGGATATCAGCTTCAAGGTATTCGTTTAGCCTTGCTTGCAGGAATCGGGTTTGCCTATCTGTCCATTTTCGGGCAATGGGAACCCTCCATGCAAACGCTATCTTTTGTTCTTGTATCCGCGCCTGTCTGCTTTGTCTTGGGATTAAGTTTTGGGATATGGGGGTATCTAAATAAAAGGGTAGAGGGCGCACTACAGCCGATATTAAATACCATGCAGACCTTGCCCCATTTTTCTTACTTAGTTCCGATCATGGTCCTTTTTGGGGTTGGAGATCACGCCGGCGCTATTGCTACTATCATCTTTGCAACTCCGCCAATGATAAGGCTAACCATTCTTGGGTTAAGGAAGGTATCTCCGGATATTGTTGACTCAGGTTTGATGAGTGGATGCAATAAATTTCAATTGCTGTTTAAAGTTTTAATTCCAACCGCAAGAAGAGATATTTTGATTGGTGTTAACCAAGTCATCATGCAGTGTCTTGCCATGACGACCATTGCAGCCTTCATTGGCGCTAAAGGTTTAGGATTTAATTTAAAAGTCGCTTTAAATTCGCTTGAAATTGGGAAAGCGGCAGAAATCGGACTGTGTGTCGTTTTAATCGCCGTAATTCTGGATAAATACTCTCTAGCCTGGGCTAACAAACAAAAAGACTATTTTGCGAATCTTAATTTTTTCCAAAAAAATAAACCCTACATAACCTTCACGCTGTTAACGCTTCTGGGGGTAATTCTGTCTTACCTGGGGGCTTTGTACTTCGAGGACAGTATTAACTACCTATACTACATTCCTTTTAATAAAGGTTTTACTATTTCTCCTTTTTTAGACGCTGGTATTGATTGGATCTGGGAAGCCTTCTTTGTTTACTTGAATGCCTTTAATGTTTGGCTGATAACTTCAGTTCTTGTGCCGATGAAAGATGCCTATCTAGGCATGCCTGTGATTTCAACGTTCATTATTGTCATGGGTGCCGGGTATATCATCGGTGGCATAAGATCCGCTGTGATAGTCGGAAGCCTAATCTTATTTATTGCACTTTCTGAATATTGGGACCGAGCACTCATTACTGCTTACATGGCAACATTTGCTGTTTTGATCTCTGCTATTTTAGGAATTGTCGTTGGGTCTATCTGTGCTCAGAGTAATTTCGCCAGCAAAACCATACTTTCAATTTGTGACTTCTTTCAAACGTTCCCATCCTTTATTTATCTTATTCCGGTGATCCTGCTCTTTGGAATCACGGATACATCCGTCATGATAGCGGCAATTGTTTATGCAGTGATCCCCGCGACCCGGTATACCGTAGAAGGCCTTAATAGTGTTCCGCTGTCATTACATGAAGCAGGGACAATGTCCGGAGTATCACGATTACAGAGATGGACCAATATCGAGCTACCACTTGCGCTCCCCCACATAATGTTAGGGATAAACCAAACCGTCATATTCGCATTGTTCATGGTCATACTCGGCGCACTGATTGGGACGATAGATTTAGGTCAAATTATTATGGGCGCTTTGTCAAAAAAGGGTGGCGCCGGTATCGGGCTGACATTAGGCATATTTGTATCCTTTATGTGTTTAGCAGTGGATAATCTGATCCAAACCTGGGCGAACGAAAGGAAAAGGCTTTTGGGAATCGATTAGTCTTCTCCCAGCAGACTTGCACCTAAAATGAATCGGCCATAAGCGAGCAACCGCGCCATAGGTCGTTGCCAAACAATGGCTGGTCACTTACAAGCATAGGATTTTCTCACTGACCTACTCGACCGAGGAAAAGCTAGACCTATCCCCCCGGCTTTAACTGCCAGGGGAGAGATTTCCTCGAGTTTAATGTATGCTAGCAAAGCTTCGTTAATACCCTAAATTTTTGTTAAGAGACCAATCAGGACCTTAACTATGTCCTCCAGCATAATGCCAACGAACCAGAAACAACCTGTCATCCGATGCACGTCCGTCTTTAAAATATTCGGCGATAACGCAAAGGCAATGCTCGCGGGCGTACAGGACAATGTAGACGCCAAAGCATTTCAGGATGCTGGCTGCATCGTTGGCGTAAACAATGCGTCGTTTGAGGTTTTTGAAGGAGAAATGTTAGTTGTGATGGGCCTATCCGGCTCAGGAAAATCGACCCTCCTTCGCTGCATATCGAGGCTAACTGACGCTACTGCCGGAAAGATTTATATAGACGGGCAGGATTTGTTGGCGATGAACAACAAGCAACTCATCGAACTACGTCGAAATAAAATGGGCATGGTCTTTCAGAGTTTTGCCTTATTGCCTCATAAAACGGTGCTCGAAAATATTGCTTTTCCCTTGCAGGTAAAAGGAGTGAGCACTCAGGATAGTATTAAGAAAGCGATGGATATGGTTGAGCTTGTCGGGCTAATGGGGCGCGAAAATTATTTTCCTAGGCAACTGTCCGGCGGGCAGCAACAACGTGTTGGGATCGCACGCTCGCTTGCGATCGAGCCTGACATCTGGTTCCTCGATGAGCCCTTCTCTGCTTTAGATCCACTGATTCGCAAAGAGATGCAAGATGAATTTTTGAGACTGCAGGGAGTTCTGAACAAAACGATTCTTTTCGTTACGCATGACTTTGATGAGGCGCTTCGTCTTGCCGATCGAATAGCAATCATGAAAGACGGCGTCATCGAACAACTGGACACCCCCGCTAACATCGTACTCAACCCGGCGACCGAATATGTCCATAAGTTTACCGAAGAGGTGCCTAGGGAAAAGGTGCTCAGGATCGAATCTGTTATGGACCCGGTAAATGATTCAGAAGCGCTAAGCGACCTGAAGGTATCCAAGGATGCTATTATTGAAACCGTTGCCGAAGCGGTGCTCAGCGAGCAGAACCCAGTTGGCGTCACCGATACTAATAACGATATTGTTGGAGTTTTACACCCCTCCAAAGTGATCAACGTACTCTTTGGCGGCAGGGCCAACCACCCGAATCACTGACCGATTCGCGTCGAGGGCGCGCCCAATACAAGTGTCCTACCCCGCTTTAGTTTGCGTTGCCGTTGGCCGCAACCGGCCTAGCGTCTGGGCTTTTCTGAACACCCCAAAATCATTTTTCTGGCCTCTAGAGCCAATGGTTAAGGGTCTTCCCCTGGCCATCGATAATGCCTGGGATTACCTGATGCCTAAATAAATACCGGCGATAACAGATGGGTCCAGGTGATAACGAAGCCGGCCGCAGACCCGCGTTCGGGCGGGACACATACCCTCCAGAGGGTTCTGCTAGAACAACCCCTCTATCTCCCCTGCTTCGTTAACAAAAATGCTGTTAGCTGCCGGAACACGCGGTAGGCCCGGCATCGTCATGATCTCACCGCAGATCGCGACGACAAACTCAGCCCCTGCTGACAAGCGCAGTTCACGAATTGGAACAACATGGCCGGTGGGGGCACCGAGCAGATTCGGGTCGGTAGAAAAGCTATATTGGGTTTTTGCCATGCACACCGGGAAATGGCTGTAACGATCTTCGAATTCAGCAAATTGGCCACGCACCTTCTTATCGGCGATGATGTCCTCAGCGCCATAAATCGTGCGCGCCACGGTTCGCACTTTCTCCCACAGCGGAAGGTGGTCATCGTACAGAGGACGAAACTGCGAGCGACCTGAATCAGCCAGATCCGCGACGTGGTGTGCCAAACTTTCGGTACCCGCCCCCCCATCTGCCCAGTGGTTGCATTCGAACACTTCTACACCAAAATCTTTGCAGTAGGACCGGATCTCATCGATCTCGGCAGGCGTATCGGCGGTAAACTTATTAATCGCGACGACAGCCGGGACGCCGAACTGCCCGATGTTGCGAAGATGACGTCCCAGGTTCTCCAGGCCACCTGCCAACGCTGCCACATTCTCGACATTCAGATCCGACTTAGCCACACCCCCATGCATCTTAAGGGCTCGGGCCGTTGCTACTAACACGACCACGTCGGGCTTCAGGCCCGCCTTGCGGCATTTTATATCGAAGAACTTCTCTGCCCCCAGATCAGCGCCGAAGCCGGCCTCGGTCACAACGTAATTCGCAAGTTTAAGCGCGGTCTTGGTCGCACGGACAGAGTTGCAGCCATGGGCAATGTTGGCAAAGGGGCCACCATGAATAATCGCCGGATTGTTCTCCAGTGTCTGCACCAGATTTGGCATAAAGGCATCCCGCAGTAAGGCTGTCATCGGCCCTTGTGCTTTAAGATCACGCGCATGCACCGGCTTGCGATCGCGGGTGTACCCGATGATGATATTCCCCAGACGTCGTTGCAGATCCTTCAAATCTTCGGCTAGGCAGAATATTGCCATGATCTCGGAAGCAACCGTAATATCAAAGCCGCCTTCGCGAGGAAAGCCGTTGGCGACGCCCCCGAGCGCTACCGTAATCTCGCGCAGAGCCCGGTCGTTCATATCTACTACCCGGCGCCAGGTTACCCTGCGCTGGTCGATGCCCAGCTCATTGCTCCAGTAGATGTGGTTCTCAATCAAGGCGGACAACAAGTTATGGGCCGCGCCGATCGCATGGAAATCACCGGTGAAATGCAGGTTGATGTCCTCCATCGGGACCACCTGGGCGTAACCACCTCCTGCAGCGCCCCCTTTCATACCAAAGCAAGGCCCCAGTGAGGGCTCGCGAAGACAAATCAGTGCATTTTTTCCAACCCGGTTTAATCCATCACCCAGACCCACGGTCGTTGTGGTCTTACCCTCTCCTGCCGGAGTAGGCGAGATGGCTGTCACCAGTATCAGCTTGCCATTCGGCCGCTCAGCCAAAGTGTTAATGAACTCATTGGTAATCTTGGCCTTGGTTGGACCGTAGGTGAGCAGCGATTCCGTTGGGATACCTAATGCTTCGCCGATCTCTCCTATCGGGCGGGTTTTAGCCACCCGGGCAATATCAATATCACTGGGAACGTTAGCCATAAGATTTCCTTTTTAATGGTAGATCAGAGATGATCGCTCAGTTGATCGGTATAAGAGGCCTGAAGCCGCCGCGCAGCAACCAGGGTGTTACGCATCAGCACCGCAACGGTGACAGGCCCCACTCCCCCCGGTACCGGGGTAATCCAGCCCGCCACCTGCCGACAGGCATCGTAGTCGCAATCTCCCACAACTCGGGTCTGGCCATCGGCATCCTCAAGCTGATTAATGCCGATATCCACCACGATGGCGCCCGGTTTGAGCATGTCACCCTTTAACAGCCCAGGCTTGCCGACCGCTACAAAGACTGCATCAGCCCGGCGGGTATGAACAGCGACCTCTCGCGTCATATGATGGCAGACCGTGACAGTGGCCCCTTCCGCCATGAGCAAAAAAGCGATTGGCTTACCCACGATCTCAGAGTGGCCGATGACCGTAACCTCCAGACCTTCCAGGGCGACCCCGGTGCGCCTGAGCAGTTCTACTGCCGCCATGGCGGTACAGGGGCCTAACTCCAGGTTCCGGTAAACGATATTACCGATCGACGTGGGGTGCATCCCCTCGACATCTTTCAGCGGATGAATCGCAGACTGCAGTTGCTGAATCGGCAGATGATCCGGAATCGGTCGCTGTAGAATAATGCCAGTCACCTGGGGGTCGGCATTGAGGTTCAAAATCGCCGCGTGGACCTCCCGTTCTGTGATTTTCGCCACGAAATGTTTCTGCTCAAACGCGATCCCGACCTTGCGGGCGCTACGATCCTGGTTACGGATGTACAGGTTAACCGCAGGATCATCTCCAATCCGGATCGACACCAGCCGCGGCTGCCAACCCGCCGCTTTGAGCTCCTGAACACCCGCCACCGTCTCGGCGAACATCGTTTCGGCAATGGCCCTGCCATCTATATCACGGTAATCAGCGATCATCAGTTTTGCGGGTATCAATCGTGTCAGGCCCTACTTTATATGGCCACTCGACTTCGCCGACACATTCCTCCGGTACCAAGCGGGCGATAAATCTTCGTCTCATGAACTGGCTCGGTGTGGCCGCGCACCTTGGGACAAGAGTGCCGGGCGCATTGTATTGCGCCAAGCGTCTAGTGCTTCCCGTACTGCGCCGCAAAGATGCCAGTTTAGGCCAGCCACCACCACTGTCAAAAAGACCTTGCTTATCAGCTGATAACCGGGTTGCGGGCCCTGAGCCCGCAAGCGCCAGCCTAGAACTTGGCGTATGCCTTTCTCAGACCGACCATGGGATGACGGGATGACATCTGGAACTTGATGAGCAACTCACGCGCAATCATGTCCCGGTCCTGTTGGTTGTCTGGCAGGTCCATGTCTTCGGGAACCGTCACCCAGCCGTTGATATTGCGGTCAAATACGGCAGGCCGGCTTTCCTCGTAACCCATGTGTACATCTTCAAGCCAATTGAGGTCTTCCCAGCCCATGGTCTCGATATAAGCCTTCAGAAACGGTGTCAGCCGATCATAATCGGGAACCAGATTAACATCGTAACGATAGCCGATATGCTGTCCGATAGTCTGCTCCCGCTCGGAATCCAGCCCATCTCCCTTGATGAAGTGATCGATATCTTTTTCGTATGCCATTAGGTTTTCCTCAGAATCGGGTCATGTCCGGGCGGCCAACAGTATGCTGCGAACCCGCCAGCGGAACCTGCGCCAAAGCCGAAGCTTCCATGGTTAACGCCGCAAGATCTTCTGGCTCTAACGAATGCACGTTGGTCTTGCCGCAGGCCCGGGCCATCATCTGACATTCAATCGCCAGGGTATGTAGAAAGTTATACACACGCTCAGCCGCATCATCGGGATTCAAACGCTTGCGCAACTCGGGATCCTGCGTTGCAACGCCTACCGGACAACGCCCGGTATGGCAGTGATAGCAATAACCAGCTTCAACACCCATTTCTTTTTCGAAATCGGCCTCTGGGATGGCCTTGTTGCAGTTCAACGCCATCATAGCTGAATGGCCGATAGCAACTGCATCGGCGCCCAAAGCGAGGGCCTTAGCGACATCACCGCCGTTGCGGATACCGCCAGCGTAGACCAGTGAGATATCACCAGACTTACCGACATCCTCCAGCGCCCGGCGGGCCTGGCGGATCGCAGCAATACCGGGCACGCCGGTCTCTTCTGTCGCCAGGTGAGGTCCAGCACCCGTGCTGCCCTCCATTCCATCGATATAGATAGAATCCGGATCTGTCTTGGCAGCCATGCGTACATCGTCATAAACACGCGCCGCTCCCAACTTCAGTTGAATGGGAATCTCCCAGTTGGTGGCCTCACGGATCTCTTCAATCTTCAGTGCCAGATCGTCCGGGCCGAGCCAATCAGGATGGCGGGCGGGCGAGCGTTGATCGATACCCGCCGGCAACGAGCGCATCTCGGCAACCTGATCAGTGACTTTCTGACCCATCAAGTGTCCGCCCAGGCCGACCTTACAGCCCTGTCCGATGAAAAATTCGCAGCCGTCGGCCAGGCGCAGATGGTGCGGATTAAATCCATAGCGGGACTGAATGCACTGGTAGAACCATTTTTCCGAATAGCGTCGCTCATCAGGGATCATGCCACCCTCTCCCGAGCAGGTAGCGGTCCCCGCCATGGTCGCGCCCCGCGCCAACGCGGTCTTAGCCTCGTATGACAGTGCACCGAAGCTCATGCCGGTAATGTAGATCGGGATATCCAACTCCAGTGGCCGTTTGGCGCGCGGCCCGATGACGGTTTTGGTCAGGCACTTCTCGCGGTAACCTTCGATTACAAACCGAGTCAACGTGCCAGGCAAAAAGGTCAACTCATCCCAACTGGGGATCTTCTTGAACAGGGAAAATCCGCGCATCCGGTAACGGCCCAGTTCCGCCTTGACGTGAATATCATCCATGACCTCCGGCGGGAATATGAAGCTGCGGCCGATGAGGTCTTTATTTCTCTTGGTTGTCATGATCTTTCCTCTTACTACCGGTTACAGAACCAGCTTCTTTTCTGTGGACTCTAGGTTGTCGTAGTTCCACAACTGTTTGCCGGAAACAATCTTGGTCATGTTTTCGACTCCGTTGGGCGCTTCCAGGCCATACTGGCCGAGCTTGCGCGTGAGCCACTGGCAATCGAGGTCGGTCATCTCCCCTTCAACCGCGTCTACACCGAGGTCCTCGATCTTTCCGCCGACATAAATAGTGCCGTCGTACATCGAATCCCCCAGGTTCTTACCGGCGTCTCCGAGCACGACCATCCGGCCGCGCTGCATCATGAAGCCGGAAAATGCACCAGTCCTTCCACCCACGATAATCGTTCCGCCCTTCTGGTCGATACCGGTACGACTGCCGACGTCACCTTTGCAGACCAGATCACCACCTCGGATCGCGGCGCCGAAAGTCGACCCGGCGTTTTTCTCTACGACCAGTGTGCCGGCCATCATGTTCTCGGCACACGACCACCCAACTCGACCACTGACAGTCACATTCGGGCCATCGAGCAGACCACAGCCAAAGTACCCCAGGCTCCCGTCAAAATGCAGATGCAGGCGGTTAAGGATACCCACACCTAGGGAGTGCTTGGCCCCGGGGTTCTTTACGGTGATCGTGCCACAACCCTCGGACATCAGCCGGCGGATCTCCAGGTTAACCTGCTTTTGATCAAGCGTTGCGGCATCGATTTCGCCACTGCGGGCGAAATCAACCTTGCTTGCCCAGGGGTACACCAGGTTATCGGATTCTTCAGCTGAGAAAAAAACCTGCTGGGTGCGCCCGCTCAACTGCTCTGTATGCATCCCCAGTTCGTGGGATTCATGCGTGCGATCTAGCTCTGCCATACCATCACCTCTCCTTCATAAGGATCGTACGTATCAATTTCGTGAGGAAAAACACTGCGAATTGCCACTTCCTCGGACGCCAGGGCAACAAACTCGTCGCTCTCATACAACACCATCGGTTTGGCCGCCATCACATCTTTTGCCATACCCAGCTGATCTGCCGTGGCCACCACGTAGGTAAACACTCCGTCAAGTTCATCGACTGACCGGCGCATCGCCGCTTCCAGATCATCGCCCTGCTCGATGCGATCCGCCACGTATACCGCAATCAGCTCGGAGTCACAGTTAGACATGAAGCGGTGCCCCCGGCGCTCCATTTCGCGCCTGAAACCCCAGTAATTGGTTAACTGGCCATTATGAACAACGGAAATGTCATTAAACGGGTATGCCCAGTAGGGGTGAGCCGATCGAATATCGACATCGGATTCAGTTGCCATTCGGGTGTGGCCTATAGCATGGGTACCCTGGAATGTGCCCAGGCCATACTGATCTGATACTACCGTGGCATCACCAAGATCCTTAACCAGCTCCAGCGCGTTACCGATTGACAGGATTTCAGCCCCCTCCACATCTTCGACATAGTCCGCCAGTTTCTTCATGTCGCCATCAAAGGAGATCCAATAACGATAGGCATACTCAGTAGCGGTGTCTTCGCTTATCTTACGTGCCCCCATTTCTTCCAGGCGACGATCTACCTCGGCCTTACGCTCCTTAACCTGATCGTGGATCTGGAATCCGCTGCGCATATCCTCCTGCTCAGCAACCTTGAACCGCATCACATGCTCGCCCTTGCGGGGCTCGCCATACAGCGCAAAACCCGTTGAATCCGGGCCACGATGCTTGAGAGACTGCAGCATGGCTGTGAGTTCACTGCCAACATCGCTACTTTGCCCTCGGTGTATTAACCCGGCTATTCCGCACATAGCACCGTGTCCTCCATTACTTGAATCGTTGAAAAAAAGTAAAACCTGCGGCCCTCACTGCGGGCGATATTCATACGCCCGCAGTGAGGAGTCATATTCAGGGCAGGCAATCCAGGTAGGTTTCCATGTCCCATTCTGTCGTGGTGTGCATGAAACGCTCCCACTCGTCATTCTTGTACCAGTGGAATACCCGGTACATCTCGTCCGGCATGGACGATTTAACAACTTCATCGTTAGCCAGCCGATCAAGCGCTTCGCCCAGCGACATCGGAAGTTTTTTCACCTCTTTTCCTTCTTCCATAGCCTGATAGATGTTTCGATTCTCCGGCTGACCAGGATCGATATCATTATCAATACCATCCTCGAAGGTCTTCAATAAGGCGCTACCCATGAGGTAAGGATTCACCATGGAATCTACCGCCCGGTACTCAAAGCGGCCCGGTGCCGAAACCCGCAGACCCGTGGTGCGGTTCTGGTAGCCCCAATCAGCAAATACCGGCGCCCAGAAGCCGGTATCCCAGAGGCGGCGATAAGAGTTAACGGTAGAACACCCGATTGCAGTCAAGGCGCCAAGGTGACTGACAATGCCGCCCACACACTGCAGGCCTACCTTGCCAGGCATCTGCACATCATCTGTATCCGGCATAAACAGGTTGTCACCGCCC
>PVBE010501802.1_pt1 | contig 16422 bp, 13 predicted proteins | sample 1631181 | NCBI WGS metagenome assembly PVBE01 (sample SAMN08397723, study PRJNA350692) | Marine metagenome, whole genome shotgun sequencing project. | isolation source: water | place: Pacific Ocean | collected 2012-04
CCGACCCCGGCCCTTGGGCCGACGAGGCCGCACGCATCGCCGAGGCCCATGGAGATCTGGCCCCGGTCATCGCGCCCCAGGCGCAGCGAAAACACGCGCGTGCTGCAGCGAGAGTGGCCACATTGCGCGCGCGCTGGCCCGAGATCCGAGACGGCATGGCCGCGCGACAATTGCCGACCCCGGAGACCCTGCGTGGGATCCTCTCGGCGGCCGGCGCCCCCAGCACCTTGGCCGAGTTGGGGGTCACTCGACCCGACGCGGCGCGGGTCTTTCGATTGGCGCGAGATATTCGAGATCGGGTGACTGTACTCGACGTTGCCTTCGAGGTCGGGGTGCTCCCCAACGAGATCGATGACATCTTGGACGCCGCCGGCGTCTGAGCAGCACAGCCGCGCGGCGCGGCGCTAGCGGCCGCCCACCTGGTCCGTAGTCTTGAAGTGTAGCTTGGCCACCTGCCCCAACTCCCCCTTGCCGTGACGCTCGATGAACGCCCGAGCGGAGGCCAGAGTGGGCGGCCCGGCGCCGGCGCGGAGTTGGACACCGTACCGGCGAGAGAGGCTCGCGAGTCCCCGTAAGAAAGCGCCCCGGGCCAGCACACTGGCCGCGGCGACGGCGGGATCCTCCTCAGCGCGAGGCCATTGATCGAATCGGGTCTCTCGCGCCAGAGGCCCCAGCGCCCGGTTCATCACCTTCTCGTTGGCGAAGCGGTCCACCAGGATCCAGTCGGGCCGCTCGTCGACGTTGCGGTCCAAGAGGTTCTCGATGACCTTGGCGTGGGCCCAAGCCATGAGACGGTTGAGGTTGTCGAACTTGGCGTAGAGCGCGTTGTACTTGGCGGGACCGATGAAGATCACCTCGGTGTCGCAGAGGGCCTTGATCCCCTGCTCCATTTGACCGATTCGAGCGTCTGCGATGGCCTTGGAGTCGTCTACACCGAGGGTCTGGAGAATCTCCAGATCGCCTCGTCGGATGGCGACTCCGGCGACCACCAAGGGCCCGAAGTAGTCTCCCTTACCGGCCTCATCGGTCCCGATCCACCGGGTCGGCGCCGGGGTCGGTTGCTTCTGCAACGCCCGATGAAAGGGCCGAGCGTCGGCGGTCTCATCTCCCAAGAGGCCGCGCCATACGTCGGCCTCCTTCCCCTGTAGGAGCAGCTTGCCGGAGGTATAGAAGACCGCGACGCAGCCGACGCCCTTGGCTCTCCAGAAGGCGTGGGGCGCATCGCCGAACTCGAAGCCGTGCTCGAGGAAAAAACGCCGAATCTCCGGCGCTTCAGCGGCATCTATCTTGAGGGTGTAACTGGACGCCATGGCTCGTTTACGAACGGTTTAGACGGCGCACAGTAGCGCGAATCTCCGATAGACGCACGGGCGACAATTGTTACATCCGAGTCCGTTCGCGGTAAGGTGCCGACCTATGGAGACCTCAGCAAAAGACAACAACCCCCTGCTCGACGTCGGCCCGTCGATTCGCTTCGATCGTATCGACGCGACGCACGTAGAGCCGGCCATCAGCACCCTTATCGCGCGCGCCCAGGGAAACATCGACGCCATCGGCGCTGTCCGCGAGACCACCTATGAGAACACCTTCGGTGCGCTCGACCACGCCTCCACGGAACTCGAGATCGCGTACGGGCTGGTCAGTCATCTGGAGGGCGTCACGGAGAACCCGGTGCTACGGGAGGCTTACAACGCCGTCCAGCCCGAGATCAGCCGATTCTTCTCGTCCATCGCTCTGAACGCCGCCTTGTACGGGGCCCTCCGAACCTTCGCCAAGACCCCTGCGGCCGCCAAGCTCAACCCCACGAGAACGCGCTTCGTAGAGAAGACCCTCGACGACTTCCGACGGCACGGCGCCGAGTTGAACGAGGCCGATAAGGCGCGCTTACGCGCCGTAGAGATCGAGTTGGCCGAGGTCACCAATCGCTTCTCTCAAAACGTCGGTGACGGCACTGACGCCTTCGAGTGGGTGACGACCGATCCAACGGCGCTGCGCGGCTTGCCGAGTTCGGTGAAAGCCGCAGCCGCGGCCAACGCTAAGGGCGCCGAGAAGGCGGGGTGGCGTTTCACGCTTCACGCCCCGAGCATGCTCCCGTTGATGACCTATCTCGAAGAGGGCCCCGTCCGAGAGCACTTCTATCGTGCCTACAACGCCCGGGCCAACGGCGGGAGTTTCGACAATCGAGCGCATCTCGGAACCATTCTAGAGCTTCGCCGAAAGAAGGCCGCGATCTTGGGCTACCGAGACGTCGCTGATCTTCACTTGGCCCCGCGGATGGTGAAAACGGGACAAGTCGCTCAAGACTTCGTGACCGAGCTCCAAGGACACGCGACGCCGGTCGCCGCAGAAGAGCACGAAGCGCTTCAGGGTTTCCGTGAGGGGCTCGAGGGCAGCAACTCGCCCACGATCCAAGCCTGGGACTTGGCCTATTACGCCGAGCAACAGCGCCTCGCCGAGTATGACTTCGACTCTGAAGCGTTGCGGCCCTACCTCTCCGTAGATCGCGTGTTCGAGGGGCTCTTCGAGCTGCTCAACCGACTGTATGGCGTTCAGATCGTAGAGATCGACGACCTCCCCACCTGGCACCCCTCGGTACGCACCTTCGCCCTGGAAGAGGATGCGGTCCGGACGGGGCTCTTCTACGTGGATATTTTCCCTCGGGTCGGGAAGCGAGGGGGCGCTTGGATGTACCCCTTGTCCATCGGTGAGCCGGCGGCCGGGATCCCCCACGTCGGCGTCGTCTGCGGCAATATGACGCCGCCCTCGGAGAGCGGGCCGGCGCTCCTACGTCACCGAGAGGTTGAGACGCTGTTCCACGAGTTCGGTCACCTCATGCATCACCTCCTGACACGGGTCGAGGTGCAGAGCCTCGCGGGCACCAGCGTGGCGTGGGACTTCGTCGAGCTCCCGTCCCAAATCATGGAGAACTGGTGCTGGGAGCGCGCGGCGCTGGACGTCTTCGCACGCCACCATGAGACAGACGCGCCCATCCCCGAGGCCCTCTTCGAGAAGATGACCCGGGCCCGTACCTTCAGAGGCGGGTATCAGACCATGCGGCAGCTGGGCTTCGCCGCCGTGGATCTGGCGCTCCATCGCGACTATGACCCCGCCGCCGACGGCGATGTCCTGACCTACGCCCGCGCCGTGGCGTCCACCTTCCAGCCCACCCCCATGCTCGACGACTACGCGATGATCACGGGCTTTCTACACCTGTTCTCCAGCCCCGTGGGGTATGCGGCGGGGTACTACTCCTACAAGTGGGCCGAGGTCCTCGAAGCGGACGCGTTCTCTCGCTTCGCCCAGGAGGGGCTGTTCTCCCGTGAGGTAGGTCAGGCCTTTAGAGAGACGATCCTCGAGCGCGGGGACAGCCGCGATCCGATGGAACTCTTCGTAGACTTCATGGGGCGCAAGCCCGACCAAAAGGCCCTCTTGCTTCGATCCGGGCTCGCGCGCTGAACGGAGGACGTATGCAGACCCTCGACATCCCTCAAGCCAATAAACTCGAGAGCGTCCGCGCCGTGATCCTGGCCGCTCATCGAGGGTCCGAGACCATCGAACAGATCTCCGATTTCACCGGTTTTTCGCTCAGGCACACCCAATACAGCGTCCACGCCGGCCGCGTCCTCGGGCTCTTAAGGGTCGAAGACGAGGTGGTCTGGGTCAAACCGGCGGGGTTGAGGCTGCTGGAGACCGAGACTCGAAGCGACGCCGAGCGGGACGTGCTCTACAAGGCGATCCAGACCAGCAAGGTGATGGGGATTTTAGCCCCCGATCTACTCCGGCCCACCTGTCCCAGCCTGGGTGACCTGACGGAGCGGCTGTTCAAGGAGACCACGCTCAGCCGCTCCACGGCGGAGCGGCGGGCCAACGGGCTCCTGGCGTGGCGGCGTTACGTGATGGGACAGGAGAGTATGCCGAAGAAGCGTGAGCCCAAGGGCCGACCCAAGAAGAGCGAGCAGCTCTCGCTCTTCTAGCCTACGCCCCCATGACCACCTCCAAGCCCCTCAGGGGAGCAAATACTCCACCTCGATCTCGAGCTCGGTGATCTCGCCCTCATCGAGGGCAGCGAAGTCCTCGATCCGTAAGGTGAAGACGCCATCGGCCGGCAGGCCGATGAATCCAGGATATTCGCGGCCCTCGATGGTGATGTCGTTCCCACCCCCGATCTCGAGGTTATCATCGTCGGCCGCGCCGTCGCCCCCGTCGAGGTCTCCTTCGCGATTCCACACCACGGCACGCTCGACGCCGTCCCACTGAGCCGAAACCCTGAGGTCACGCAAGAAGCCGTGGTCGATGTCGAGGCTCCGGATCGTCAGGGTCCGGATCACGCTCCCGGCGGGTGCATCCACCACGAGGTCCACGTCCAGGGACCCGGGTTCAGCGTTCGCGCCGCCCACATAGTCCGGAATCGGCCGATTCTCTCCCTCCATGGACACTCGTTGCGTGTCCAGCGCGCCGCTCGTTCGGAAGAGTCGGTACTGGTTCTGGTCGTCGCCCACGGCGAAGATACGGAGGGTGTAGACGCCGGCCTCCAACTCTTGGTCGATGACCTCATTGTCTCGCACGCCCCAGGACAGAACGGGCCTGTCCAGGGCCTCGCCCTCCAGGGTCATGTCCAAGTCACCGTCGGCGTCCGTGAAGATGAGGTCCAAGCGCACCCGCTGTGCCTCGTCGAGGGTGAAGGTGTAGTAGTCGTCGTCGTAATCACAGATTTGGCGCTGGTCGCGCACGCTGGGAAACGACGCCGCCGCGTCCGCGCTGTCGTTCTGCTCTCCGGCGAAGCCTTGGGCGTCATCGATACACTCATTGAAGACGTTCACCGACATCCCGTAGGGAATCCGGCCGGCTTGCCCGAAGGTGAAGACCTCGACGAAGTAGGTGGTCGGGGCATCCGTCCGCTGGACATAAACCGTCTCGTTGTCCGACACGGAGAAGCCCGAGGCCACGAAGCTGAGTTCGCCGTCAACGAGCCGATGTAGACGGACGTCGAGGTCCCCATCCGCGTGCGAGAAGATGAGGTCCACCTCCAACCCGGAGTCTTGGCCCACCTCGATGGTGTACCAATCCTTGTCGTTATTGCAGAGCTGCAGACCGCCGTACTGGACCGCGCGGGTGTCACCGTCAGCGACAGGCGTAGCGGTCTCCCGGGATCCATTGGGCGCGGCACCATCGAACTCGTCGTCGGCGCAATCATCGAGGGTCTCGGGGTTGCAGTCGTCATCAATGCCGTTATTGGGGATCTCATCCGGGCCGGGGACGTCGGCGTTCATGGGGGCGCAGTCTTGGTCATCGGGGACCCCGTCTCGGTCACTGTCTACGGCCCCCATATCGCAGATGACATCGCCGCCCCGGCAGTCATGGTCGACGCCGTCTCCGCAGTTGACCTCGGCGTTCTCTTCGATGTCAGGGTTGATGCCGGCCTCCCTGTCGTCGCAGTCGTCCTCCAGAACAAAGCCGTCTCGGTCCAGATCGTCATCGCGGGTGCCGGGATCGCAGTCGTCGTCCTCGCCGTTGTACTCGATCTCGTCCGCCCCCGGGTTCACACCGGCGGCGCGATCGTTGCAGTCATTCCCGTTATCCCCTCCGGAGAAACCGTCACCGTCTGCGTCGTCATCAACCGTCTCGGGATCACAGTCGTCGTCCTGACCGTTGTAATAGATCTCGGGCATGTTCGGGCTCACGCTGCGGTCGCGGTCATCGCAGTCGGCGGGATGATCGACCCCGTCCCGATCCAAGTCGTTGTCGAGGGTCCCCGGGTCACAGTCGTCGTCCTTCCCGTTGTAGGCCACCTCGGTGCCGTTGGGGTTGATGGCCGGATCGCGGTCATCGCAGTCGCCGTCCTGCTCCGTGAAGCCGTCCATGTCCGCGTCTTCATCATTGGGCTGACGGTCTCGACCATCGCAGTCTTGGTCGATTCGATCGCCGGGGATCTCCTCGGCGTCGGGGTGGATGTTACGGGCACGGTCATTGCAATCGGTCCCTCCGGGCCCACCCGGGTAGCCGTCGCCGTCCACGTCGGTGTCGCTGGTGCTCTCGTCGCAGTCATCGTCCTTGCCGTTGTACGGGATCTCGGGCCGGTCGGGGTTGACCTCGGGGTCGTCATCGTCACAGTCCCCGGCCCGGTCGGTCACCCCATCACCGTCACTGTCGTGCTCCCCACACACGGCGGGGGCGCCGCTACAGTCATGGTCGATGGGGTCATCGCAGAGGGTCTCCCCATCCTCCCGCACCCCCGGGTTGACGTTCGGATCGCCATCATCACAGTCGATGCCCGCGCATTCGGGTCCGATTCCGTAACCGTCCCCGTCACCATCGGCGCATTGGGTCACCATGGGCAGGCATCGGTTGTCGTCACAGTACTCGTTGGGGTCACAGTGCTGGTCTTCCACACAGGCGACGTCTTGGCATCGCTGGTCGATACAGAAGCCGACCGCGCAGTCTCGACTGCTCTCACACTGGCCGTTTTCCTCGGTGCGGCAGGTCAGCGTCACCGGATCACAGACGTCCCCCACTAAACACGGCGGATCACAGTCCAAAACCGCGGGCAGACACACCCCGTTGCGACATTCAGCCCCGGCACCGCAATCTGCCGCTGAGGTGCAGCCTGCGGGCCCGGCGTCGGGCGCGATGGTGACCGGTGGCGGCTGGACCGGCTCAGCGCAGGCCGCCAACCAGAACATCGCCCCTAGGATTCCAAGACTCGTGTGTGCGTTCATTTGTTTTCTCCCCCGCGCTAAAGATCAGTGCTCACCCCATGAGCGTGGCCTTGCAGTTGACGACAAGCATCCAAACGGGTGCAAGTTTTTACGCTGCGGTCCCAATATCAATCGCGGTACTCTTTCGCCATGAAGATCTCGATCGGCCTGCTCTTGGGGATGGCGCTGGCTGCCATGACCACAGCGACGGCGTGCGTGGACACGGAGGAGGCGACCACACCTCCCGTCCGAGTCATCATCGAGGATGACGCAGGCGCGCCCATGGACGCGACGGTGGACATGGGGGACGTCGGCCCCGGACCACGCCTGCAACACATCCGGATCGACTCCCTGGAGGTACCGGCGGGTCGATCCGAGTGGGTTGAGTTAGACTTACCCAGAGATGTACTCAGCCTCACCGTCATCGCCCAAGGGGCGCCGCGGGTGGCCTACGCCATCGAGCGCCTCGAAGGACCCGAGGGTCAGGTGCTGGTGGCGGAGCACCCCGCCGGTGTGGTGATCGACAACACAGTCCGCCAGTACGCGCGTTTCCCGGGCCCCTTTATGAGCCCGAATCGATCGGCCACGGCCAGCGCCGGGCTCGCCGGGCTCCTGGCCCCTAATAACCCCAACGTCGCTATCACCCCCGGCCTCTGGCGATTCGGCGTGGGCTCCATGGGTAATATCGCGCGCCTCACGAGCGAGGTGAGCGTGGACATCTGGATCAAGCGAGGCCCCCCCCCCACCCGAGGCCGGCTCGATCTGCACTTTCACTTCACGGGGGCCCACGGCTGGACGGCCGCCAACACCCCGATGGACGAGGAGTTCAATCAGGCGATCGAGCGCATGCGGAGCTTCTACAACGAGATCGGAATCGACCTGGGCGCGTTCACCTATAACGATGTGCCGTCCCGGTTTCGCGAGGTTGACGAGGGGCTCGACCCCCTCGAGCAAGAGAGCAGCCTCGAAGATCTCTTCGCCCTCGGTCAGTACGACACGGGGGTCAATATGTTCTTCGTGGAGACCATCGGTGACTTCAGCTTCGGCGGCACCATCGGCGGGATCGCCGGCGGCACACCGGGCCCATCTCTGCTGCCCGGCACCAAGCGCAGCGGTGTGGTGGTGGCCACCGGGTTGGATCCCAATCCGGAATCTATCGGGCACATCATGGGCCACGAAACCGGCCATTTTCTGGGCCTCTACCACACCCAAGAGTTCGTTCGAGAGATCACAGACCAGATCGACGACACGGAGAGCGGCTTCGACAACGCCGACAACCTGATGTTTCCCACCGTGACCCCCGAAGAAGCCGGCCTCTCCGATGGTCAGGCCTGGGTGCTTCACCGCAGCCCGGTCATCATCTCGGAGGACGCGGAATGAAGCGGACGCTGCTGTGGGGGCTGCTTTGGGGGCTCGTGCCGCCGATGACAGCGGAGGCAAATCCCGCCGCTGAGGTGGTGATCGCGGCCATTGATATTCGGCTGACCCCGGAGATCGTCGTGGAGTCTGGAATCACTGTGACGTTGGCCCAAGATCTGGCCCTCGATCCCGAGACCACCCCCTATGTCCGAGCCCGGGCAGTGAGCGCCCTCGCCGCGCTGGGGGGTGAAGAGGCCCGCCGAGTGATCGAGGTGGTCGCGGTGATGGATCCCAACCGAATGGTCCGCGCCCAGGCCTACGTGAGTCTCGCGCGTGCCTTCGGGCCTTGGGACCGGCCCGGTATCAGCGGGTTCTTGATGGAGGGGTTGGCCGGCGACGAGGCCGCGGTCACCCGACGGATTCGAGCGGAGCTCCAACGACTCGCTCAAGGCCCACGATAGATCACCCGCGAAACATCATTCTCCCGGAGCGTGAGTTGGCTCAAACCCGGCAGTTTCGGGGCGAGATGGGACCAGATCCAGGCCACCAAAATCTCTGAGGTCGGGTTCTCCAGACCTTCGATGTCGTTCAGATAGTGATGATCGAGTTGTTCATAAAGGGGCGCGAAGGCCGCCTCGATCTCGGCGAAGTCCACCACGAACCCCGACGGCTGAAGCGGCCCCACCACGTGGATCTCGAGGTGGAACGCCAGGCCGTAGAGGTTGCTGCATCGGTGGTCAGCCGGGAGCTTAGTCAGGCGCCGAGCCGACTCGAATCGAATGATATGGACCAACTCAAAGCTGCTCATCGTCCCTCACCGCGCCTGTAAGATGATGCGCCAAGTGTTGTTTCTACGATCGTAGAGATCGTCTCCACTGAGAATCTTCCAGCGATATCCGGCCTGCTCAACCCGAATATTCTTGTTGATGGGCAGTTCACACACATTGGCCTGGGGACAGACCACTTTGCCCGTGGCGACCTCACGGAAGAGCGCTGGACCGGGGACAACCCGCACCCGCACTCGCGCCGGCGCAGCGTCCTCGATCGCCATTGTAGATGACGCGCTGTCGACCACCGAAACGTCGAGTTCTACGCCCAGATCCAAGGCCCAGCGCGCGCGCCCGAAGTCATAGGTGCGAGATGGCCGCTGTACCTCGGCGTCGCTCATGCCGATACCGAGAGGCCCGCCGCCCTTGGAGAAGAACCAAACGCCCACCAGGAGCAGGACCGTCAACCCAATCAGGTGGCCGGCGCGCACTCTCGGCGGCGTGTCCGGCTCCGCGCGGTCACGGGCTGCCGGACGCGCCGAAGCGGGCTGAATCACAGCGGGTGTCGCGAGCTGGATCGGCGAGACGGGTTCGGGCGTGACGGACCGGCTGTTCGAACTTACGGCCTCGGCCCCCGAGAGGCTGTCCTTGGGATCAAAGGCCAGCTCGAGGGGTGACATCTCGAGGGCCGACGATTCGGCCCATCCCCCCAAAGAAGACGGCGCCTCATCTGTCGGCGGACGGGACAGGTCCCCCACCGCCGCGGGCGCCGCCAAGCTCCCCTCGGGCGTCCCTTGAGACGGGCCTCCATCAGCGAGACTGCCTGACCCCGTGGGCGCTAAGCTGGGCTCCAACCAACCGGGCAAAACCTCCCCCGTGGACAAGGTCGCGATCTGGCTTTTGTCAGGCCCGGGCTCCCGAACGTCAGAGATCCCATAGTCACCGGCCTCCACGAGCTCGCCCGCGTCTTCGGCCAAAGACTGGAGGAGTCGCTCGAGGCGGGCCTGCAGCGCGTCGGCGCTGGCCGGGCGGTCTGCCGGCTCCTTCGCCAGGCAACCAAGGATGATGTCGTCGAGCTCGACGGGCACCCCCAGCCCCGGGAACCGAGTCCTCAACGACTCCGGGGAGCGCTCTAGATGACTCCGCAACATGACGTGGACGGGCCCGGCAAAGACGGGTTGACCAGAGACTGCGCGGTAGAGCATGGCGCCGAACGCATAGATATCAGCGGCCGGCGTCACCGGCTCACAGAGGACCTGCTCGGGTGCCATGTACCGGGGAGACCCCTTGGGGGATCCATCGGGCCACAACGTGGCCTCACCGGCGTCATCAACGGCCAATAATTTAGCCACCCCGAAATCAAGCACCTTGACGGCCATCCGCGCCCCGCCGGCAAGCCGCTGGAGGAAGATGTTGCCCGGCTTCAGGTCTCGGTGAATGAGATTTAGAGCGTGGGCTTCGGCGAGGGCCTTGAGCACCTCTATCCCGATGAAGACCGCCTCTCTAACGGTGATCCGACCTTGGGCGCGGAGGCGAGCGAGGAGGTCCTCTCCCTGCAAGAACTCCGTGACCATGTAGGGGTCCCCCTCGTCGGTAAAACCGAAGTCGAGGACGTGTACGATCTGGGGGCCATGGAGCCGACTGAGGTTGCGCACCTCGCGCATGAAGGCATCCCGCGCGTGCGCATTGTCGCGGGCCTCACTCTTGACGAACTTGATGGCGACGAGACGGTCGAGGGTAGGGTGATGCGCACGCCAGACGGCGCCCATACCCCCCTCGGCGATGAGGCTTTCGAGGCGATACGGTCCAATAAGCTGGCCGGATTCCATAGGGCACAGCATCGCACACCACCGAATGGGGTCACAAGACTTCGGGGGCACGCCCCCTCAACGACGCCGCAGGCCCAATAAGACGACCCAGAAGAGGAGAGTTGCCCCCGTGTTCGCGCCGCCCGCAACACACCCACCATCGGAGGCGTCTGTCTCGGGGAGCGACGGCGTGACGCCCGCCTCCGGAGTGGGACCGACATCCACGCTCTGGTCCGGCGCCGGCGGCGAGTTCGCATCGGGTATACCCATGTCCGTGGCGCCGACATCAGGCGGTGGCGCCGCGTCGGGCGGCGCGGGGCAATCTACCTCGGCTCCGGCCCCGGTGACGCTGTATGCCGTCCAGCCCTTGGCCGGATAGTCACCGCCGGTCTGAGCAACAGCCAAGATTTGCACCGGGCGAGCCGGCGCCCTGAGACAAAGATCCAGGGCGTCGCCCTCGACGGCCCCCACAGACACGCCGTCGATATAGACCGTCAAAGACTCAATCTCGTGGTCCCCGATGGGCTCGGCGGCAACGGAGATCGGCGCGCCGGCCTCCAACACTTCCCCGTCCACCAGGCCGCCGACGGACACCCGCGGGCGCGCAGCGTAGGGCGCGGCCATGGGATCACCCAGGACCAGATTACGCCAGTAAGCGAAGGGCAAGTTGCGATGGTAGCTCTCCGCCAGGGTCATCCCGCGTCCGTAATCCACGAGAAACTGCCGCGAGGGGAAGACGTGGCTGAGGGGCTCATCGGTGGTGCCGTGTACGCCTGCCACCCCTTGGGCCACCCACCGCGCGATGGAGACTTGCTGCTGACCTTCGGCCATGAAGTTCACCGGCAAGGCGCCGTAGCTGGTGAGATTGTCCACCAGCGCCCCCGGCGCAAAAGTGTTGCCCTCGATCACGTCACCGAGCTGGGCAGAGCCCGTCACGAAGGCCCCCAGATGCCGACCGGTCAAGGCGCTGTCGAAGGGCACCACCTCGGCCTCGATCCCCAGGTCGCCGAGCGCCGAGGCCACGGGCTCCAACTCCTCATCCAAAGCAGACCGCGCGGGATCACCGCCGCGCATCAGGAGAAACGTCCCCTCCACTCCGCCCACGCGCTCCCCCTCGAGGGCGCTCTCCAAGAGCCCACCGGCGTCCACCGCGCTCCGACCATGGAGCATCGTCACCAACACGGGGCGCCAGTTCACGCCGGCGGCGAAGCGCTGCCACCCAGACTCGAATGCGCCCTCTCGATAGGGGTTCGCGAATCTGGGCGCTAAACAGGGACTGTCTCCGCAGCGAAGGGTCTGACCCGGGGCGATCCCACGCATCAGGCGGCCATTGCCCATCACCGTTCGCCAGAGCGAGACTGCCGCCGCCGACGACACGCGCTGGGTCTCGCCGTCCACCGGGATCCCCACGCGCAACGGGACGCCGCGAACGAGCAGGACGGCCTCGATCTGATCAGCGCGCGGCCCCAAGCAGTCCATCATCGGGGCCATCCACCGCGCCTCGAAGGCGTCCAGCGCGATGTCCACCTCTTGGGGCAAGTCGAGGACGCACACGCCTGCGGCGGGGACACTTCGGGCCTCGGCGTAGCGCGTCGCCAAGGCCACGCTCTCGGGATCGTTGGCGTTGGCCACCACCGCCGTCGTGGCCGGCCCCGGCACGGCTTGAGCCGTCTCGAAGGCGAGCAGGAGAACGATAAGCGTTGAAGATTTCCAGGTCATGGGGTCACGTTAGCGAGAGGCGTCGTTTGGATCAGTACATGATGCAAGTCCCCAAGAAATATCTCATCTGGTCCGTGGTGGTCGTGCTCTTGGGAGGCTTCGTGCTCGACACGCTGCAGCGCCAAATTCTCTTCCCCACGGGCGCAATCCCTGTGCCTCCGAGCGGCCTCGCCCGTCCCCCTGGTCTCATCCGAGTGGACCTGTCCATCCCCAAGGGGATCGTGGAGGGCTGGTTCGTGCCGGGACGGGGCGTGACCGCCGAGAAGCCCGGGCCCGTGGTGTTCTTCGGACACGGGAACGGCGAGCTCATCGACTACGCCGCGCCGGGGCTGGAGCCCTATCTGCGACGGGGCGTCTCACTCGCCCTCTTGGAGTATCGAGGGTACGGCCGATCCAGCGGCACCCCCTCCCAAGAAGCCATCGTCGGAGACATGGTCCAGTTCTACGACACGATCTCTGCCCGCCCCGAGGTGGACCCGACCCGGATCATCTTTCACGGGCGCTCTCTTGGGGGCGGCGTCGTCTGCGGTCTCGCCGCCGAGAGAACGCCGCAGGCCCTGATCTTGGAGTCCACTTTTCGCAGCGTGGCGGTGATGGCCCGTCAATTTCTGCTGCCCCGCTTCTTCGTCCGAGACCCCTTCGATAACGAGGCTGTGTTGGCCGACCTAGACCTGCCGGTTCTTCTGTTTCACGGGACCCGGGATGAGCTCATCCCCTACGCCCACGGCGAAGCGTTGGCGGCGGTGGCGAGGGACGCCAGGCTCGTCTCTTTTGAATGCGGCCACAATGATCTGCCGCCGCAACTCGAGCCGTATTGGACCGAGATCGACACCTATCTTCGGTCGCGAGGCACCCTACCCTAGAGCCGAGGGCTCGAACCCGGGATCCAGATAATCGAGACGACGACCATCGATGGGACTGGTCAACCACCACCGGCCGGGGCCGTTGGGCACCACGTACCCACTGTCCACGGGCACCTTACCGAGGCCGCCGGGGATGTCGATTACGTAAGTGGGCTGGAAAAGACCGCTGACCGCGCCCCTCAAGGCCCGAGTCAGGGCGAGGCCCTGGTCGAGAGACACCCGAAAATGCTGAGTCCCCACCGTCAAATCGGGGTGATGCAGGTAGTAGGGGCGAACGCCCCAATCCACCAATTCACGCCAGAGCGCCGTCTGGGTGGCGAGTTCGTCGTTGATCCCGGCCAGGAGCACCGCCTGATTGGCCAAGACCACCCCGGCCCCCCGCACCCCTTCGATGGCCGTGCGGGCCTCATGGGTCATCTCCCGGGGATGATTGAAGTGGGTGACCAGATGCAGCGGACGAACGGCGGCGAAAAGCTCGAGCAGTGGGGCGTCGAGCCGCATCGGGAGCGTCACCGGCATCCGCGAATGAATCCGAATCCGCTTGATGGACGGGATCGACCGCAGCGCCTCGAAGATCGCCGCGAGCCGCGCCGTCGAGAGCATCAGCGGATCCCCTCCCGTGAGGATGATCTCTTCGATACCCGGCGTCCTGCGGAGATAGTCGTAGGCTCCCTCGAGCTGTCTCAGGGGGATTTGGCCGTCATTGAGGGCGACCTTTCGAAAGCAATATCGACAGAACATCGGACAGCGATGGGTCACGATGAGCAGCGCGCGATCCGGGTACCGGTGGACGATGGAGGGCGCCGGGCTGTGAGCGGCGTCCCCAATGGGATCCGTCCGCTCCACGGTGTTCACCACCAGCTCGGCCCCATCGGGCAGCGCCATCTTACGAATCGGGCAGTGGGGGTCGTCGGGATCGACGAGTGAGAGATAGTAGTCGCTGACGAGGAGCTCGTAGCGGTGGCTCACGGCCTCGGCCGTGGCGATCTCTGATGGAGAGAGGAGGTCACGGTCCACGAGGTCCGCCACCGTGCGCGCGCCGTGCGCGAGCTGTCTACGCCAAGGAAGCGGCTCCACGACGGGGAGCGCGTCTCGAGATCCCATGGCGTAGACCTCCCGAAAGGGGCTTACTCTTCCTCGGCCTCGGCCTCGGCCTTCTCGGCGTCTTCCTCAGCCACGAGCTTCTGAAGCTTCTTCTCCAACTTGACGAGCTTGGGAAAGTCCTTCTTCTCGATGGACTTCAGCACCTTGGAGTAGGCCTTGCGTGCCTTGGCGACCTTCTTACCCGTCTTCTTCATCTTCTTCTTGTCCCGATTCGCGTTGGCGGCGCGATAGGTGTCCAAGAGCGGATTGACGGTCTCGAGGTACTTGTATTGGGCGCTCCCCAGCTTATTGCTGATCCGACCCAAGGCGTCTTCCACATCCACGAGCTTACTGGCGTTGGGCTGAAGCTCGTTGATCCGCTTCTCGATGCGGACCTCGGCCTCCTTGATCGCCTTGGCGGCCTTCTCGTTAGGATCGACCTCTTCGACCTCAGGCGCCTTCTCTCGCTCTTCCAACTCAGCGCCTTCAAGCAAGGCGGACTCGGCCTCGAGGGGGTCGTCCTGAGCCACTGCCGGGCTCGCGAAGAGACACAAAGAAGCGGCCAAGAGGGCCGAGATTCCAAAGAAACGGGCGTTAAGCATGGTTTTTTCCTCCACGATGACGAGCAGCAATATGCGCAGCGTCGACTTCAGACGCAACAGGGGTCTAATTATTCGATTGATTATCTTTTCTTCAAGAGGCCGTTTTCACGATAGCCCCGAACCGTCTCCAAAAGGCGTTCATCAAGGCTGTGTGCCGGTCGCCAGCCCAAATCACGCGTCAATTTCCCGGGGTCACAGGTCCAGTCTCCAGCGACGGCCTCGCGGTATTTGTCGAGGTTGAGAATCGCGGGCCGGTCCAGAACCCGCGCCACCCAGTGGGAGAAGAACGCGGCGAGGAACGTCAATCCACGGGGGAGCCGAAGGACGCGCGCGCCCTCGTGACCACAGGCCCGCGCGATCCGATGAGCCAGCTCAGAGAAGGTCGGCTGCTCGTCGGCGCCGATGAAATAGGCGTCGATGGGCCCCGACTCTCGGCGACGGGCGCCATCACCCATGGCCATCATGGCTCCGACCACATCATCCACGTGAACCAAGGAGAGTCGATTCTCCCGCCAGGTGGGGAGTACGCCTAGGCCTCGATCTGCGAGTCGAAAGAGTCCAAGGGCCGCCTGGTCGCCCGCTCCGAAGACCATCGGCGGGCGGAGCACCGCCATGGAGAGTCTCTGAGAATACTCTTCAAGGCCCTGTTCACCGGCCAGCTTGGCCCGACCATAAATCGAGATGGGTTCGAGGGGCATCAGCTCGTTCCGCGGCGTCCCCGATTGAACGGGGCCGGCGGCCGCCAGGGAAGAGACGACGACGAGGGCCGGCGATGGAGACACGGCGGCGCAGGCCTCCGCCACCACCCGTGGACCGTGTCCATTGGTCCGCGCGAAGCTCTCGCGCCAGGGCGCCTTCAATACCCCGGCCAGATGAAACACCACCTCCACTCCGCGCAGCGCCTCGACGTAGGTCGCCGGAGACATCACGTCCCCCGAGATGGTCGTCACGCCGGCCTGGGCGATGGTCTCGGCTTTGGCGGGGGTGCGAACGAGCGCACGGACCTCGACGCCCGCCTCAGCCAGCGCCAAACAGAGGCGCTCACCGATGAAGCCCGTGGCCCCGGTGACGAAGGCGGTCTGGAATGAGGGGGAGCTCAACAGCAGGCAGCGGCGTCGGTGGTCTCTATAGGCCCGCAGTCGAAGAGCCCGTAGTGGGTGGAGAGATCACCCTCGACCCTGAAGTGACTCGTAAAACGAGTGTCGGCGAGCATGGCCGCCGTGTTGCTGCAAACAGGCATGGGCTTGCCGGTGATGAAGGTGTGGTGGTCGTCCAGGACCATCCGATGGGGGGCGTGGGGAATCGTGCCCTTGTACCAGGCCACCTGGCCGTAATCTTCACAGCGGTCTTCGAGATCCAACTTGAAGGCTCGGACGGTCATGGAGAAGAACCGGACATTGCCCACGCGCTCCTCGAGATCGGGGTTGCTGGGCTCGATGACGCTGGACGCCACCACGCGGTAGTCGGACACGCCGAGGCGGTAGAGGGTGCGTCGAAAATCTTCCGTGTAGAGGGCGCCGCCGAGG
>PVBE012115083.1_pt1 | contig 16422 bp, 17 predicted proteins | sample 1631181 | NCBI WGS metagenome assembly PVBE01 (sample SAMN08397723, study PRJNA350692) | Marine metagenome, whole genome shotgun sequencing project. | isolation source: water | place: Pacific Ocean | collected 2012-04
GGGATCACCTCGTTCGCGCCCTCGACCTCCGACTACATCTCGATCGCCAACGAGGTTCCGCCGGCGTTCGGCAGCATCAACGCGTACGGGAACTGGCCCAACGACGCGACCGAGTGCTGGTCTACTGGTCGGGCCTGACCTCGGCGCAGGCGCAGGACAGGAACGCGACCTCGCTGGTGCGTTCGACGTCGCCGAGCGGGCCCTGGACCGAGGTCTGCTTCACGATGTCGTGGGGCTTCTCCTCGACCGCCGACGGGAGCCTCACCCCGGGCACGACCTACTACTACCGGGTCGACACGATCGACGACTACGGCGCCGAGACCGAGGGCCCGACCACGTCCTGCACCACCGCCGCGGCGCCCCCCGCGGACGCCGACGGTGACGGCTCGGACGAGACCGTCGACTGCAACGACAACGACAACACCATCTACTCGGGCGCGCCCGAGCTGTGCGACGGCGAGGACAACGACTGCAACGGCTCGGTCGACGAGGTCGCGGACGTCGACGGGGACGGGTTCGACGCTTGCTCCGACTGCGACGACGACGACGTGGACAACTTCCCCGGCAACACGGAGGTCTGCGACTCGTTCGACAACGACTGCAACGACCTGAGCGACGACGTGGAGGATGCGGACGGGGACGGGTTCGACGCCTGCTCCGACTGCGACGACGACGACGCCGACAACTACCCCAGCAACCCCGAGGTCTGCGACGGGCAGGACAACGACTGCGACGAGACCGTCGATGAGGACGATGTCTGCGGCGATGACGACGACGCCACGGACGACGACGACGCAACGGACGATGACGACGCCACCACCGACGATGACGACGCCACCACCGACGATGACGACGCCGCGGACGACGACGATGCCGCGGGCGATGACGACGACGAGTCAGGCGGCGGATGCGCCTTCGGCGGTAGCCCTTCGGGCGGCTCCGGGATGCTGCTCCTCCTGGCCGTCGGGGCCGCGCTGAACCTGCGACGACGGCGTTGATCTTCTGCTAGATCCTCGTCCATGCGCCGTGCCCTCTTCGCCCTCCTCCCGCTGCCCCTCCTGAGCCTCGCCGTCTGCACCCCGACCGGGGACGACGACGACGAGAGCCCGGCCCCTCCGACGCTGTGCGAGACGCTGGAACTCCCCGAGCGCGCGTGGAACGCCGACGGCCCCTACGGCCTGCTCCGCCGCGAGCTCATCGAGGACTTCACCATCGAGCTGCTGGAGGAGGACGACTGGGTCATGTCCGAGCGCTGGAGCGGCTGCGAGAGCTACGTCTTCGTGCCCGACTCGCTGAACGTGCACCAGACCGACCCCACCTCGCTGTGGGAGCAGGGGATCGCCGATCTCGTCGCCCGCTCGCCCCGCAACGCGCACTACTTCTTCGTCAGCACCGAGTTCAACTCCGAGCCCGCCGAAGCGGCTGCTGAGGCGATGCGCTCCCGCATCGACAACGACCTCGAAGACCTCGACGGCGACGACGCCGCGTGGTGGGCCGAGCGGCTCCACGTCGTGCGGCGCCGCGCCCGGTCGCTGGGCAACAACGTCGAGGAGATCCTCCTGACCATCGGCCGGGGCGGGTTCGCCATCGACCGCTTCCAGCAGGTCCGCGGGATCGGCAGCTTCGCCGACGTTGTCCTCTACATCGGGGGCGACGGCTGGCCCTGGGAGTCCAACCTCGGCTACGCCGCCCACGAGGTGAACTACTTCAACTTCGAGTCCAACCGCCAGGAGGTGCTGGACGCCCAGGACGCCGCCGGTGAGGTGACCGAGATCGAGGTCTGGAACGACGTCATCCTGTCGGAGTTCGAGGACACCGAGGTGACCTTCCCCGCCGCCGCCACCATGGCCACGTTCGACCGCATGGAGTTCGCGGTGGACGCCTTCTGCCCCGACAGCGGCGCGGCGGAGCAGGGCAACTGCGGCGCGTGGGACTACCTCGGCCATGTCTGGCTCTACGACGACGCCACCGAGTCCTGGCTGGAGATGTCCCGCTTCATCACGCCGTACCACCGCGAGGCGACCTACATCCTGGACGCGACCCACGCCCTGCCGTGGTTGGCCGAGGGCGGCACCCGCACCATCCGCTACAGCTTCGCCCCTAGCTGGAACGTGCAGCCGACGTGGACGAAGTTCACCGTCCGCCTCCGCGACAGCGGGGAGCCGACCCCCACCCAGGCCGACTTCCTGTTCGGCGGCGGCGGCTTCGGCTCGACCTACAACGACGGGCGGGAGCCGGTGACGGTGACCGTTCCGGCGGACGCCACACGCGTGGAGCTGCAGGCGATCATCACCGGCCACGGCGCCGACTACGGCCAGTGCGCCGAGTTCTGCAACCACCAGCACGAGTTCACGGTCGACGGCGAGGTCTACTTCCACGAGCACCTCGATCCGGGCGACCAGGAGGCCTGCAGCAACAGCACCTTGGCCACCGGCACGGTGCCGAACCAGTCCGGCACGTGGTGGTTCGGGCGGGGCGGGTGGTGCCCGGGACGGCGCGTGGATCCGGTGGTGTTCGACGTCACGGCGCACGCCAAGGACGGCAGCGTGACCGTCGATTACCGCGGGCTCAACAACAACAACACCCCCGTGGACGGCTCCGGGAACATCGAGATGCGCAGCTGGCTCGTCGTCTACGAGTAAGGTCTTGGCGAACGTAGTGACTCCTACTAGAGTCACCCCATGGCACGGCCCCTCGCTCTGATCCTGGCCGCCCTGGTTCTGGGCGGCTGCTCCGACTACGCGCTGCACGCCGGGTTCGAATCGAACCCGCCGGTGCTCGATCTGGACGACGAGGAGGCCGACGAGCCGACTCCCGACCCGGTGGACGACGACGAGCCCGAGGCCGTCACCTGCGAGGACATCGGGACGGTGGCGCTGGACTGGTACGCCAACGAGCCGTTCGCTGCGATGGACGACCCGAGCGATGGCGCCGGGATCCCGTTCCACGCCCCTGCCTTCGACGCGGTCGGCTTCGCCGGCATCGACCTGCCCGACACCGCCACCCCCGCGGGATTCGACCGCGCCTACCTGGGCGAGTTCGAGCTGACCGATCTGCCCCCGTCGCTGTGGGTCACGGTGCAGTCCGACGACGGCCTGTGGCTCTGGATCAACGGCGAGTTCTTCGGCCACTGGGGCGGTGAGTGGCAGCAGGAAGGGTGCGTCAACGACGAGGCCAACTGCGGCGAATACGTGTTGGTGGAGCCGGTGGACATCGCCCCGCTGCTGGTCGAAGGTTGGAACGTCGTCGCTGCCCGCGTCAGCAACCCCTTCATGAACACCTGGTTCGACGTCGCCACGGAGTGCATCGACTGACTACGCACCAACAGATCGTCGCCCTCTTCGCCGACGCCGGCCTCACCCGCAACGAAGCGCTCGCCTACCTCGCCCTCCTGGAATCCCCGGAGGAGGAGGGGCTGACCGGCTACGAGGTCGCGGCCCGCTCGGGCATCCCCCGCAGCGCCGTGTATGCGGTGATGCGCAAGCTGGAGACGGCGCGCGCCTGCTTCAGCACCGGGGAGAGCCCCGCCCGGTACCGAGCCACGGCGCCCGCGACCCTCGTAGGGGACATGCGGGACCACGCGGTGGGGCAGCTGGACAAGCTCGCCTCGGAGCTGGACCGGTTCCCCAAGCGGTCGTTCCCGGAGCCGATCTGGACCTACGCCAGCTACGACGACGTGATCGCGCGCACCGACGCGATGATCCGCCGGGCGGAGCGCTCGGTGTACCTGTCGCTGTGGGCCCGGGAGGCGGCGGCGCTCGCGCCCGCGTTGGCCGAAGTGGCCGACCGCAAGCTGCACCGGGTGGTGTTCAGCACCGATCGCCTGGGGACCCCTCCGCCGGGCTTCTCGGTCTGGTCGGACGAGCTCACCTCCGACGCCGAGAAGGCGACCTGGTCGCACAAGATCCTCGCCATCGTCGACCGCCGCGAGGCCGTCATCGGCGGCGCCGAACCGGACGCGGACAACCACGCGGTGCACACCCGCAACCCGTCCCTGGTGGACGTGGCGACGAACCACGTCATCCTCGACATCACGCTCCTGGCCCAGCGCACGGGCCGTGATTGCAGCGACGACGTCAGCCCGATGATGAGGCCGCACCTGCTGTAGCGGACGGACTCACGCCAAGGAGCCAAGGGGCCAAGAGGGTTTCGTTGACGGGGGACTGCGGTGCGCCCGGGAGGAACTCGATCTCGCGCAGAGGACGCGGACGGACGAGCCCACGGGGACTACTCGTCCGGCGGGCCGCGGCAGGGTGACGCCGGATCAAGCTGACGGCAACTGCGCCGATGAAGAGATCGTGGCCGCTGTCCGCCTGCTTCTGCTTCTGCTTCTGCTTCTCGCGCTCCTGGGCACCGTCGGCTGTGCGAGCAACCAGGTGGCCCTCGACTGCGACGACGCGACCGCCGCCCCGGGCGAGGTCATCGCCGTCACCGCCACTCACGCCCGCGCGCTCACTCCCGGAGCGTCCAAGCCTGCCTTCGTCATCCGCCCCATCTCCGGTGCCGCCGGCCGGTGGACGATGGCCGAGGCCGAGGCTTCCCCGGGTCCCTGGGCCCGCACCGAGTACCGCGGTCAGTTCGCCGCCTCGAGCCCCGGCCGGTTCCGGCTTGAGGCGCTGATGGGCGCCCGCACCGCCGCCTCCTGCGAGGTCACCGTCCACGCTCCCCGGCTTGCACTGGTCGGTCTTCCGCAGTAGGGAAGGTCGCCATGAGCGACGCCAAGAACGCTGCCCGCCTGAGCCGCTGGACCGAACGCGGCACCTCCATCGAGGCGAACGTCACCGTCAAGAAGCGCGAAGAGACCGGCACCGCGACCGTATACGTCGCCGAGCTCGACGGCGGCGCGCGCTTCAAGCGGGCCGCGAAGATCGGGCTGATCTGCTGGGGCCTCGCCGTCTTGTCGATCCCGATCGTCGTCTTCCACTTCGTGCTCGTGCCGATGTTCCTGCTCGCCGGCCCGGTGCTCTTCTTCATGCGCTACGGCCAGGAGCAGGTGATCCTCGGCTCGCTGGTGGACTGCCCCGTCTGCAGCCACACCAACCGGGTCAAGGAGCAGGCCGAGGCGTGGCCCATCACGCACCACTGCGACAACAACAAGTGCCGGGAGACCATGTTCCTGGCCCGCCCCGGGGACGAGCCCGCCTGACGGCGAACCGCCCGCCGCCGCCCGTACCTGGGCCGGAGGTGCCGTGCCCCGATTCGCCGTCCTGATCCTCGTTGGCCTCGCCGCCGTCGCGCCCTCGTCCGCCCACACCGACGCCGCGCTCCTGTGCCTCGAGCGGGTCGTCACCGAACTGGATCCCCCGCCCGCGCTCGCACCCCTGCCGACGTGGTCGCAGTCCTGGGCCGCCGCGCCTCCCATGCGCCCCCCGAGCTGCCCGTCTGGCCCGACTCCGAGGCGGGCCTGCGGAAGCTGGTGACTCGCGAGCCGGCGACGGCGATGGAGTACGTCGATCGGGAGCTGGCAGCTCGGCGAGCGGCCGCGTGGTGGATTCTGAGGGGCTTCCACAGCCCCGCCTCGACCAGCCTCGAGGCATCCCGCCAGGCCTCCGCCGCACTGGCCGAGCGCGGCACGGTGGAGGCATCCATCCGCGCCCGCGCCCGCCTCGCGGGGGCCGAATTCGCGTCGGGCGAGGCCTCCCGGACGAGGTTTCGCGCGCTTGTGGACGATCCCTTCGTAGGGGCCCGCGCGCGGTTGTTCCTCGCCCAGGCGCAGGCCGATGACGGGGCCGCTCCGCACGCACTCCTGGACGTCCTCACCGGGGCCCCGTTCGATGGGCTGGATCCCGCCGAGACCCTGCTCGCCCTCTCCGCGGTTCAGGACGCGCACCTGGCGTCGGGAGAGCTGGAGGCCGCCCGCGACGCCGCCAAGGAGGTCGTCTCCGCGGCCGACCGGGCCCTCGCCGCAGGCGCTCCGCAGGCGGACGAGATCATGTGGTTCAAGGAGCGTTCGCTGGTCGCGATCGTGCTGCTGTTCCGCGCCCTCGGCGACGAGTCCGTGTCGCGCGCGAGCGAACACGCCGCGACCTGGGCGGTGCGTCAGATCAGGGCCATGAGGCTGATGGGCCCGCTGGCCGGCGCCACCATCGAGGTGGCCCGGAGCGATCCCTGGGCCGAGGCAGGCACCGGGGACCCCGCCGGTCAGGCGCTGCTCCGGGAGCTGGAGGCGGCGGCCGACGAGCTCCGCGCCGACGAGGCGCGGGACGACCGGCTCGCGGCCGTCCGCCTGCACCTCGCCACCGCCGAGGAGCAAGCCGGTGACGGGCCCGAGGCGCCGCTGTGGTCGGCGGCCCGGGCGTGTGTCGCCGCCGCGAGTGGTTTGTCTGATGAGGTGACTGCGGCCACGGAGAGGATCAGGGCGCGGGCCGAGGACGGATCACCGTGGTTCGCGGCCAACGAGTCCAGCGCGGAGGCGTGGTCGAACCTGTGGCTCGCGCTCGATCTGATCGACGCCCTCGCGGTCGTGGAACCGTCCCCCCTCAGGGACGCGGAATGCCCACCCTGAACACGCTCAGATCGTCGCCCTGAAGGCTGTACGCAAGCGTTGGCGGGACCTTGACGAAGGTGCCCGGCAGCAGCGGGAGCGAGGTCTCCTCGAACTGCAACGAGCCGTCGCCGGATCGAACCATCAGGAGGGTGTCTCTGCCGGATGCGGGGGCGTCGCCGGCGGCCGTCCAGCCGAGCGTCCAACCGGCGAACGCCGCGGGGGCGTCGCTGCCGGGCGCGAAGTCGACCGACGTGGCCGATCCCTCGACCTCGGACGGGAGCAGGTACCAGTTCTGGCCGAACTCGGGCCGCTGCAGCACGATCGTCGCCAGCGGATCGGCCGCCCGGTTGCGCACCGAGTGCACGACGCCGGCGGGGGCGACGATCGTCGACCCGACCCCGCGGGAGCCGCCCACGGGACCGGCGGCGGTCCACGACTGCCACTCGGCGTTGCCGGCGGCGACGAAGACGAGCTCGTCGTTGTCGGGGTGCCGGTGCGGGGGCACGAGCTGGTCCTTGGGGATGACATGCACGTGAGCGGACCAGTCGGCGCTGGCGACCAGATCGAAGCTCCAGTCCGCTTTGAAGCCGCCCGCGCCCTCGCTCACCTTCTCGGGCACGTGCACGTGGATGAGCGGTTCGCGGTCCGAAGGAGCCGCCACCGGCGCCGAGCAGCCGATCAGCACGGCCAATGAAGCGAGGGTGAGGCGCATTTGGGCGATTGTAACGTCGATGGCAACATCCACGTCGTCCCCCCACACCCGTGGAATGTTCGCGATTGACGTCCTCGACCCCGATGCTGCCTGCCGACAGTGACCTCGTCCCCGCCTTGCTGCGCGGGGAGGAGGCCGCGTTCGCGTCGATCCTGGATGCCTGGTCGGGAGGCCTGCAGCGGGTCGCCCGCAGCTACGTGCGCACCAACGAGATCGCCGACGAGGTCGTGCAGGACACCTGGCGAGCCGTGATCGCAGGACTGCCCCGCTTCGAAGGGCGCAGCTCGCTCAAGACCTGGATCTTCACCATCGCCGCCAATCGCGCCCGCACCCGGGCCAAGCGGGAGGCGCGGGCGGTGCCCATGAGCGCCGTCGGCGGCGGCGGACCCGACGGCGGGCTCGACCCCGATCGGCTGCGCGGCGGCGGCGGCTGGCTCGTCACCGACGCCCCCGAGGGGATCGACTCGCCCGAAGCCGAGACCATCGCGTGGGAAGCCTCCGGCGTCGTGGAGGATGCCCTCGCGGCGGTGCCGGAACGCCAGCGCACGGTGCTGTTGCTGCGGGACGTCGAAGGATTGAGTTCCGAGGACGTGTGTAACCTTCTGGAGATCAGCCACTCCAATCAGAGAGTCCTGCTCCACCGGGGGCGCGCGAAGCTTCGCTCTGCCCTCGCGACTACTTGTCGGCGGTGCCGGACCCGGAGGTCGAGTCATGAACCCCATCAGCCTGCTGATGCTGTCGTGCGAGGAGGTGGGCGAGCGATCGTCGGCCTGGCTCGACGATGAGCTCGGCTGGTGGGAGGGCAGGCTCGTCAACTTCCACATCAAGCGCTGCGCGATGTGTCGGAGCGTGTACGAGCAGTACCGCTCGATGAAGCAGAGCCTGGCCGAGCTGGGGGAGGGCGGAGGCGCCGCCCTCGACCCCGAGGTCCGCTCCGGCCTGATGGCCGAGTTCCGGGGCTCAGTCGACCGGGACGGCTGAGACGTTGAGGTCGAAGATTCCCTCTTCCGTCGCGTTGCTGTTGCTGATGAAGAACTGAACCAGGTCCTGGCTCCCGTCGGAGTCGCCGGCGTCGTCCAGGCGGAACCGCAACTGCAGGTAGTCGTACCCATCATCCAGGCTGTTCTGGACCGCCGCCGCGAGATCGCACTCGAAGGGGCCGTCGGCCGAGGTGCCGAAGACGCAGCTGTCGCCTCCCGCCTCGAGGTCCGCGTCCCACAGGGCCGAGGAGAAGGCCTCGAAGCGGATCTCCTCGGCGGTCAGGTCGCCCAGGTCCTCGAACGGGCGCCCGCTGGTGGAGCCGTACTCGCTGCTCAGCACCGCCGACTCCACGTCCCAGGCGCCGTCCAGCAGGTCGGAGATGTCCACGCTGAGGAAGATCTGCACGCCATCTCCCTCGGGGAAGCCGGCGTTGAGGTTGTCGCCGGCGAACAGCCCGCCGCCCTGGCCCTGGAAGCCGCGGGGGGTGTGGCCCTCGAGGTCGGGGTCGCCGGTGTTGGTGAACGAGAAGGACTCGGCCGCCACGCTGTCGTCGTCGTCGCCTTCGGGCGCAGCAGGACAGGCGGTGAGGGCAAGCCCGAGGAGGGGGAGCAAGAGCATTCGAATGCTCCCCAGACGGCTCTGGAGCCAAACGGTTACACCCCGCCCAACTCCAGCACGAAGCGGACTTCGACGGGCTGGCCGATCAGCTCCGACAGCCCGGCTTCGCCGCCGCGGAGGCGGAGCCGGCCCTCCCGCTCCAGGGCGTCGCGGACGAGGGCCTCGACGGCGGCGTGATCGCCGGTGTCGAGGGCGGCCAGGACCAGCCCCAGCAGCAGGTTGGCGTCGACCTCGTCCAGCTCGGGGTGGGCTCCCACGACCCGGGCGATCGCGTCGCTGGACCACGCCGGGTCCACCGGGGGAAGGAGGCCGTCGTAGACCAGGGCCTGACTCCGGGGACCGAGATCGTCTCCCCCCGCCTGGTCGGAGGATTCGGCGGCGGACGCCTCAGCGGCAGCGTCGCCGGAGGGCCCCGGAGCGGCGCGGGCGGTTCCGCCTCCGGGCGAGCCGGGGCGTCCTCCCTGACCGGGGACCGAGGCGCCTCGTTCGACCGCCGCGACGACGATCGCTTCAGCCTCCCGGGCGGCCCGGACCGTGCGTTCGTCGAGCCCCTCGAGGGAGTCGACCTCACCCTGCTTGGCCTGCCCGCGCAGCATGTCCTCGACCCAGGGGCGGCTCGCCTGCGGCACCTGCACACGTTGCATCAGGCGGGTGGCGTCCTCGGACAGCCGCGACAGCCGACGCCGGCTGCGCTCCGCCTCGCGGGCGAGATGATCGAGCTCGTCGGGCGTGAGATCCTCGTCGTCCAGCTGCCCCGTCAGCTCCCGGAGGTGGCGGCGTTCGTCGCGCAGATCCTGGGCGACGACGCGGCGCTGGGCCGCCCACGAGGCCTGGATGCGCATCACCTCGAGGGCGTCCCGGGGGTCGGCGATGGAGCCTGCGACGACCTCGTCGGTGACGGGCACGTCGACCCAGGGACCGGAGCTCAGCTCGGCGTGGGCGTAGCCGTACTTGAGCGCTCCGTCGGCGAACATCGGCTTGCGCACGCCGGGTTCGTAGTCGAGATCCGCGAACGGCTCGGGGGGGCTCATGTCGGGCGGCTTGGGGAGCAACTGGCGCACCCACAACACCAGCTCGCCGACCATCCAGACGTCCTCGATGGTGGGGTACTCCACGTAGAACTCGGCCGGGTCGCGGTCGAACATCACGGTCGTGCCCACGGCGCTGCGGCCGAGCCTCCAGGGGTCGATCCACTCCTCGTCGAAGTAGGCCAACTGCGCGTCGAGATCGGCGGCCGCGGACACGATGTCGGGGCTGCGGTTGTCGAACATGGCGTCGAGGCGATGGCGCACCGCGCGTACCAACCCGGTCAGTCGTACGGCGGCGGCCTCCCGATCGGCGTCGCCTCCGTCGAGCCCCACCCGCTCCCGGCGCAAGCTGCCCTCGAGGTGCGTGAGCGCAGCCTCGATGAAGGGGGCGGGGCTGAGACTCAACGGGAGCGGCAGGCCGTCCTCGCAGAAGAAGCGGACGCGGACCCGGTCGCGGGAGTCGATCCAGCCCTCCACGAGGGCCCGCCCGTCGGCGGAAGCCTCTGCCAGTGTGCGCTCCATGAGCCTCCAGGCCCGCTTGAGGCCGGACTCCTCGACCTCGGCCCGGTGGGCGGACCGCAGCCGATCGAGCTCCTCGATCAGCGGTTCTCGATCGGGCGCCAGGCAGTCGTGGATCTCGAAGTCGGCATCCAGCGGCGACAGCGCCGCCACGAGCCCGGCCGCGGCGGCGAGCACGGCGGACAGGTCAGGGCCCTCCGAACCGGAATCCGATGCCGATGCCGAGCCGGAAGTCCTGCCCCGGGTTGGTCATCGGGGTGCCGACGTCGAAGCTGTAGACGGTGGGGCCGAGGTTGAGCTTGAGGCCGCCGCCGATCAGCGGGGACAGCTGCGTGCGGGCCCAGTTCAGGGTGTCGGCCTGGGTGGTCGCGCACGCCTCGAACCGGGGTTCACAGGCGGGATCCACGAAGCTCGCCGTCCACGTGCGGGCGCCCTGGCGTTGGCCGAGCAGGCCGATGGAGAAGTAGGGCTGAAGGGTCGCGTGTCGGCCCTTGGTGGGGCGGAAGGGGAGGTCGAAGGAGGCGCCGATGTGGAACGCCGCTTCGAGCCGTTGATCGGGCGAGGTGCCCTTGCGCTCGTCGCCGCTGCCCAGCCACGTGACGCGGGACGACAGCCCCAGCAGGACCTTGCGGTCGAGCACGATGTCGGCCTCGAGGTGGAAGCCCAGCCGCAGGCGGCGGCGGGCGGCGACGCCGGGCTGCTGATCCAACGCGAGCATGCCCATTCCGCCGAGGGCGACGGGCACCCGGGGCTTGCTGCGGGGTTCGACGCGCTGGAACTCCCGGATCGCGTCCACCGGGGAGACGAGGCCGAAGCCTTCGATCGCCTCGACGGCCACGCCGATGACTTCGCCGGCGTCGTTGAGCACCGGGCCGCCGGAGGTTCCGCCCACGAACCCGGGGCTGACCTGGACCCGCCCCGCGCCGACGGCGGCGACCCGCCCTTCGGTGAAGGACCAGCCGAGCAGCCCCTCGTACTCGCCGGTGGGTTCGCCCTCGGTGCCGAGGTGGGGTTGGCCGATGGCGTAGATCGGCTCGCCGATGCGGGGCAGCTCGGGGGCGAGCTCCAGCGGCGTGGCGTCGACGGGGGCGTCGAGGTGGAGGATCGCCAGGTCCGCCTCCTTGTCCCAGGCGATCGCCTCGGCCTTCAGGGTGTCGCCGGCGTGGGTGTGGACCACGAGGTCGGTGTCGTGCTCGACGACGTGCCAGGCGGTGACAACGACGTGGGGGCGCTCCAGGAGGAAGCCGGTGGCGGCCCCCTCGTGGGTCACGATCTGCACCACCGCGGGGGCGGCGGCCTTGTACAGATCGGCAGGTTCGGAGGCGGAAGCGGAGGACGCCAGGCACAGCACGGCCAGCACGCCCGAGGCGCGAACAGGGGACAGGTTCATCGTTGAGACTCCTCGATGGGCCGTGACCCGCGGAGGAGGAACGCTATTCTCGAAGGGGCCCTTGCCGGCCCCGGATTGCGTATCTACGCGCGATACGTGCGGCGACGGAGGGCGGCGCCGACGGCCAGCGCGCTCGCGGGAGCGCCTGAATCGCACGTGCAGCCGGCGCTGCGGTGGGAGTCGTCGCCCTCGGGCTGGGAGTCGTCGTCGTCGTCGCCGGGCTGATCGTCGTCGTCGTCACCGGGGGGCGCGCCCGCGCAGTCGATCTCCAACTCGTAGGCGCCGGAGCCCTCGTAGGGGTTCACGACGATCCAGTAGGTGCCTGCGGGGACGGACGAGGCGGAGACCTCCTCCAGCGTGCCCTCCCACTCCTCGGACGAGTCGAGGGTGTCCGAGGCGGACAGCAGGTACAGGTCCAGGTCGGCGCTGTTGGACCACGTCAGCGTGGCGTCGATCGCGCCCGTCGCGGGGGTGTCGACCACGAACCAGTCCTGGTCCGCGGCCACGCCGTCGATGCTCGTGCCGCAGGAGACCGAGGTCGCGGACCCCTCCTCGTCGTTGGGCTCGAACGCGTCGTCGCCGCTGGGCACGTCGTCGTCGTCGTCGTCGTCGTCCCCGGGGGCCGGGCCGCAGCCGGGGTACAGGGTGCAGACAGCGTCGGTGTCGTCGCTGCTGAGGTCGGCCTCCATGTCCCCGCTGGAGTAGCTGGGGAGCATCGAGCTGCCCGAGGCGTTGCTGTGGTCCAGGCCGAGGGAGTGGCCGAACTCGTGCACCGCGATGGAGTTGAGGTCGGCCTCGTAGCCCCAGCCCGACGGGGCGCCGTCCAGGAACGTGTAGACCTCTTCGTTGAAGCTGACGTCGGCCTCGTAGAAGGAGCCGCCCCAGAAGCTGCTGACCGTGGTCCCGATGACGCCCCAGGGGGAGCCGTAGCTGCCCGGCCAGCTCTGGAGGAAGCCGTGGGAAGTGTAGCCGTCGTTGTTGCTGGTGGAGGAGCGGGAGGTGGTGCCGTTGTAGTCGTCGGTGCAGCCGGGGGACTGCCACTCGTCGTACGCGTCCGTGAGGATCTGTTCGGCGGCGCCGAAGGACATCGAGTTGCTGCCGGAGCTGTTGAGGCTCCACGGCAGCGTCTGGTCGTCCCGGGTGTAGCCCATACCGTTCCAGGCGAGGGCCTGGGCGGGGAGCAGCAGGAGCAGGGCGGTCAGCGTGAGGCGGATCATCGGGACGCTTCCGCGATGACGGCGGTGCGCAAGGCGCCCAGGGTGGTGGGGGTCGGGACCGAGCCGGGCTCGATCGGCACGAGCAGGCCGGCGTCGTTGACCGTGAAGGTGGCGAGGCCGTCGACCTGGCGCGAGACCGGCGCATCCGGTCCCGCGCCGTCGATCGTGAACGCCGACCAACCGAGCAGGGTCGAGAACAACTCCGGGCCCGGGCCCTCGCGCAAGAAGAGGAGTGTTCGCTGACCCGCCTGGAGGCGGAGGTCACCGCTGACAACGATTTCGTGCTCGTCGAGGCGTCCGCCGGCTTGCAGCACGTCGATGCGGTCGGGCCCGCTGCCGACGAGGTACCGCTCCACGCGGAGGGTGTTGCGGGTCTGGATGCCGCCCTCGACCGGTTCGTAGGCGACGGCCTCGACGACCGCCTCGACCACGTGGGTGGAGTGCGCCGTGATCGTCGGGATGTCCCAGGCGACGATGCTCGCGGCCTGGGCTGCCAGGGGCAGGACCAGAAGGAAGGTGAAGAGGGCGGCGAATCGGCGCATCGGGGTACCTCCGACGCGGAGGTTAAGGGAGCTGTGACGTCCCAAAGCCGTTGCCGTTCAGGCATTTGCAAGGATTTGCGGCTTCTTGAGGAGCCGCACAATCTCCCGGCGATTCCATGGTGTCGGTTTACGATTTCCTGACGCGACTACCGACCTCGAGCCTCCCCCATGCGCGGCTGGGACGGAGACTCCTGCCAGCTGGCTTCCTGCAGCCCAATCTGCGCCGTAGGCTGACGGTGTGGGCACCGAGTCTCCCTCCAAGCGCGTGATCCTGCTCGGCTGCGCGGCGCTGCTTGCGTGCGCCGCGGGCGGCTTGGCGGTGGGGTTGGGGCTGTACGGGGCCACTCGCCCCCCGACCCTCGACCAGGTCGGAGGGCTCGAGATCATCGTTGAGGTCGACACTTCCCGGCTTCCTCCCGCGGCTCAGTCCGAGGCGATCGCCGACACCGTCGAGATTCTGCGGAAGCGCCTCGACGGGTTCGGGGTTCGCGGCGGCCAGGTCACGACTGAGGGCGGCGCGATCGTGGTCGCGGTCCCCGGTGGGCAGATTCCCGCGGATCGTGTCCGCGCCTACGTCGGCGACGGCGTGCAACTGGAGTTCCAGATGCTGTTCCGGGAAGCGGAGTGGCCCGACGCCCGCGTGCGGGTGCTGGTCGAGGACGCCCGGGCCCGAAGCGGTCGCGGGGAGGCCGCGACGGCCGATGAGGTGCGGGCGGTCCTGGCCGCGGAGCTGCCCGCCGGGGCGATGATGATCTGGCGGGAGAGCTGGGAGGAGGCGGCTCAGACCTTCCATCTGGAGGAGGCCTACCTGGTGTCGGTGGCGACCCGAGCAGCGGCGCTCACATCGCCGATGCTCGGGTCGCCACCGACCAGTTCAACGCCCCGTACGTGCGGCTGGAGTTCGACGAGGAGGGGGGCCGGCGCTTCTGCGACCTGACCGGGCGCTCGGTCGGGTTGCGCATGGCGATTGTGCTGGACGGTCGAGTCAACAGCGCGCCCGTGATCCAGGAGGCCATCTGCGGGGGAGTCGCATCGATCAAGATGGGCGGCGCGGGGGAGTCGGGGAGCGTGGAGGCGGCCGACCTGGCGGTCATCCTGCGGGCCGGCGCGCTCCCGGCGCCCATCACCGTGCGGAGCCAGCGCGAGGTCGCGCCCGCACCGTAGAACGCCGAAGGGCCGCTCCTTGCGGAACGGCCCTTCGTCAATGGTGCGAGAGGGGAGACTCGAACTCCCACAGCCTTACGGCCACTGGACCCTGAACCCAGCGCGTCTACCAATTCCGCCACTCTCGCAGCGCGGACGTCGGAGTATACGAACGGATTTTCGAGGGTCAATCCGCCTCGTTCAATTCACTTTCGGTCCAACTCCCAGACCGTCAGCGGACCGTGGGCGAATCGTCGGGTGGCGTAGCGGTTCAGGGCCTCGTCGGCGATGTGCAGCGGCTGGGTGAAGGCTTGCTTGAACTGGTCGTCCGACACCATCGGGTAGGCCCCGCGGAGGAACAGTACGTCGCGGTGCACGATCCAGCGGACGTCGCGGTCGACCAGCTCGTGCTTGAGCCCTTCAGCCGATCCCGCTCGGTGGATCCGCAGCCGCAGCGGGGTGAAGTCCTCGGCGCCGATCCAGAGCAGGCGGTTGGGGAGGTCCCACGCGTGCCAACCCCAGAGCATCGCGATCGTCTCGTCCGGCTGGGTGTTCTCCCGGAGCCAGCGCAGCAGGCGGGCATCCGGGATCGCCTCCTCGGCTGCTTCCTCCAACGTCTGCTCGCCGCACGCGACCCCTGCCAGGTCGGCGTGCGCGGACCACGGCTCGGCGGCTTCGGCGGCGGCCACGGCCCCCAGCAGGATCGCCCCCGCGACGGATGCGGGGTTCAGCGCGGGTTGCGGGATCAGCCGCATCATCTCGACGATCCCACCCGCCGTGAGGGCGGCCAGCAGAGGCCACAGGGGGAGCAGGTAGACCGCTCGCCGGAGGGGCCCCGCCCAGAGCACGAAGCCCAGCGCCGCCGCGATCGCGATCGTACGGGCCTCGGGGCGGCGGCGGAGCGCCAGGAACAGCCCGGGGAGCGCCACCAGCGGCCACGCGTTGAACCGGCCGAGGTAGAGGCGTCGGTCGAACTCGCGCCCCAGGGCGAACAGATCCCAGGGGGCCCGGGCGGCGGCTTCGAGGCCCCCGCCGGGTCCGTAGTTGGCCGTGAGGTTGAAGACGAACGCGGCCTCCAGCGCCGACGGCGCGTCCATCCCGAGGATGGGCCACAGCGGATGCCCGGCCGTGATCTGGTTCTTCACCAGCCAGGGGAGCGCGAACAGCAGCGGAATCACCGCGGCGGCGGCGAGGCGGGCGAGCGCGGGGCCGCGGCCGGCGACCGGCTTGAGCAGCAGCGGGATCGCCACCACGAGGTACAGCGGTGCGAGGAACAGCGGCGCGGTGAACTTGATCGACAGCGCCCCTCCGCCGACGAGGGCGAGCGCCCACGGCCGACCCGCCGGCTTGCCCGGCTCGCGCGCCCAGTCCAGGGCAAGCCAGGCCGCGACCCCCACGAACGGGGCCAGGGTCAGGTCGGTGTTGAAGGTCGGGACCACTCGCAGGGCCGTCGCGGCGCCGCAGACGATCAGCAGGTAGGGGCCGCCGGCGAGTCGTCCGAACAGGCGCTGGGCGAGGCGTTCGCCCATGAGGATCCCGCCCAGCCCCATTAGGAACGCCAGCGGGCGCAGCGCGCCGATGCTGCCGATCGCGGCCCCGAGCGTGCCGAGGGCGTGCATCCCCTGCGCGAATCCCGTGGGGGCGTCCTCGGCGTCCGCCGGGAACGAGCCGTGGGTGAGGATGAACTCGACGAACCGCCGGTGGTACTGCCCCTCGTCCGCGGCTAGCAGCGGGCCTCCGATGGCCAGCAGGGCGGGGGCCAGGAGCGCCGCGGCAGCGATCCAC
>PVBE011689540.1_pt1 | contig 16421 bp, 15 predicted proteins | sample 1631181 | NCBI WGS metagenome assembly PVBE01 (sample SAMN08397723, study PRJNA350692) | Marine metagenome, whole genome shotgun sequencing project. | isolation source: water | place: Pacific Ocean | collected 2012-04
CTTTAACCTGGCCGACGATCCAGATGAATTGGCCAACCTCTGGGACTGCCCCGAGCACGCTGAGCAAAAGGAACGAATGCTGGCCGTCCTAAGGGAATGGCGCATTCGCAGCCAGTATGAAACCGCCGATTGGTGCGCTGAATGGCGTTAAGCCGGAACACTAGTATTCGAGAATACTAAAAAGATCTCGCCCTGCGAGGCGATCGGCTCCATTGAGAAATGCCAGATTAATCAGGAACCCGCAGCCGGCCACCGTGGCCCCACATTGCTCAACCAGCCGGCAGCACGCTTCGACGGTCCCACCGGTCGCCAGCAGATCGTCGATAATCAACACACGCTGTCCGGCCACGATGCTGTCCTCATGGATTTCGAGGCAATCGGTTCCGTATTCCAGTTCGTATTCCAAGGAATGGGTTCGAAACGGCAATTTCCCCGGCTTTCTCACCGGGACGAATGCTGCTTTCAACCGCATTGCCAGGGGCACCGCAAAGATGAAACCACGTGCTTCAGCAGCTGCAATAACATCGATTTCCTGGCCCTCATATTCCTGTGCGAAGCAGTCAATACACTCAGAAAATGCAACTGGCGAACTTAGCAGCGGCGTGATATCCCGGAAAAGAATTCCGGGCTTGGGGAAGTCGGGAACGTCACGGATATAATCTTTCAAATCCAACACACGGTCATTCATCGTTTTGACTCCGCCTTAAAACAGGACCTGCAGCCTCACCTAGTAAGGCTTTCCGGCTTAGCCAAGAGGAAGACCGTCGAGGGAACGATCCCGTGGATCCTTGAGGCCATTCGCCAATCGATCAATCGCCTGGTTTTCAATCTGGCGAACGCGCTCGCGTGTCAGGTTCAACTCCGCACCGATTTCCTTGAGGGTCTGTGCTGGCGCCCCATCGAGGCCGAATCGCATCTTCAGAATTTCAGATTCTCGGCTGTCCATGGAATCAAGCATTCCCCTAACTTGATTAAGGACATCCTCTTCAAGCAATGAATCCTGCGGGCTGCGAGTCCGTTCGTCCGTAACCACGTCACCCAGCGTCCAACCCGCATCCGGTGAATCCGTCTGCGGTGTCGCCTGGTGGATCTGTATTGCCTTGCGAATGATGGGCAGTTTTTTCTTCGGAAGAGCAAGGCTGCGTGCGACTTCCTCCGCCGTCGGACTGCGACGTAAGACATCCGTCAGTCGGGCAGTGGCACGTCTCCACTTGGAGAGCAATTCAACCATGTACGCTGGAACTCGAATGGTTTTAGCAGAATTGATTAACGAACGTTTGATCGATTGTTTGATCCAGTAACTCGCATAGGTGCTGAAGCGAGTACCCATCTCGGGGTCAAATCCCTCCACCGCCCGGAGCAGGCCCAGATTCCCTTCTTCGATTAGATCCTGCAAAGAAAGCCCATTGTTAGAATAACCACGAGCAATATTCACAACCAAACGGAGATTTGCCCGCACCATATGATCACGGGCCTCACCGTCCCCTTTGGCTATCTTGCGTGCCAGGGATCGCTCCTCTTCGCCGGTCAGGAGATCTGTTTGATTGATTTCACGAAGATAGGTCTCCAGTGGCGTCTGAACACCTCGTCGCTTCGGTTGTTTTACCGTCGGTTCATTAGCTATAGACATGATGACTTCTCGCTAGATTATTCGTATGGAATGGATGCTCGCCAGTACAAAGAGTATCGGCGACGCTCAACCATTCCTGCACGAAGCCCGCGAGTCTAGCGAGTAGCACGGATGTACGCGGATTAACGGCCGTAACAAAAAAAGGGGCCTTGCGTGGCAAGGCCCCTAAGTAACATACGAACACTGCTAAAGACCAGCGTTAGTCCTCAGTTTCATCGGATTCCGCAGCATCATCGTTATCTTCTGCGGTCGCCTCAGCGGCTTCATCAGGCGTGTCTCCTTCGGCAGTGGCCTCTCCATTGCCATCAGATTCAGCCGAATCGTCACTGTCCGTTTCTTCGGAAGCAGCATCCCCTTCGTCTGCTGGGGCATCGTCCTCAGCGTTTTCTTCTTCAACCACAGGCGCGATCAGCGGTCCGCCCGAGCCAAGACCACCTTTCAGATCCGACGTATCCATTGTGGACCGAGATTCCGTCGCGGCAACCTCATCTTCCTCGGCCCATTCCACGCGTTTACGTGAGAGTCCGATCTTGCGGTCTTCCGTGTCAACGCGAAGAATCTTTACTTCCAGTTCTTCACCCACTGAAACGATATCTTCAGGGTTTTCAACTTTCTGATCCGCCAATTCCGAAATATGCAGCAAGCCTTCAAGATTTTCCTCCAGGCCAACGAACACACCGAAGTTAGTGATCTTCGTGACGGCGCCCTTTACGACCTGGCCGGGCTGGTAGCGACTCGGGATATCATGGCTCCACGGATCATCGCTAAGCTGTTTCAGGCCGAGAGCGATTCGCCGTCGTTCCTGGTCAACCGAGATCACCCGACACGTAACCTCCTGTCCCTTTTCAATCATTTCGCTTGGATGACTGATTTTCCGGGTCCAGCTCATATCGGAAACATGCAGCAGGCCATCGATACCTTCCGTCAACTCGATGAAGGCACCGTAGTTCGTCAGGTTACGGACTTTGCCGGTGACATCGGAATCGATGGGATAGTCCTCGGCGACCTTCGTCCAGGGATTTTCCTGCGTCTGCTTGATGCCCAGCGATAATTGCTGTCCGCCCTTGTCAACACCAAGGACAACCACCTCAATTTCGTCGCCGATCTGGACAAGCTCGCTGGGATGATTAATCCGGCGTGTCCACGACATCTCGCTAATATGAACAAGCCCTTCAATGCCAGGTTCCAGTTTTACGAAGGCACCGTAGCTCATCACGTTAACTACGGAGCCGGTAATCCGGCTGTCCACGGGATATTTCTCTTCAACACCGTCCCAGGGATTCGCTTCTTTCTGCTTGAGACCGAGGGCAATTTTCTCTTTTTCGTAATCGATATTGAGAATCATGACGTCCAGTTCCTCGTCGATCGAGACAAGTTCGGACGGGTGCGAGATTCGCTCCCAACTCATGTCGGTAATATGCAGTAAGCCATCAATGCCGCCAAGGTCCACGAACGCTCCGAAGTCAGCGATATTCTTAACAACACCCTTGCGTAGTTCATTGACGACCAACGTCTTCATTAGTTCGTCTCGATCGGACTTACGTTGTCTTTCGATTAACGACCTGCGGCTAACGACGATATTACGGCGAGCCTCGTCAATCTTCAGGACTTCACACTCAACTTCCTGGCCGATGTAATCGGCAATGTCACTGGGGCGGCGAATATCAACCTGGCTCGCGGGAAGAAAGACATTCACGCCGATATCCACGAGCAAACCACCCTTGATTTTTCGGGTGACATTCCCCTTCACGACCTGGCCTTCTTCGATCTCCTTCATCATCTTCGTCCACGCCATGATCTTCTCAGCTTTTCGCTTGCTGAGAGAAACCATGCCGTACGGATCGTCCGCGGCACCCGACTCATCCTCTACATCCTCGATGAGTACCTGAACGCTTTTACCAACCTCCGGGGGATCGTCTTCGTCCCACTCGTAAGATGAGATCGTACCTTCACTCTTGAAACCGACGTCCACGAGGACCATGTCGTCCTCAACGCGAATAATGCGTCCCTCGACGACATTATTGACCGTGTAATCCGCCTCGTTTTCCAGTGAAACGTCCAGGACATCGTCCTGTCCGGAAAAGAGCCCGTCCAGCTCTTGTGTAAGATTCTCGTCTTCGAGACTACGAATGAGATTGCGATTGACCATGATACCTTTTTTGCCGTCCGGGCCACCTCGCTCTTGCGACTGCAAGCGAAATTGCGTCTCGGGGCCAGACGGACCGTGTTAGATGCCTATTTCGCCGGGTCGAGCCGCCACCATGACAGACTTGTTTTCAGAACCGGCGCAATTGAGCAAATCTAACAAAAACCAGCTGTTTCAACAACCCAACTGTCGATGGACGTTGACCCAGCGTTGGCCACATGATAGAAGTAGGGCTTCCCTATTTGCCGCTCTTTTACCCGAGGAGTAATTCTACCGTGGGCTGCAGTGAACGTCGCAAAGAACTCAAACGCCGTCGGCACCGAAAACGGAAGCTGGCGCATTACAAGTCGCACCTCGCCAAGGCCAGCGTGTCAGACAAGTCCGTGATCGCCGACAAACTGCGAAAGCTTACGGTCGGAGCAGACGAAATTATTGCGACGCTCGAACTCGAAGAACGATAGCTCTGTCCGGCGACATGCTCAAAACGCACTCTTGACCAGTTGTTCGACGTCGTTAGAAACTGCCTCGAGTGCAATCTCGCCGTCCTGACCGCTAATTGATACAGCGCCCAGTTCAGGCACTTCGCCCTGCAGAATCATCCGCGCCAAGGGATTCGCGATGCGCTGCTGCACAACCCGCTGCAACGGTCTCGCACCGTAGCTTGAACTAAATCCCTCTTCCTGCAGAACCTTGTACGCAGATTCCTCAACCTTAAGCACGACGCCCCTTCCGGCTAATGTCCGGGCAAGTTTCTTCAATTGCAACTCGGCGATCCGGCCGATCTCCTCGCTGCCGAGAGTGCTAAAAACGATCGAATCATCGATTCGATTGAGAAATTCCGGAAGCAGACGGGCTCGCAAGGCCTCCTCCGCACCCGCTCGGATGTCCGACTCGGTACCCCCCTCTTCGCTGATCCGAAGAATGGCCTGGCTGCCAATATTACTCGTCATCACGACCAGGCAGTTCGAGAAGTCGACCGTTCGTCCCTGGCTGTCGGTTAACCGGCCATCGTCAAGTAACTGCAGTAGCACGTTCATAACGTCTGGATGGGCTTTTTCGATTTCGTCAAGCAGGATGACACTGTAGGGTTGCCGCCTGACAGCCTCGGTAAGTTTTCCGCCTTCCTCGTATCCCACGTAACCGGGAGGCGCGCCAATCAAACGGCTGACTGAATGTCGCTCCATGTATTCGCTCATGTCGACGCGCACAAGGTTCTTTTCATCGTCGAACAGCAATTCCGCCAACGCTTTCGAGAGCTCGGTTTTCCCTACGCCCGTCGGGCCAAGAAACAGGAATGATCCTATCGGCCTACCCGCCGCCTGTAGCCCGACACGGCTCCGTCGAACCGCATCCGAAACGGCCTGGACTGCCCTGTCCTGACCGATCACCCGCTCGCCTAGCCTGGCCTCCATGGCTAACAACTTTTCTTTTTCAGTCTCAACCATTCGAGTTACAGGGACTCCCGTCCACCGACTTACGACGTCGGCGATTTCCTCAGGTGTAACTTCTTCACGAAGCAGGACCGCATCCGTGTTGACCGCGACGTTTGCTTGCCCCCCCTTGTCCACAACCGACTGCAGTTGTTTCCGTCGCGAATCCAGTTCATAGAGTGATTGGTAGTCCGCTTCACTCACGGGCATTTGCCGGGAACGCTTGGCCTGAATAGCGTGATCGAGCAGTTGAAACTCGTGTTCGCTCGTTTCGAGTTCCTGCCGCAATTGTCGACCATCGGTCATTCCGAGTTTTTCTGCGTTCCATTGCCCGAGCAGTTCGGATTCCGTCGTTTTAAGTGTCTCAATGCGTCGCATCAGGTCACCCAGTTCTGCCCCTGTTTCCTCGCCGCATTCCTCGCGCAGCTGCCTTGCAGCGAGTTCGCACCGAGTAAGCTCTCTCTGCACCTGGTCAATTTCCGACGGAACACTATCACGCTCCATCGCCAATTTACTGGCAGCCTCGTCGACTAAATCAATCGCCTTGTCCGGAAGAAACCGATCCGGGATATACCGATCCGAGAGACGCGCCGCTGCCGAAAGGGCGGAATCCCGAATCTTCACACCGTGATGGGCCTCGTATCGACTCTTGATCCCACGCAGAATCGTGAGTGCATCTTCGACCGAAGGTTCCGATACGATGACGGGTTGAAAACGTCTTTCGAGGGCCGAATCCTTTTCGATGTATTTGCGATATTCATTCAACGTCGTGGCGCCGATACACCGGAGGTCGCCACGCGCGAGGGCTGGCTTCAGAAGATTGGCTGCGTCAGCGCCACCCTCAGCTGCCCCGGCACCAACCACCGTATGCAACTCATCAACAAACAGGATGACGTCACCGTTGGCCGCCTCCACCTCACGCAGCACGTTTTTTAACCGCTCTTCAAAATCACCGCGGAACTTCGCTCCTGCGACCAGCGACCCCATATCCAGGGCTACGACGCGTTTCCCGGTCAACGAAGTAGGCACGTCCCCCTGGACGATCCTGAGGGCCAACCCCTCAGCAATTGCTGTTTTCCCGACGCCCGGTTCGCCAATCAACACTGGATTATTCTTAGTCCGCCGAGAGAGAACCTGGATCACCCGCCGGATCTCCGCATCGCGCCCCACGACCGGATCCAGCTTTCCCAGCCGGGCGAGTTCAACAAGATCGATACCAAACTTCTCAAGCGACTGCCAACCATCCTCTGCGTCCGGTGAGTCGATCGGTGCACCAGCCCGGATATCTCCAACCGCCGCAATCAACTCATCGCTTCCGATGCCACCCAGCTTTAAAACACGCCCGGAACTGAAGCGTTCATCCGCCAGTGCGGAAACGAGGTGGTTGACGCCAACCAGTGGATCGTTGTTACGGTCTGCTGCGGCGATACACTGCTCCAGAAGCCCTGCCACCTCCTGGCCTGGTCGCGGTGAATTGCCCCCGGTCACGCGACTCAACGCATCCAATTGTGCCTGGATCACGGTGTCAAGCTGGGTGCGATTAGCGCCCATGTTCTGGATTGCCCGTCCGGCAATCCCCTGGCTGTCCTGCAAAACAGCATGGAGTACATGCAAGGAATTAAACTCAGCGTGCTGGCGACGGGTCGCCAATTCCTGGCTCTCCGCCAGTGCTTGCTGGGCCTTTGAAGTGAACTTTTCAGGCTTCCAGTCCATAACGGTTCTCCTCCCATTCCGGATTTAACAATCTGCAGCCAGTAAACATCCCCCCGTGTAACAGCAACGTCAGGCAACTAACCGTCGCCAGATAGCGGAAAATCAATCTTTCACTTCGAAATCTGCGTCGATCGCATCATCCGCGGGGTCATCAGACGGAGCCTCTGCCTCCGCACCACCCTCGGCTCCTGCATTCTCGTAAAGCGTTTTACTGAACGCGTGCGAAGCCTGTTCTAACTCAGACACGGCCGTGCGAATTGTCTGTGTATCCTCCGACTTGGCGGCTTCCCGTGTTCTCTCGATAGCGGCATTGAGAGTCGACGTATCCTCGTCGCTTAATTTCTCCGCGTTTTCCTTGATCATCTTTTCCATCTGGTAGCAAAGGTTATCCGCCTGGTTACGTGCTTCGACCAGCTCAAATTGCCGCTTGTCCTCCTCCGCATTGTCCTCGGCATCCGTGCGCATCGCCTCGATTTCCGAGTCCGAAAGTCCGGCGGACTCCTCAATACGGACGGTGGCTTCCTTGTCGCTCCCAAGATCCTTGGCAGTCACTTGCAGGATGCCGTTGGCGTCGATATCGAATTTCACTTCGATCTGAGGAACCCCGCGCGGTGCTACCGGAATGCCCTCCAGGTTGAATTCGCCGAGCAGACGATTGTTGACCGCCATTTTGCGCTCGCCCTGGTAAACTTTTACAGTCACCGCCGTCTGGTTATCACCGGCCGTACTAAAAACATTCTTTTTCTCCTGCGGAATGGTGGTGTTTCGCTCCACGAGGGCCGTCAGTACGCCGCCTTCGGTTTCGATTCCCAGCGTCAGAGGCGTCACGTCCAACAGCAAGACATCCTTGCGATCGCCCGCCAGCACGCTTCCCTGGATAGCAGCACCAATGGCAACCACCTCATCCGGATTAACGCCCTGGTGAGGGTCTTTACCGAAAAGCTCCTTGACCATCTCCCGCACACGTGGGACCCGAGTTGATCCACCGACCAGGACCACCTCGTCGATGTCGGACGGTTTGAACTTGGCGTCCTCAAGAGCCTGTAAGACAGGCTTCCGGCACCGATCAACCAACACGTCAATCATTTCTTCAAATTGCGCACGGGTGATGGCCACCTGGAGATGCTTGGGTCCGCCCGCATCCGCCGTAATGAACGGCAGGTTGATGTCGGTCTGCGGAACGGTACTAAGCTCACGTTTTGCCTTTTCACATGCTTCCTGCAGGCGCTGCAGGGCCATCGTGTCTTCCCGTAAATCGATCGCGTGTTCTGCCTTGAACTGATCCGCTACGAAATTGATCAGGACGTCGTCAAAATCGTCTCCGCCGAGGTGGGTATCTCCACTCGTGCTGACAACCTGGAATACGCGACTCTCCTCATCGTCGCCAGCATCAGCAACTTCCAACACCGACACGTCAAACGTACCGCCCCCCAGGTCGAAGACAATGATCCTCTCGTCTTTCTTTTTGTCTAACCCATAGGCCAATGCAGCGGCCGTAGGTTCATTGATGATTCGGGCGACCTCCAGGCCAGCAATTTGCCCGGCATCCTTGGTTGCCTGACGTTGCGAATCATTAAAATAAGCCGGGACTGTGATCACCGCCTTGTTGACCTTGTGCCCTAGATACGACTCCGCTGCTTCCTTGAGTTTGCGAAGCGTCTTTGCGGAAATTTCCTGCGGCGTATATTCTTCGTCGTTGATCTCGATCTTAACGTAATCACCGGCTTCACCCGTGATTGGATATGGCACCATCCTCTCTTCGCCCTCAACTTCGTGGTGCCGACGCCCCATGAAGCGTTTGACTGAATAAACAGTTCTTTTCGGGTTCGTCACGGCCTGGCGACGGGCCGGTTCACCAACCAGATTTTCTTCCTTGTCGGTAAACGCCACTACGCTCGGCGTCAGGCGGTTGCCCTCGGCGTTGGGTATGACCTTCGGATCACTTCCCTCCATCACTGCCACCACGGAGTTTGTGGTCCCCAGATCGATTCCGATAATTTTTTCACCTTGTGCCACGTGAACCTCCTCAGCGCTATGCTTCTCTGAATGAACTCTAGATCTTTTGATATGCCACGACGCGGTCGATCGCCAACTCAAAAGGAGCTGCAGCTTTGCGTCTTGAATATTCCTATGCCCAAATAATGCAAAGGCCGTGCCATGGAAATAAACCAAGTCCCCGAAGATCTCCTATCCTCTTTGTATGCAAGGACTTCCGTTACTTTAGTCGCGTTTCCAGGGATCACGATGCGCCCACGATCGGAGTAAAACTGCCAAAATGGCATATTCCGGTTTGGGTGCAACAGACCCGCTTGAGTTGATTCCCGACCCGACTGCAAATCGCGACGACGTTGACACCTGGGCCACGTGCCACTACAAGAACCGCTTCTAAGGGAATTGGCTTTCCTCTCCCCAACGATCCTGGTCAGGAGACCGCCCATGGCAAAGCGTAAAACCAACCTCGGCAAAAGCCCGGTACGTCGCACACGCCCGAAATCACCCACTTTGGCCGAACTGCGTAAAATCGAACGTCAGGTCGTGACCTTGATGTCCAGCCACGCCCGACTCGTCAAAAAGCTCGCTAAGTCTGAGCACGAGACGATTAAAGCGGCCGTGGAACCGCTTGCCATGGAGAGTCGCTTGGCCGCACTGGCGGAAGCCACGAAGGGTCCAATCGAATCACTTACGGTCAAGCGGATACTGCTTGAATTGGCACGCGCCGAAGCCGCCTTGCTCGCTCCGGTCAGCGTCTCTTACCTGGGACCACAATACAGCTACAGTCACTTGGCCGCCATGGAGCGATTCAGTGCCACGGCCACGTTAACCCCCGTAGCGACGATCGCAACGGTTTTTGAGGATGTACACGAGGGGCGCACCTCGTTTGGACTAGTCCCACTGGAAAATTCTACGGACGGTCGCGTGGTGGATACGCTCGGCATGTTCACACGGCTGCCGGTGCGCATCTGCGGTGAAGTTCAATTACGGATCCACCATAATCTACTATCCCAAGGTCCAGCCGAAAAAATACGAGAAATTCACAGTAAACCGCAGGCCTTGTCCCAGTGCCGCCAGTGGCTTACCAAGCACTTCCCCCAGGCTCGGCTGATCCACGCCGCCAGCACGACGGAGGCGGCCCGACTCGCTTCCACCAAACCGGCAATCGCAGCCGTCGCCAGCCTACCGGCGGCTGAGGAATACGGTCTCCAGGTTGTCGCCGCCAACATTGAAGACAATCCCGACAACATTACGCGTTTTGCGGTCATTGGAGACTCTCCATCCCCACGGGTAAGGGGGGCGAAGACCTCCCTGATGTGCGAGATATCTCATCGCCCGGGTGGCCTGGCCGACATCATGGCAATTTTCAAGCGGAATCGTCTAAACCTAACCTGGATTGAGTCCTTTCCGCTTCCAGGTCGCGCCCAGGAGTACCTCTTTTTCATCGAACTGGAAGGCCATCAATTGGAACCCCGAGTCAAACGGGCCCTGGGCTCGCTGCAGCAGAAATCGGTACGACTTGAAATCCTTGGCTCCTATCCCTCCAGTCCGCCCCTTAGCTAGCAAGTCCTGGTAGCCTGTCCGGTCTTTTCTCACCCGGATCCGATGTGCTAGACTGCGCGGCTTGATTAGCACGTCACCATAACCGGACCAGCGAGCACGCCACGTGATTATTATCCTTAAATCGGACGCGACGCCTGAGCAACGCGACCAACTGATTTCCCACATCGAACAGCTTGGCCTTAAGGCTCATTTAAGCGAAGGCACTTTTCGCACCATTCTTGGCGTGATCGGTGATGAAACACTAATTAGTGCCGACCAGCTTCGCGCGACGCCTGGCGTATCGGATGTGGTTCCCGTCCTCCCCTCTTACAAGCTGGCCAGTCGGGAGGCTCATCCGCAGCCCAGCATTGTTGACGTAAAAGGTGCGAAATTTGGTGGTGGGCACATCGCTTTTATTGCCGGCCCTTGTGCGGTCGAGGACCATAGCCGTATGCAAACGATCGCAGCTGCGGTCAAGGCCGCTGGGGCACACGTCTTCCGTGGAGGGGCCTACAAGCCCCGCACCAGCCCCTACTCGTTCCAGGGAATGGGCCTGGAAGGCCTCAAGGTACTGCGCGCGGTCGGTGACGAGTTCGACATGCCCGTCGTGAGCGAAGTCACGGACCCTCGACACCTCGAGCAATTGGTTGAGCACGTGGACATGCTCCAGATTGGGGCTCGGAACATGCAGAACTTTGCCTTGCTCGCCGAGGTGGGCCGCACCTCAACACCCGTTCTGATGAAGCGCGGCATGAGTGCTACCCTTACCGACCTGTTAATGTGTGCGGAATACGTGCTGGCGCATGGCAATCCCAACGTTGTTCTTTGTGAGCGTGGCATCAAGAGCTTTGACACCGCAACCCGCAATCTTTTTGATGTGGCGGCGGTTCCTGCCATTCACGAATTATCCCACCTGCCAATCATCGTTGATCCAAGCCATGCTACAGGCCGACCGGATTTGATTCCGCCATGCGCCTTGGCGGGTATTGCCGCCGGCGCCGATGGCGTCCATATTGAAGTTCATGACTGTCCCGCTGAAGCGCGTTCCGACGGGCCCCAGGCGCTATTGCCTGAACAATACGCGGAACTTGCCGAATCGATGAGAGCGATGGCCAGTCTTGTCAAGAAACAGTATCCCAAACACGAGTAACCATCATGAGACGCCCTTTTATCGCCGGCAACTGGAAAATGAACCTGACGCAAGCTGAGTGCGGCGCATTGGCTGCAGGCGTTGCAGCCGGCGTCGGAGACCTGGCGGACTGCGACGTGGCGATTTGCCCACCCTTCGTCTACCTGGAGACCGTCCTCGGCGCCATCGGCAGTAGTTCCGTGAAGGTTGGTGGGCAGAATCTTTACCCCGAACCCTCTGGGGCTTTTACTGGTGAGATCAGCGCACCGATGCTTTCCGACCTGGGCGTCACCTACGTGATACTCGGGCACAGTGAACGTCGCCACATCCTTGGCGAGACGGATGCCCAGGTTTTCAGCAAGGTACAGGCCGCCCTCGCTTCAGGCCTCTCGCCGATTGTTTGCGTTGGTGAGACGCTCGAACAACGCGAGGCAGGACAGACCGGTGAGGTGGTATCGACTCAATTCCACGGATCCTTGGCAGAATTGTCCGAGCAGGACTTCGCCCAGGTTACCATCGCCTATGAACCGGTCTGGGCCATCGGAACCGGTAAGGTCGCCACCCCGGAGCAGGCTGAGGAAGTCCATTGCAACCTACGCAGCGTGATTGAAAGCCGCTACAATACGACCATAGCAGCTGCCGTCCGGATTCAGTATGGCGGTAGCGTTAAACCGGACAACGTGGCCGAATTAATGGCCCAGGAGAACATTGACGGTGCCCTGGTCGGTGGTGCCTCACTCAGCCCCGAGAGTTTCCTTGGGATTGTACACGGGGCCGTAGGCCAGTAACCTACTGGATACTAGGGGTCAGCAGCTAATTAACACATGGCCGGCGACGCCGACGATCTTTTGGACCAAGAGAGAGGGACTCACAAATTATCATGGACTTTTTGCTGCTCGCACGCTTTTCCCATGTCTGCCTGGGCCTTTCCCTGTTTTTTCTGTCTGTCTTCTTAGTCTTACTGATCCTCGTTCAACGCGGACGCGGCGGCGGACTGGCTGGCGCCCTCGGTGGTGCCGGTGGCCAAAGTGCATTCGGTGCCAAGGCGGGCGATCTTTTCACAGTGATTACCTCCGTCGGCGCCCTGCTATGGATTGTGCTGGCGATTTCGACGATCAAGATCCTCGGCACCGCCGGCAATCCTGACCTGCAATCGCCGGAAGAAGGAACGACGGAAACCGAGGGAACCGACGAAGCGGGCACGACCGACGTGGACCCGGTTCCGGCCGCCACAACGCCCGAGGGTGCTGCTGAAGAAGAAGCTGCTGGCAAACCTGACGACGACGCCGCACCGAAACCGGATGAAAACCCGTCCGAGAAGCCCGCGGGCGAGCCTGCCGAGAAACCAGAGGCCAAGCCTGCCGAGAAACCAGAGGCCAAGCCCGCTGAAAAACCAGGCGCCAAGCCCGCACCGAAGGCAGGTGCCGACTCGGACGCCACGAACCCCTAGCCGACACTCCGATTTTTTCTGCTCCCACGACGGCACCAGATTGCCATCTTTTCGTGCCACCCGGCCTTATCCAGGAGCCCTGCATTGCTTACCAGTATGACCGGTCACGGCGAAGCCTCAGTGACCGAGGCGGAACTCACAGCCTCGGCGGAAATTCGCACGACCAACAATCGGTATTTTAAACTCTCGGCCAGGTTGCCCGATGGTTATGCCTCCCTGGAACCGAAGATTGAACGCCTCATCCGCAAGACAGTCCGTCGCGGTTCGGTCAACCTTGCCCTGAAACTCCATCGTGGCAAGACACTCGATTCGACCCAGGTTAACCTGGAAGCCCTCGGTCGTTACCGCGAGCAACTCTCCGGGCTGAAAGGTAGCGAGGACCTGGATTTGTCTACCCTGCTGCCCGCACTCTTGCAGTTGCCGGGTGTCCTCGATGACGGCGCCGCGGACTCGGTTGATTTATCGGCCGACTGGCCGATACTTTCCCAGGCGCTTGACGCAGCACTTACGGCATTAGCCGCGATGCGAGCCGAAGAAGGACGGGCGATGGCCATTGACCTGGAAAATAACCTCGAGCAAATCCTCACTCACTCATCACAAATCCAGGAACGGATTCCTGCCGTAGCAACGGCCTACCAGGAGCGACTCCTGGAACGAATCAACAAGCTGCTCACGGAACACGCTCTGACGATCGAACCTTCAGATATCGTGCGCGAGGTCGGCCTGTTTGTCGACCGCAGTGACATTTCCGAAGAACTGGTCCGTTTAGCCAGTCATATCGAACAATTTCGCGGGGAAATGCAACTTGCCGAACCCCAGGGACGCAAACTGGATTTCCTGACCCAGGAAATGTTTCGCGAGGCGAACACGATCGGCTCCAAGAGTAACGACAGCCAGGTATCGGCCTGGGCCATCGAAATCAAAACAACAATCGAGCGCATGCGAGAGATGATCCAAAACGTCGAATAGGTTACCTTTTCATGACCGATACCGGTTCTTCCACATCACCCCCTGGCCGCCTGGTTATCGTTTCCGGGCCTTCCGGTGCTGGAAAATCGACACTTCTGGGCCGCGTCCTGCAGGAATCGGGGCTTCCCCTGACTGTCAGCACCTCCGCCACCACGCGGAGTGCTCGACCAGGTGAAATAGCCGGGGAATCCTATCATTTCCTGTCTCCGGAGGCTTTTGAAGCCCATCGCCAGGCAGGAGATTTCCTGGAATGCAAGGAGGTCTTCGGAAGCGGCCACTGGTACGGCACCCTCAGGGGGCCAGTGACCTCTGGCTTAAACGCGGGTAAATGGGTTATCCTAGAGATTGACGTTGAGGGTGCACTCGACGTTCTGCAGCAGGTTCCTGGAGCGGTCACGATATTTATCCATCCTGGATCCGTCGCGGAACTTGAGCGTCGCCTACGATCCCGGGCCACCGAATCGGAGGACGCGATTCAAAAGCGCCTTGCGGAAGCGGGGCGTGAACTAGAGCGGGCAGCCACCTACCAACACCAGGTCATTAACAACAACCTGGACCATGCCGTCCAGGAGATTTGCGATATCCTCGCTGAACAGGGAGACTAGAAGGAATGCTGGAAGAACTCAAAGAAGAAGAGATCGTGAACAAGGTTGGCGGTCGCTTCAAGTTATCGACACTCATTCAGAAACGGCTCCTGCAACTAAACCAGGGCAGCCGTGCCCTGGTCGATTTGGACACGCAGGATCGAATGAAGATTGCACTGCAGGAGATCATTCAGGACAAGATCTACCTGGACACCAGCGATGAAGTTCGAATTACCGGTGATCTGCCCGACGTGGCAGCCGGTCCGGAGTTGGATCCCTCTCCATGAGCTCCAGTTCGCAGGGTGACTCTACGCTGCAAGGACGCAAGATAATCGTCGGTGTGAGCGGCGGCATCGCTGCCTATAAATCCGCTGACCTGGTCAGTAAACTGGTCCAGTCCGGGATTGAAGTCCAGGTTGTCATGACATCCGCTGCAACTCATTTCGTCGGGACAGCTACGTTCCAGGCGCTGACAGCCAAGCCGGTCGTCACTGAATTGCTGTCGGACCCCGCCTATCCGCTGGGTGCACACGTTGAACTGGCCGCTGAGGCCCAGTTACTGTGTGTTGCACCGGCCACGGCAGATTATCTGTCCAAGGTTGCCCATGGGCAGGCCGATGACCTTTTGACCACCCTGACACTTGCCTACACCGGCCCGCTATTGGTCGCACCGGCCATGAATAGCGACATGTGGGCCAAGGCTGCGGTGCAACGCAATATTACGGTCCTCAAAGAGGACGGGGTCCATCTGATCGGCCCGGGAACTGGTTGGTTAAGCTGCCGACGTTCCGGTGCTGGACGGATGGCTGAACCTGCAGAGATCATTGAAGCCATTCATGAACGGCTGCCCTCCGATTCGCAATAGCATGCGGGCACAGCCAAGGACTCCTCGATGCCACGGATTCTCATCACCTCCGGCCCCACGCGGCAGCACCTTGACCCAGTACGCTACCTCACGAATGCGTCCAGCGGACGGATGGGAGCTGCCATGGCACAAGCGGCACTGGACCAGGGCCATTCCGTCGTGATCGTGAGTGGGCCGGTTGAGCTTGATTACCCCGAAGGGGTGCAGGTTGTCCCCGTTGTTTCGACCCAGGACATGTTCGATGCCTGCGTAGAATTATTTCCGGACTGCGACGGTGCCATCGGCGTCGCTGCCCCATGCGATTATCGGCCCCTCGTGGTATCGCCGACGAAACTAGCCAAGACAGGCGCGCCACTCCAGCTGGACCTTTTCGAAACCAGGGACATTATTGCACATCTTGGCGCCAGCAAACGCAATGACCAGTGGGTGGTCGGATTTGCCCTCGAGACCCATGACGAGCGATTCAGGGCGCTTGTCAAACTCGAGGAAAAAGCCTGCGACCTGATCATCCTCAACCGCCCAGAGGCAATGGATTCTGCCACGAACAAGGTCGAACTACTCGACCCCAGCGGAGAATGTGTAGCTCGGGTCGAGGGCAGCAAGCAGGATGTCGCCAGCGTACTCCTCCAGGAAATTCAAAACCGGCTTATTCCGTCCACTGGAAGTTGACACACTCACACCAAACCCACAGGGAAATCACCATGGCCAACACGTATCAAAACCTGGAACCAGGCGACGCCTTTGACACCCAGGGGTTATCTTCGCTTACTTCGCTTTGTTTCACCGAGGGACCTGCCGTGGCGGCCGATGGTTCCGTTTATTATTCCGACATCGAAAACAACCGCATCATGTGTTGGGCGCCGGATGGAAGCCGCAGTATCTGGCGGGAGCCGAGTCATCGAACCAATGGCCAGACTTTCGACCCTCAGGGCAGACTCTATCACTGTGAGGGCGACGAGTTTGGACCGGGC
>PVBE011009392.1_pt1 | contig 16420 bp, 12 predicted proteins | sample 1631181 | NCBI WGS metagenome assembly PVBE01 (sample SAMN08397723, study PRJNA350692) | Marine metagenome, whole genome shotgun sequencing project. | isolation source: water | place: Pacific Ocean | collected 2012-04
CAGGGGCAGTTACGACGGGGGCATGCCTCGATAAAGATTTCCATGCCGCGACGCTGCAGTTCGGGGGCCATGTCGCCGAGCCAAGGGCTATCCTCGGGCAGTTCGACGGCCGCATCATGACCGATGCCCTTGAAGCCATGCTCGAACAGTTCACCGTAGAAGCGATCAATATTGGTTGAGTCGCCGTGGGAGACCTGGGGCTCGAAGCCACCGTGGGGCTGGTCGCTGGGGTCCCAGCAACGCGGGACACCGATGTAGCCGTAGAGGTCGATGTTGTTGGCGTCTGCGAACTTGGCGAAGGGCGTGTAGTCAACCAGACCGGGTCGCTGCTGGCGGGCCTTTTCGACCTGCTCGAAGATCATGGACTGCGTACCACCAGAGGGCCAAGTCTGATCGTGGTCGTACCAGTAGCCTCCGACGTTCCACATAAACATATCAAAGGTGTTCGGACCGAGTTCTTCAACGACGGGGCCGATGCGGCGATCGACGCTGGCCTGCCAACCATCCTCGTCGTTGTAGATTTGGGGGTGCACGTGATTCTCGGCACTGTGGAATGAACCGCCAACAGGTTGCCAGAACAAGAGACGCTTGGCGCCTGTGTCAATCTTCACTTCAGAATCGCCAAGGTGCTGCACGACCGTAAGGATGTCATCGATGTTGACAACCGCATTGCCAGTGGCATCGCCTGGGCACGGATTCATGCCGTTTCAATCGTTCCCAAAGTTGCTCAGCACATGGAGCAGGTCCAACACATCAACCCGTCTGCTGCCATCAGCATCGCCAGAAAGCTCCTCGCCGAGGCGGCCCTGATCGCTGTCGGTCTCGATGACTGAGAAAAGTTCGGTTTGAACTTGCACATCAAAGAGCGGCGATACGTCGAAACGACCCACGAGTTTGTCGCTCATGGCATCGCCGCGACTAGCGACAATGTCTTGGACTCGGAAGCTAAACTTGGCGTGATTGGCAGTCCAATTCTCGGGCACGACGCCGAATTGCTCAAGGCTATCTGACTGTGGGTTGCCATCCGCGTCGACCCAGGTAAGCCCAAGATGCTGCAAGCCTGAGTCCTTGTCGGCCCAGAGCGTCACGCGGACGCCACGGTCGACGTTGATGCCTTCAAGGTCAAGCCAGTGTTGGGTAGTGATGCCTGCGAGGTCGTCGCCTACGGCGAACCGAATGCGACCCTCGGGGTACTGGTGAGCGGTCCAGATCATGTCCGCGTTGGCAGCTGCCGGGAGCGTTGAGAGCGTGGCGATGGCGGTGGCCGCCAAAGCGGTCGTTGAGAAGAAGGAATTCATTTGTAATCCTGCGGTGGAGAACACGCGATTCGAGCCGAAGCCCATTGCCTGTTTTCACATGCTGTGGCCGCTGTCAGTGGGTTTCCCCACCCGCGGCCGATTCAGTCATCGAACGGTAACGCTTGCAACGCGAGTGAGATTGGCCGGGGAAGTCCAAGCCGGTGCCGCTTGAGCGGTCTGTGCGGCTTGGCGGTTGGCCAGTACCGAGCAGTGCCCGTGGTTGGCATGCATTTGCATGCCCAGGGCGTCGCCGGCGGCGAGGCTGATGGCCGCTGGAGGGGGGGTTGTGACGGCCGAAGCGGTCGAGAGCGTTGTGAGCGAGGGCGTCGAGAAGAGCAGAGCGATAGCGAATGCGGCGGTCATGGCCGGCTCCTTGAGTTTCATTCCGTGTTGGTCTCAGGCTTTCAGTGACACCCATCAGGGGGCGTCACACGATTCAATCCCTGAGAGGCAGACTTCTTTCAAAGTCGTACACCTCTCACAACCCACTATGGAGTGAGGGTCCAATTGTGAGGGCTCTTTGGGTGAAACCCCCAAATTCGCTGTTTGTTGCCCCCTCAGAGCGGTCCGATCGAGTGCCCGAAGAGTGGACACCCACCCACCAATAGTTGTGTTCCAACCGCTTGGAGCCTTCAACGCTGGTTGATCGGGCCTGAGGCTGGCTTCTGTGTTGGCTGGAATCCGCCAGAGAGGCGGTGAACTCGGCTCAGCGCGGCTTGTGGGCCGTCACGATCATGTTCTTCCACAGGAATGGTGCCCGGCCCGAGAAGTGGAACTTGAGATCGATGAATCCGACCTCGGACAGTAGGTTTCGAAGCGTCGCACAACTAAAGAACTTGATGTGCGCGCCCGTCCGGTGCACGCGGTGGTGCTTATCCCAGTGCCCGAGCATTGCAATCAGGCAGTTCTTGGCCCAGCCGTGATATGGCGTGGAGGCCACCAACAACCCGCCAGGCTTGAGCAATCGGAAGGCCGAGTGCCCCCAGTCCCAAGCGTCGTACATGTGCTCGACCACTTCGAGCGATACGGCGACATCAAATGGCGGCTCGTCCAGTTCGTCCAGCAGGTGCTCTGAGATGGAGGTCTGCACGAACTTGGCATCGGGCACGAGGTTTCGGGCCATTTCTATCCCGCTGAGGGCAGGGTCAATGCCCACCCATGTCCGTTCAAAGCCTTGCAGCAATGAGATCAACCGCCCATTGCCACATCCCAAGTCAATGATTCGAAGGGGTTCGCCGTCGGCGAATCGCGACAAAGACTGGTCCAAAAAGGGCGCCACTCGCATCGTGGTGCCTGTGGCGTTCGACTCCGTCCATCCGTAATCGGGCAAATTCTGCGTTGTTATCGGATCACCATGGGGGCAGGATTCTACCAAAAAACAGCGCTATATCCCACATGATTTTGCTGGGCACCCACCCATACGGTGCGATTGATGAGCCCCCTCACCAGTTTGCCTTCAGGCAAACCCCTCTCAACCCGATGAACCCAACTGCAACTGAACAATGGGCTTGGTTGCTCTGTAGTGCGTTGACACAAGCCAAGTCCCCTCAAACCCAACGATCAGGGCAACCAATGGGAGGTTTCAGCCGAACCTTCCAAAACCCCACCCCCTTTTGCCCCCTTGCTTGCGTGATTACATGATTAAAATCGACCCTTCAACCTGCGTTCGCCTGCTTCAGCCTGTGCGGATCTATCTCGCCACCCTTTTGGCTGTGGCAACAACCATGCCCGCTTGGGCTGGCGACCCGCTGAGCACCACATTCCACTGGGAAGCGGGAAGTGACCCTGGCACCCCCATCACAGCCGAACTCGACACCCTTGGGCAATGGACCGTGCTCGCCGATGGCTCCACGGTCTACACAGGATCGATGATCTCACCAACCTGGCACCTGACCTGGACCACCAAGGTCAACGACACCAATGAACGACTGATCGACACAGTGCTTTCGGTCACCAATCTCGATGCCACGACTCAGGAATTCATCGCTGGGACCACGCTCAACTCTCCACTGAACGATGTTTCGTCCCTCTTGTCGCTGGCCACAAGTGTGTCGCTGACCAATCTTCAGTTCACAGGCTCAGCCACTCTCTCAACCACTGACTCCTCACCGCTCATCGCCGCCGAGGTTGGCTCAGCGACAGCGGCCACGCTCTTCGATGCCGTCTACACCCTGACTGCATCGGGACCATTCGGATCGGTGACCGACTCCGCCGACTCCCTCACCCCGCTTGAACCTCTGGACCTGGCTTCCTTGTCAGTCTGGACACGGTTCATGCTGACGCCCGGTGACAGCACCACACTGCATATTCTCGCCGCGACCTCAACGGTACCCGCCCCGCCCACGGCAATGGCCTTGGTCATGGCCTGGAGCCTGCATCGACGGAGGACTCGATCATGTTGACTTCCCGCACAACCCTGCCCATGCTGATCGGTGCCATCTGCACCAACGCCGCCCTTGGTGACATGGTTGGGATCGTGAACATCACGTCGTCAAACGGCTTCAGCCAAACCGCCTCGCTCGATGGGATTCCCCTTGGTGACGGCAGCATGTACTGGACGCACCAACTCAATAGCGACGACTTCACAGTCTCTACCACAATGGTTGGTAACCCTGAAGCGGCAAGCATCGGAACAGTGCTACAGGTTGTCAATGGAAGCACTGCCATGTTGCAATTTAACATCGCCTTTTCAATGACCCTTGAAGCCCTCCCAGTGGGCATATCAGAATGGGTGGCATCCCAATCAGTCACTCTTGGGGGTATCGACTCAACGCTCAGCAGCATCATCGATCTCCCGCTCTGGAGCGTTACGCTTGGTGATGTCGAAACTGCTGTCCTGTTCGAGACTCCATTCTCACTCAATGCCGGCTCCGAGGGTTCGATAGCGGTCGCCCAAAACGGCAGCGGTTCGGTCTTCCTCACCGGAGGTGACAGCCTTGGCGTGCATTACCACTTCGAATTGGACGCAGGCGCGACAGTTGCCTTCAGTGGAGGCTTTGCGACCATCCCGGTGCCAGCGAGCATTGCATTGCTAGGTTGTTGGTTCATTCCAGTAGGCCGAAGACGACGCTGAATCTTCTGCAAGAGTTTCAAGGAAGCGAACGTTCCTTCGCTCGAGAATCCACTTCCGCTTGATGCTTCTTGATTTGGTTGGAACGCCATCGTTCGCCCGAAGCACCAACAGGTGGTTGCATCTGTGATTCCCACGCTTCCAACGCCTTGCGCATCCGGGCAACCCGCGCTGCGTACAGGGGCGCCAGATCGATTCGTTCGGTCACATCACCGCGGATATCAAAGAGCATGTACTGATCATCCCCCACGCGAATCAACTTCCACCGGCCATTCTGTAGAACCGACGCGACTGGGCCGCGTCGCCAGTACAGAAACTCGTGGGGCTTGGATCGATCCTCCCCCACAAGAAACGGCCGCAAGTCAACACCGTCAATATCTGACGCATTGGCATTGGCAGCCCCAAGCACCGTGGCAGTCATGTCCAATGTGCTGACCGATGGAAGATAGAACTGGCCCGGCTGCGTCACGCCCGGCCATCGCAGCAGCATGGGCACCCGAACTCCACCCTCAAACTTTGAGCCCTTCATGCCCCGAAGTAGGCCGTTGTCCGAACCATTGTTTGTGGCACCACCATTATCATTGACAAACCAGATGATGGTGTTGTCGGCCTCTCCCGACGCATCGACAGCACTGACCACTTCACCGATCGCGCGATCAAGTGCTCGCTGCATGGCGCGATACGTCTTGCGTTTGGATGGCTCCCCACCAACGGCGGCCAAATCTTCGGGCGAAGCCTGCATGGGTGTGTGGGGGGCCGTAAAACACAAGTACATGAAGTATGGACCGCTTGGGGCCAATTCTCGAATCTGCTCGCTGGCAACCTCACCGAGATAGTCCGTGAACCACGCAAAGGTCGCCGGCTCGTCAGCGACAACTTCATCGCCAACTCGCACACGATAGTGCCCCCGCTTAGCGTCATTGTCATAGGGCTTGTAGTGGCGGCTGCCCGCAAGCAGGCCATGAAACCGATCAAAGCCCTGCTCAAGCGGGCGCATCTCGGGCTTGTATCCGAGGTGCCACTTGCCGATGGCCGAGGTGGCGTACTTGGCCCGCTGCAAACGATCGGCAATCGTAATCGTGTCGCCGGGAAGTCCATGAGAACCCCCGACGGGAATGTTGTGCTCGTATCCGATTCGCTGCTGGTAGCGCCCGGTGATCAAGCCGGCTCGGCTAGGCGAACACACCGATGCTGTGACATAGGCCTGCTCGAACCGCACCCCAGACGCGCAGAGTGCATCGAGATTCGGCGTTTCAATATCATCCGAACCCTGAAATCCAAAATCACTGTAGCCAGCATCGTCCGACACAATGAAGATGATGTTGGGTGGGGGCGTGTGTAAGTCCGGCGGCATTGGAATCTGCGTGGACATTGACACCAGCGTTAGCAGCAACCAATCAATCATGGCGGCACTGTACTGGCACCGATACCATGTGGCGATGGGAGACGGGTTTCACGTCATCACAGGGGCACTTGGCTACACCGGCATGGCGGTCGCCGAACGGCTGCTGGCAAGCGGAGCCCGCCTGCGAACGCTGACCAACTCACCAAATCGCCCTAATCCCTTCGGCGACTCCATCGACATCCAGCCGCTGGCATTCGACGACATCGATGCGCTCACTCGATCGCTCAACGGGACCGATGTGCTCTACAACACCTACTGGGTGCGATTCAACCACAAACTCTTTACATTCGATCAGGCCGTCGCGAACACGAAGGTGCTCTTCGACGCCGCCAAGCGGGCCGGTGTCAAGCGCATTGTGCACGTGAGCATTCTTCACGCAGATGAAGCTGACGACCTCGGGTACTACAAGGGCAAGCACGAACTCGAAGACGCCTTGCGAGACACAGGCATTCCCCACGCCATTGCTCGTCCTGGTGTGCTGTTCGGTCGGCGAGACATTCTCATCAACAACATTGCATGGGTACTGCGCCATCTTCCAATCTTCGGATGCTTTGGCGATGGTTCCTATCGGCTTCGCCCGCTGCATGTGGATGACATGGCTGACTTGCTCACTGAGTTGGCCCAAGGTGACGACAATCTGACCATCGATGCCATTGGACCAGAGTCCTTCACCTACATCGAATTGGTCCGCACGCTTGCGGATATCCTGCAACTCAAGCGTCGCATCATCCGCATCAATCCCGTGCTCGGATTGGCTGTATCGAAACTCCTCAATCCCTTCCTCAAGGATGTCATCATCACTAGGGAGGAGATCAAAGGTTTGACGCGGGGACTGCTCGACTCAGACGAGCCCGCAGCGGGCACGACGCAGCTCACCAAGTGGGCAACGCAGCATCGTGACACGCTGGGACACCGCTATGCCAGCGAAGTGGCCCGCCGCACGAACAGAACGCTTTCGTACGAGCAGATCTGACCGGCCCTATGCTAGCGCCGTGCTGGCCACCCTCCTGCTTGCCTTCTGCGCGACGCCGATCTTCGACGGCCAGACGCTCGATGGCTTCGAGATCATTGGACCGGATGTCTGGCGAGTCGAAGATGGTGTCATCATCGGATCGGCGCAGGGATCGACCGAGCAGTCGTGGCTCTACTGGCCCGGTACCGCAAGTGACTTCACCCTAACGCTGGACTTCAAAGTCGACGCAGGCAACTCCGGCGTGAATTACCGCAGTAGACCCGGCGGTCAACACCAGATGACCGGATACCAGGCCGACCTGGACATCGATCACACGTACACCGGCGCGCTCTACGACCTGTCGGGTCGGGCACTCATGACACCGCGGGGCAGCAGACGTCGCTATGGCTTTCAGGACAACCGGCAGGATCTTGGCGCCTGCGGTGATCCGATGGCACTGGTCGCCGACCTTGCGCCGGGCACCTGGCACCAGTATGAAATCGAAGCGATTGGCCCGCACTTGGTGCATCGCATCGACGGACGCCTCATGAGTGAGACCTGGGACGAAGATCCGAAGCGCCAACACCGCAGCGGTGGAATCGCCTTTCAAGTGCATCCGGGCGAAGACTGCCGCGTGGCCTTCCGCTCCATCGATCTCCAACCCATCGCACGCGGTGGCGGCATACACGTACCCGATGGTTTTACCGCCGAACGCGTACTTGACGCCCAAGCGGGCGAAGGATCGTGGGTCTCCATGGCCTTCGAGCCCGATGGCAATCTACTGGTCTCACCGCAGTCCGGACGCATTCGTCGCATCGACCTGGACACTGGCACGAGCACGCCCATCGACATTGACATCGGCGATGCGCAGGGCATGGTGCATGCCTTCGGTGCGCTTTACGTCACCGTGTCGCGCGATCCCCCACTGGGCGGCCTGCACCGATTGCGCGACACCGATGGCGATGGCCGCTACGACCAACACGATCATCTGGCCGTGTGGGGAAATGGTTCTGAACACGGCGTGCACGCCATCAGGGTCGGACCCGATCCCACCAAGGAGGAGTTGTGGATCATCCAGGGCAATCACACGCCGCTTCCGCCGCGCGTCGATGTGGGCGACGGCACAGGCAACAGTCCGTTCCACAACTGGGCTGAGGACTTGCTGCTGGAACGCCAGTGGGATGCCAACGGCCACGCTGTGGGCATCATGGCACCAGGCGGCGTGGTCCTGAAGACAGATGCCAACGCGGAGTCATTCCAAATCGTCTCGGGTGGTCAGCGCAACGCCTGTGATTTTGCCTTCATGCCTGATGGGGAGTGTTTCGCCTGGGACAGCGATATGGAATGGGATATGGGTATGCCCTGGTACCGACCGCCTCGAGTGGTGCATGTACTGCCTGGATCTGACAACGGATGGCGCAGCGGCACGGGCAAGTGGGAAGACTGGTACCCGGACACCGTGCCCCCTGTTGCGGTGACACCGCCAGCCAGCCCCACGGGCGTCGTGCACGCAGGCGATGGCGGCTTTGGTGCTAAGTGGGAAGGCATCCTGCTACTGGCAGACTGGTCCTACGGTCGCATCTGGTCGCTACGTCCGCAACCGGATGGCGCGTCCTTCCGAGGCGATGTTGAATTATTCGCGGAAGGTCGACCGTTCAATGTGAGTTGCATGCGCTTTGCGCCAAAGCCCGATGGTGCGCTGTACTGCATCACCGGTGGGCGCGGAACGGCATCGACGTTGTGGCGAATCGCCGCGGACGAACCGTCGTGGGTTAACCCTCGTGTGGAACCGAACCCTGTCATAGCGCAGCGTACGCGGCTGGAAACACAGACTGTCCCGCTGGATGAAATCTGGCGTCATCTGGGCACCGGCGACCAGGCGATGTCCAATGCAGCACGGTGTGCGATGGATCGACACCCACTCAGCGACGTGCGAAAGCGTTCCTTGGCAACACAAGACCCCGCCACCACGGTTGATGCTTGGACCTATCTGGCGACTCGCGGATCGCCCCAAGACCGTAGAACAGGCATCGACCTGTTGCTGACCGCGGCCATCGCCCAGCCGCATGTACGCGCCGCGGCCCTCCGCGGCATGGCATTGACGATCGCGCGTCAAGGCGATGTGGAGTTGTCTCACCTGCTGCCCACGCTGACGCAACTGCAGGCCGACGACGACCCGAGCGTCCGCTATCACGCAGCGGAAATCGCCATGGCGATCGGGGGCGCGCAGCCGGAATGGTTACTTGAGCAACTCGAGTCAAGCCAAGGCGAGCAGGCGTTTCGGTGGGCGCTCCTGGCGCGACTGCACGCTGGGGTGTGGTCGCCGGAACAGGAGTTGCACTATCTGCGCTGGCTCCGGCGGCATCAGAACGTCATCGGTGGCCACAGCGCCGCCGGATTTGTGCGGGCCTTCGAAGCACGATTCGTACGCGATATGAACGCCGATCATCGCGCCGCGCTGTTGGCCCTACTCGACGCCGACGCCATACCGCCGCCCGCACGTCCCACTCGACCGCACGTTGAGTTCTGGACGGTCGATTTGCTTGATCGGACGATGAGCGATGTCCAAATCGATCACGACGAATCGAGCGGACGTGGTGAACGGGTATTCATCGAAGCACGCTGCGTGGAGTGCCATCGTTTCCGCGGCCGCGGTGGTTCCGCTGGGCCGGACCTGACTGGCATCGGCAGCCGCATGAGTCAGGCCGATCTACTGGTCGCCATTCTGGATCCCAGTGGGAATGTCACCGATCAGTATGCCCCCACGTGGGTCGAGACCGACGAAGGGCTCTTTACGGGGCGCGTGCTCGACCTGGATGCCCATCGCATCGTGCTCGATGTAGATCCCTACGCAGCGGTTAGCACCATGTCCATTCCTCGCGCCAATATTCTGAACATGGAGTTGTCGGATGTCTCCACGATGCCAGTGGGTCTACTCAACACCTTTTCGCCCGGCGAGATTAAGGCCTTGCTCGACTATCTGCAGCGGTGAATGCCTCTGCGCGGCGAAGCCGCGCAGGAGAACAGGATGTGCGCTGGGTGGACGCTGCTTCGTCACATCAATCGCAATAAACACCACTCAGCAAGACGCCAAGAACCGTCGGGCCAAGAAATGCCTGTATTGACATGCGCTACACTCACATGTAAACCAAACCCTGCAAACAATTCAGCCTGCCGGCAGGATCACTCACAGGTCCCCCACTGGCTCAGCATGCCAATGAGATCCTCAACATCGACATCGCCATCCCGGGAACAATCTTCACGATCATCTGCATCGATTGAACCATCGCCATAACCGCCCAACAGCGCTACAAGATCATCAGCATCAACGTCACCATCTCCATCGACGTCCCCAGGGCAGCACCAATTGCCTAGATCGTTACCACCGCCGTCGGTGTATGCGATCGCAATATCACCACCCTGTGGATGGTCACACAATGTGGAATCCGAAACAGTCAGGTTGACGACTTCGTCGCCGCCAATGCCCGCTTCTCCAGTCCCATCGTCTGTTTCATTCCCGGAAAACCTGCAACCACTTACCTCAATGATCGCAGCTACATCAGTGTCACGAAGGTGCAGGCACCCATGGAGCGTAGACAAATTGTCTGTGATCTCGCAGTTGCTCAGCGTGACATCGCCCCTGTTCTGGTATATCGCCGAGCCCCTATAAGCCTGGTTCCCGTTGAAGGACGAATTTCCAATAGTGATTTCGGCATCGTCATCGTAGACGCGAATGGCCCCACCGTTGTTTGTCGTACTGTTACCCTGAAAAACACACTCGTAGATATCACTAGTTCCTGCGCGGAACTCGCATGCGCCACCGTTATTAGCTGAGCAGTTGATGAAACTGGTGTACATGATCAGTCCATTTGCATCCTCTGCATACAAAGCGCCTGCATAGGTTGCTGATTCACACGTTGTGAATTGGCAATCATTAATTTCATAGTTTATATAGCTCGAAGAGTTACCAAGAATGCGAATCGCTCCCCCTTGATCGAATTCAACTGGGCTAGAGCAACTCGTAAACGTGCATGAAATAACCCACAAGTTTTCGCCGCTGCCTCCAAAGTCCTCAAACAACAAGCCACCACCGCCTACTCCATCCAATGCTGTGCAGTCCAGCAGATCCAGTCGATAGAGATATGTGGTCGCGTGTGTGATTACAAAGCCCCGGGCTGCACCTTCTCCATCGAGTGCGACGCCACCACTGGGGGCGGCGATGGTCAGATCCTTGCCAGAAATTGCGACAATCACGCCATCTACGTCATCATCGATATAGGTCCCCGGCTCAATCTCAATAGCGTCGCCGCTGGCTGCAGCATCAACCGCTTCCTGAATCGTCATGTAATCACCCCCGCCATCGGCATCAACTGTATAGGTGGTGGCGCCGAAACAGAGGGTGCATGATCCACAGACTAGAAAGAACCCATAGAGCGGATGTCGAAATTGCATTTATTGAACTCCGAATAGAGCCTTGCAACCTCCCTCTATGTCACGAGGAACCGTTTATGTGCCCAAAATTTTATGTGCCCAAAATTCGATAACGACCGTGGTTAGGCTCATACGCCACTCAGATGGCGGTGCATTGCGCCTGAAGCGGTACGCAGGGGGGCCTATAGAAACAGTTGTTGACTGGCCCTGCGGGGCCTGTGACGCAGTAATGCCAACGCCCCGCTCACTTCCACCCGGCCAGCACCTGCAAGGCGTCATCCACGTCGACCGATCCGTTGAAGTCGAGGTCCGGTCCGCACGGACCGTCCCACGGTCCCCATGCATCGAGCAGGGCCAGTAGGTCGTTGATGCCGACGTGACCGTCGCCATCGACATCACCCGAGGACAAAGACTGCATCTGCACGGCACCGGCTGTCGTGCTCAGCGCGCAGGCGCCCGACGCATGCCAGGCGGTCAGTCCGATGGCGCCGCCCGCGATGCTGCCGATCACACGCTCGCGAATCGGCACCGGTGCACCCTCGCCAGCGGGCCAGGCAATCATCGTCTGTTCGTAGACTGGTTCGAACTGCAGCACACCCGCTACGACGGTGCCATCACCTGCGATGTTGACGCTCGTTAAGGCCAGCGTCTCGGATGCATCCAGCGTCAGCACTTCGGCCTCCTGCCCCGGCCGCCACCTCCAGATGGCGGGCTGGCCATCCTGTGTCCCGCTCGCCACCACGCCGCCCGATCCGGCATCGCCTGCGTCGATGTATCCCCCCACCGTTACGGCAGGTCCCTCGCTCACTTCGCCCGTGTCCGGCCTCCAGATGAGCGGCCACCACGAATAGGAAGCATCCCGCCGCTGCAGTAATACGTCGCCCTGCCCGGAGATGCCAAGCGGGCCGGCCATGCCGGCTGGGATCTCGAGTTCATCGTTCACGTTCTGGAACGCGCCGTCATCGTCGAGGGAACGGAGAAAGACATTCCATGTCGTGCCGACCTTGTACTGCCCGAGCAGGACCCGCGTCCCATCGGAGAGGTGGCCAACATGGGCGCCGAAGAGCGAGGCCCCCCCGTTGTCGATCACTTCAACCGTGCCATCATTACGGCAGATCCATGTCGTCCAATCGGAGGAACCGGACTGCAGAACACCTCGGTAGATGGCCTCGCCACCAATTGCGCCCACGAGTCCGGACAGCCCCGGCGAAATGCTGATCGGCCATGTACCTGTAATGTCCCCGTCGCCATCAACTCGGAACACGATTACGTAGTTCCCCATGTCCGCTCGGCCGAAGCATTGATCGGCCTCATCGAAGCAGCCCGACATCGCGTGCGTAAATGATGACACTTCGAAGACGGGCTGGCCATTCTGCCACCGCACGAGCGACTCATGGCCGGTCGACTCGTCTGTCATGTGACCGATCGCTGCGCCGTCTGCGCGGACCGCAGCGACCCACGCGGTGTGGTCAACGGGCGACTGCACCGGCGATGCCGTCCATCGCATCGGTCCATCTGCAAGCACCAATAGCACCAGTTCAAGCATTGCGATCAGGCCCTCTCCGCTCTCCCGGCATCCACTGTGCCACTCACCAGAGCTGCTGTCAATGCGTAACGCCCGAAATGGGTGCCGAACCGACCCGAATCGGCTCAGCACACACCAAACGCGGCTACTTGGGACCATGCAATTTTCAAAATGATCTCACAGGCCACATCACTTTCATCACAGCACCGCTTAGCGTCTGCTGCTACGGGGGCTGTGCTTCTCGATCACGGTAGTTTCGAGTTCACGGGGGAGTTGTTGTTTCAGTCCGCAGATAGCGGCGAGTTGCTTCTATAACTGTACGCAGAGAGACCTACACGCACGGTCCCCAGTTACTCATCACGATGAGTAGGTCGGCCACATCGACGATGCCGTCATCGTTGATGTCCGAAGCTGCGCCATCGGCGCCCCAGTCGTTGATCACCAGCAACAGGTCTGCAATATTCACCTGTTGATCGCCAGTCACGTCTGCCTGACACTCTGGCTCGGGCATTGGCTTCGAGTGGTTGTCGAGATAGCCAAAAAGCGCCGAGATCCCCTCATCCGAGAAAGCAACAAAGTGACTACCTGCGCCCACTTCCCACAACTCCGCCGAGCCTGCAGAGGCATCATCGCATCCGCCATAGATCCACCGGGTTGTTTCATCAAACCAGATGAGCCAATCTAGATCGATGTATCCGGCCTCGGTCGCGGTAGTCGAGCAACCATTCCGCGCTGCCCAATACTCGATGGTTGTGTTCACATCGGGATACGGTGTAAGGCCAATGAACCCCCCAAGCCACCAGATCACCGGGTCGAGCGTACCGTGAACCTCTAGCACATGGATGGGCTCGGTTGGCTGACAGTTCGATGGATCATTCCACATCGCACCGGCAATGCTCACAATAGATGCAAACTTTCCCGAAGCTTCGCAAGCCATGCGGTGCCCCATGAAGCCACCATTCGAATGACCCACGATATGGATGCGCCCCGGATCAATATTATAGTTCGCTTCAATAGAGTCTACGAGCGCTAGCAGGTAGCCAACATGGTCGGGGTCATTTTCCCACATATCGCAGCACGCATCGGTTGCATTCCAATAGAACTCGCCGAGTCCATCTTGACTTCCATCAGGCTTGGCGAATATGTACCCATAGTCGTTGGCATCTGCCTGCAGCGGAAGAAGAATGTCGTACCAAGCTGTGGTGATCGGCGAATAGCCGTGCAGGAAGATAAGCAGGGGCATCGATTCATCCGGGTCATAGTCCGCAGGGACATAGACAGGCACTTCATCTGGAGGTGTCTGACCCGGCCACTGCGCGTTGGCAACAGTTGTTGCTAAGCAGATAAATATCAGCGGCAGTGAATGTGCGACCACGCCCGAGTCTACCCCATGCCATGCTCCGGGCAATGTATTGATTGCAGCCATGGCGGCAACAGTCCGAAAAACAGCCCTCGCGGGCACTAGGCCCACAAGCTCCGTCGTCACACAGACGACAGATGTCTGACGAATATGTGTAGAAATCCTTGCCTTGATGCAACTACAGCGTACGTTAGGTGGAATATCACTGTGTTCGCCTGCACCCCGTATCGAATCGAATTCTGGACTTGAGAGGTATACATTGAAAGTTCAGAATCAGATACTCCGATCGCTTGGGGTCGTCGTGACTACGTACCTCATCCTCACCCCCGTGGCCCAAGCGGAACGAACTGTTGGGCTGTTGCAGCGTTCAGGGCAAATGGATCAAAGTTACAGATTGTTCCCGCCACTCAACTCAACCTCAATATATCTGATTGACACGGACGGCCGCCTCGTAAGAAGCTGGGACTCTGAGCTTCCCCCTGGTGTTTCAGCCTATCTCCTTGAAGATGGATCACTCTTACGCGGAGGGAAACCTGCGGGGAATTCCGATTTTGTTGCAGGAGGTGAAGCCGGGCAAGTGGAGCGTTTCAACTGGGATGGCACACTAGAGTGGTCCTTCCGCTACTCCGAGACCGGCTTATACAAGTCGCACCACGACATTCAGCCCCTGCCCAATGGCAATGTCCTCATTCTCGCTTGGGAGATGAAATCCGAACAGGAGTGCCTCGACGTTGGACGGGCACCCGGGACACTGGAGTCCGGAGAACTTTGGCCTGAGCATGTCATCGAAGTCATGCCAACAGGATTCGATAGCGGCGAGATCGTATGGGAGTGGCATGTCTGGGATCACTTAATCCAAGACCATGATTCACTGCTACCCAACTACGGCCAGCCGATGGACTATCCCAATCGGATGGACATCAACTACTCTGCAGACAACAACGCAGACTGGCTACATGCCAATTCAATTCATTACAACGCTGAGCTTGATCAGATCATGCTCAGTCTGCATCGACTGGGTGAGATTTGGATCATTAACCACAATACAACCACCGAACAAGCGGCCGGGCCTGCAGGAGATCTTCTGTACCGTTGGGGTAATCCGCAGGTCTACAACCGTGACGCGGAGGCCAGTGACCGTACATTCTTCGGCCAACATGATGCTCGATGGATTCAAAATGGACAACCTGGCCACGGAAACATCATGGTCTTTAATAATGGTCGAGATCGGCCAGAAGGCGACTACACAACGATCGATGAGTTCACGCCGCCACTACTTTCTGATGGCACATACCAGATTGACGCTGACGGAATGTATGGTCCGGAAGATGTTGAAATTGCGTACATAGCTGACCCGCCCACTAGTTTTTATGCCTCTTTCATATCTGGAGCACAACGGTTGCAAAATGGCAACACCTTTATCTGCAGTGGCCCATGGGGTGAATTTTTTGAGGTCACACCAACTGGCCAAACCATATGGTTTTACAGAAACCCGGTCACAAGTAACGGAATCTTGTCGCAAGGGGAATTGCCAGATAACCAAGGTGGTAGTTCCACGAACAACCGAACCTTCCGATGCAATCTCTATGCAGCTGATTTCGTAGGCTTTGAGGGCAAAGATATGACACCTGGCTTACCCATCGAAACCTACACAGGTCCATGCCTTGCTGACCTTGATGGTGATGGTGACATCGGAGTCAATGATCTACTCTCCCTACTCAATTCATGGGGGACAGGGGCGGGTGATATCCAAGGTGACGGAAGAACCGACATCGATGACATCTTGCTGATCTTAGGCGGCTGGGGTAATTGTCCTTAGTCACCCCCCCCCCACCACACACCTAACCAACATCAATAAACCCCCTGCAATTGCAGGGGGGTTGTTCTTGCAACGCACTCAGGTCGTCTTCGGAAGTTCACCCCACCGGGTCGTATACCGAGGTGAACGAGAATCTTGCTGCATGAACCAACTACATCGCTTCAATCCACTTGCTGCCGGATGGAGGGTGTCGGAACCCATCTTCACATTGATCTGATCCATGACCTGCATGAGTTTGGCGTCTTGTTCATAGTCTCGGTCACTGAACAATGCGCCCTGTGTTTCTCCGAACGTGATTTCTGAAAGCATGACTCCCGCTTTCTTGTACTGAAGCCCCTGCTTCCACAGGCGGCGCCCAATTGCAGTCGCCTCTTTCAAGATCACAGGTGTCGTATTCGTGGACGGCAGCAACTCACAAGAGCCAGAAACGCAATGCTGGGGCAAATCCTTGCGGAAGCGATTGGTATGAATAAATACTGCAAGCCGACCAGCCACGCCGCCTTCAGCTCGAAGCTTCTCCGCAGCACGAGTGGCATGAGAGGCACGAGTGGCACGAGTGG
>PVBE012961377.1_pt1 | contig 16420 bp, 18 predicted proteins | sample 1631181 | NCBI WGS metagenome assembly PVBE01 (sample SAMN08397723, study PRJNA350692) | Marine metagenome, whole genome shotgun sequencing project. | isolation source: water | place: Pacific Ocean | collected 2012-04
CCGTGAGAGGTCGGCAAGAAACGGCATCGCCCCGTTGAGTATGCCAAGCAGGACCGGCTCCAAACCGTTGTAGTCCTCGTTGATCTGGGTTCCGATCTCGGCCACCCGGGCGGCTATCGCGTCGGCGGCGACGATTTCAACGAAGGTGCTCATCGATCTCCTCCGAGGACGGCCGGAAGTAGGTACTGGTATATCTCGGCGAGAGTCTCTGTTAATGGCGTCGACAGGTTTGGATCGCGAGGGCCGGGTTCGAGCGGCTGAGGAGCGCTCATTCGGGTCTGATACCAGTCGGGAAAGGTCCCGGCTAACTCGGATCCGGCCGCGGCAGAGTAGAAGTGATCACGCGGGCCCATGGTCGTTAGTCCCCACGCCAACAGCTCGCGGGTTGCCACCCGTCGTCCTGACGATCCGAGCACCACCGCGACGAGTCCGCTAGGCCCGGTATCCACATATGACAGTAATACCTGGCCTGCAGCTGCCGTATCCCCCGTCTTGAGTCCGGCATACCCCGGAAACAATCCGAGTAGGCGATTGGTCGAGTTGATCGCGATTTCACGGTTGCCGGGAAACCAGTCGAGATGTGTGAGTCGCATGGCGTGCCTGAGATCCTCGTACTGGAGGGAGTACATCCCCATCGCGACGAGATCGCGTGGCGTGGAGACGTGCCCTGCGACGTCGAGACCGTTGGGGGTCTTGAAGACCGTGCTCGTCATTCCTATCTCGGTCGCTTTGGCGTTCATCTGCTCGATGAATGCATCGGTATCGCCGGCGACGTGCTCGGCCAGTGCGACCGCCGCGTCGTTTCCGGACTGGACGAGAATATTGGTCAGCAGGTCATAGACGAGCCAGACCTCGCCGACGAGCACTTCCGGTTGACCGACGTAGCCGATCGGGGTGGCGGCCGCCGTCCGACTAATCGTCACCTCCTCGGAAAGGTCTGTATTCTCGACGGTGAGTATCGCTGTCATCAGTTTGGTGATGGACGCAAACGGTCGTGGAGTATCTGGGTCGAGAGACCCGAGTTCCGCGTCCTCGCGTTCCGACCAGATCATCCACGCTGCCGCGTCTATCAGAGGTGGGGCCGTGGCCGGGAAGCTCTTGATTGGGGGCATCGGAAGTCTGAGCGGCTTCAGCGACGCCGCGTCGGAAAGGCCGGGGATGGCCATCGCGAGGGAGAGGGCGATTGCAAGGATCATAGAAGTCTTCGATCAGCGTCCGAGCAGGGAACGCAACTCGTTCCTCACAATCGCCTCTTGAAGCTCGCGGGCGGCCTGTGCCACATCTGCCAGGACGGTGGCAGCCTTTTGGGTGTTGGCCGGGCTAGGGTGCCGCAGCAAGGGTCCGGTGAGTTGGCGGAAGAGGTCGATCTCGCGATTAGCCGCGATCCGTATCGATCGCAGGTGGCGGGCCTCGAGACCGTGGCTGACCAATCGCAGCGCAGTCCGGACGATGGCTAGGGCATCTTCACCAAAGGTCTCGACTCCTGAGGTATCGATGCGAGGCTTCACCAAGCCGTGTCCGATGAGGTCCTCGACCAATCCCACCGACACTCCAGCATTCTGGGCGAGTTCGTCGGTGCTGAGTCGCACAGTCGACGAGGCAAAATACGTTTCGGGAGGTGGCCCCCCAGCTGGCGCCGATGTTGGCTCGACGCCACGTTCCCATTCGCTCAACTTCTCTCTTATGATCTTGAGCGGGAGAAAGTTGTCCCTTTGTTGGCGAAGGATGTAGCGAATCTGGTCGAGATCTGCGTTGCTGAACTGCCGATAGCCGGAGTGGCTCCGTTCGGGATGGATGAGCCCCTCACCCTCAAGGAAGCGAAGTTTTGAGACCGAGACGTCTGGAAACTCTCCAATCAGAGCTTCGACGACCTCTCCAATCTTGAGATGTCCTGTAGTCATGCGCCGCGCGCCACAATCAGATGGAACCGCCCGATGATCACTTCATCGCCGGAAACTAGAACCGAATCGTCGGTCCTCGTCCCGTTGAGGTATGTTCCGTTGGTAGATCTGAGGTCGCGCACGGTGAGGGTATCGCCATCGGTTTCGAACTCGGCGTGATGCCGCGACACTGTGACGTCATCTAGGAAGATCGTGTCTTCGGGGTCTCTTCCGACCCTGGTTATCCCGTCGCACAGAGACCAATGCTGTCCGCGGCGCGGTCCCGAAGCCACGATGACGGCAAATCCGGAGAAGCCCGGAATCCCCGCGGCTGCTTCTCTTTCGCGCAAAATACGAGCTTCGGCGACAGCATTGATCGTCTCGGTGGGGTCGTCGTCTTGCTGTTCTTCGGTGGATTCTTCGTTCACGCCCTCCATTCTACCCAACCTGGCGCCGGATGCTTCGACTCGAGGTCGAGGGTGTCATTCTGTCAGGGCGCGGTATCCGGCAGCGTCGAGCAGTTGCTCGAGCGCAGGTTGGTCGGTGGGAGCTATGAGGCATAACCAGGCTGCTGCGTAGGGATCGGAATTGATCAGCTCCGGAGCGTCGGCCAGAGCGGAGTTCACCTCGGTGATCGTCCCTGCGAGAGGAGCGTATATCTCGCTTACAGACTTGGTCGATTCGATTTCAGCGATTGTTTCGTCGGTGACGACTTCGCGGCCCTTCTCGGGGAGATTGATGAATACCACGTCGCCAAGCGCATCCTGCGCGTAGTCGGTGATTCCAATGCGCACTCCCCCGTTGGTCGCCATGACCCATTCATGCTGGTCGGTGTAGTGGCGATCTTCAGGAACGTTCACCGGAGTCTCCTCGTCGATTGTCGTCGGAGAATACCGCGCGGCGGGCTCGTAGGACGCCCCGCATGTCGTCGAGATACTGGAATGCCACGACGTAGTAAAGGATGAGACTCGGTATGACCGTGATCCAAGCGGCCCACTCCAACCAAGTGGTGTCGGTGCCACCGCCGACGAGGAACAGAGGGATCGCCAAATAGATACCTGCGGTTGCCACCTTGCCGATGTACCGCACGTCGACCTTGGACCGGGTTCTGATTCTGATGGTGACGGCACCAACGCCGACGACCGCCTCCCTAATGATGATGGTCAGCGATATCTGCCACGCAAGATCGCCCGAGATCCAACCGCCTATCACCGCCGCCGCGACCGCCAGTCGGTCCGCCACCGGATCTAGGAGTTTTCCGAGCTCGGTGGTCTGATCAAGTCTTCGGGCCAGGAACCCGTCAATCCAATCGGTGGCGCCGATGCCGACCAGAAGCCAGCCGGCATTAGTGGGATCGTCTCGCCCTAGCAGAAGCCATACGAAGACTGGGACTATCCCGATGCGAATGCTCGAGATGATGTTGGGAATGGTGCAGATCACGTCGCTTGCCGGATGCGAAACGGGATACGGCCCAGTTGTCCGTCCTCGTGGGAGATGTCGAAGACGTAGCCGCCAGCGGCCGGGAATCGAATGTTGCCGAATGAACTCACCAGCGGCACCAGACTCGAAGCGCCGGCAGGAAGATCGGAGGGAGCCCCAACTCGCAGGTTGCCCTTTGATTCGATGCCTAGTTCTGTGCCGTCCTCGTCGAACAATCTGATGTGTATCTCAAGGTCACGATTGCGGTCACCCGGCCCGACTTCTGCCACCAGGACGACGGCCAGGCTGCGGTGGATCGCCGGGAAGCTATGGGCGGTCACCGTGTCGAAGGCACCCCCAAGCAGATATAGCTTCCCGGCGGTGACCTGAGCGGCATCCGCCAAGAAGGCGGCGGTCAATCTCACTGGGTTGTTCCCATGTCACCGACTGTAGATGATCGGACGTCTGCTTCGTTCCCGGCAAGCGGTTGTGGTCCTACCGCTGGCTGCCTCGCAACGATCCGGTGAGCTTGGAAAGATCCATCGCAAAGAGAGCGCAGTACACGTCTCGGTCGCCGTTATCCCACGACAGGAAGGTCGGTGTGATCGGGAAGACTCCGAGGTCGCTGTCGAGATAGTCGATTCCAACGAAGGCGTTGAACTGGTCTATGCAACTGTCGATTGCTGCGTCGAACACCGAATCGTTGCCCGGGAAGACGGTTTCGGTCATGGAGTACTCGTAGAAGATCTCGTTGTCGTGTGGCTCGGAACAGTCGACGGTTTCGACGCTGGCAATTTCTACCTCGACTCCCAAGGCCAAGTCCGTCTGGTCGTTGAAACAGTCACCGACTTCGAGGTCGAACACCGATGTGTCACCAGAGCAGGCTGTTGTCGACAGAGTAAGAACAAGCAGCAAGAGAGTACGGCGGTGATACATATTCGACTCCTGATGGATTGGTACGATAGTAGAGATTCTGAGCCATCGATCGATATTATTGGTGCCGAAGACTACACAGCCGTAATTCACACCATGACCCTGATCGCGACCGAGTTGCGCCGCCGCGCAAGACCACCCATCGATGAGTACTAGTATTAGTACCAAGCCGGTTCTGACCGTGAGAGCGAACACCCACAGCGGAATCCGCCGTAGCACAGCGGAAGCATTCATGGCCTGCGAGGTCCCCCACCGGCCCTGAGCACCGCATCGTTGACCTTGGCCTACCAAGAACCTTCCAAGTGACGACCCTTGTATTCTGAGGCAGGCATCCCCGCATCCATCGAACGGCGGTCCCCTCTGGCAGGGTGATCGGCAACGCGCAGGCCAGTTCCAGATGTCGGCGTCGAAAGGGAGGTCTTGTCGTTGGGGCCGTGATGACGACCGCCGCTGGGTCGTCGAGGGCCCTCACCTCAACAGAGCCTTGAACTTCTGAGCGGGGTGAACCTATGAGACAGGTTGACCCCGACCCATTTGACTGGTAAGAATTGATCCTTCATGAGCCAAGGAAGCACCTTCACAGCCCAGAACTGGTGGTGGTCGACCCTATAAGAGGTGGCGACACAAGGCTCTGTCCAAAGGAGAACAAACCAAGCCCACCTCGGACTGTGAGGTGGGTTCCTTGATGCAGCGGAACTCCTCCCGGCCCGAACAGATTACGAGGAGCTATGCAAAAACCATTCGATATTGCAGCCGACCTACATACGCCGGTTTCGGCCTACTTGCGCCTAGCCCCGCTTAGCCCGAGGTACCTGCTTGAGAGCGTTGAGGCGGGATACCAGGGGCGCTATTCCTTCATCGGGTTTGGCGATGCCTTGCGTGTCGATGTCGAGTCGGGCGGTGTCTACGCCGATGGGGATCTTCTATCCGAGGATCTACTCGGCGGTTTGCGCGCAGCTCTAGAGAAGGCGCCGCGATGCGGTCCGATCATGAAGGGTCAACCGTTTTCCGGCGGGATCGTAGGGGCCTCGGGATTCGACCTTGTGCGCAGGCTGTATCCCCTGTCACCGGCTCCATTTCCGGCCACTGAGCCCGACGGTCGGTATTTGGCCACCGAATCGATTCTGGTGTTCGACCATCTGACCAGACGAATTGCAGTTCTCCACTCGGGAACTGAATCCGAGAGAGAAGGACTCCGCAGGAGTGTCATCAGCGTTCTGCGGAGCTCGGTCGGCATCGATGACGGATCGAAAAGCCATGGTCCGCCGGTGCCGAGCATGAAAAAGTCTGACTTCTTGTCGGGAGTCGACCGGGTCAAGGACCACATCACCGCTGGTGACGTCTATCAGTTGGTTCTCTCGATCAAGTTCGCAGGCGAGACAGATATTCATCCGTTCGCGGCCTATCGAGCGCTTCGTCTCCTCAACCCATCCCCGTACATGTACTACGTCGATTTTGGCGACCTCCAGGTGGTTGGGTCATCCCCAGAGGCACTGGCAAGACTGAAGGGAATGTCGGCAGAATTGCGGCCGATTGCCGGAACTCGTCCCCGAGGAGATGACGACGAGCACGACCGGTCCCTCGAGCGTCAGCTTCTGGCCGACCCCAAGGAGGCTGCCGAGCATGTGATGCTGGTAGATCTTGCCCGCAACGATCTCGGTCGAACCGCCGTTGCTGGGACGATCAAGGTCGAGCCCTATCGGATCATCGAGCGATATAGCCATGTGATGCACATGGTTTCCGGCGTCACCGGAGAGCTTCGATTGGGAGTCGATGCCTTCGACCTGTTTTCTGCCACCTTTCCTGCCGGGACCGTGTCTGGTGCTCCAAAGTTGCGATCAATCGAATTGATTGACGAACTCGAGTCCGTCAATCGAGGTTTGTATTCCGGCTCGGTCGGCTACTTCGGCCATGGAGGATCGATGGATCAAGCCATCACGATTCGAACCATTGTCTTTGGCGAGGGCAGCTATAACTATCAGGCCGGCGCCGGGATCGTGGCCGACAGCGATCCGGAACGGGAATACCTGGAAGTTTTGTCCAAGGGCGCAGCCATGGCTGCAGCGTTCGACCTCGCAAAGGAGGGGCTATGAGTCATCGGATCTTGATCGTCGACAACTACGACTCATTCACGTACAACCTCGTGCAGGCCCTCCTCGCTCATGGTGCTGAGGTGATGGTCCGTACTAACGACAGTGTCACAACCAAGGAGGCGATAAGGCTCCACCCAAGCCACCTGGTCGTTTCACCGGGACCGGGACGCCCCGAAGACGCCGGAGTGTCGATGGCGATGATCGAAGCCTTCTCGGGGAGGATACCGGTGCTTGGCGTCTGTCTGGGACATCAAGCCCTGGCTGCCGTCTTCGGCAGCACGATCGGGCCGGCCCAATCGCTGCTGCACGGCAAGGCTTCACCGGTGTATCACGATCGACGGACAATCTTTCAGGGCTTATCCAATCCATTTCAGGCGGGCCGTTACCACTCTCTTGCGGTAGCCGAGGAGGGGCTTGGATCCGACCTGGTCATCTCGGCGTACACATCCGACGGAGAGATCATGGGTGTCCGTCACTGTGGGCTGCCGGTTGAGGGCGTCCAGTTTCATCCGGAAAGCCTTCTCACGCCCGATGGGGACAGGCTCCTCCGAAACTTTCTGGAGCTGAAGTCGACTTCACCAATCTTGTCACCTGAGGAGCTGTCATGAGAGATCTAGTCGAGAAAATCCTCTCTGGGTTTGACCTGACCGAGCCAGAGGCGCGTCACCTGCTCGATCAGCTGACAGATCCGGAGCTGGATCAGTTGCTGGCCGCCGCAGCGTTGGCCGGGCTGCGGACCAAAGGAGAGACACCCGACGAGCTACGCGGATTTGCTGTCCGTCTTCGGGAGTTGGCGGTGCGACCCAATCTCCCAATAGAGGCTCGGGCGGTTGACATCGTGGGGACCGGTGGGGACAGGTCGGGGAGCCTGAATCTCTCCACGGGGTCGGCGTTGGTAGCTGCCGCTGCCGGTGTGCCGGTCATCAAGCACGGAAACCGATCGGTCTCAAGCCAGAGCGGAAGTGCGGATGTTCTTGCAGCGTTGGGTATAGGCATCCCGTTAGGTAACGCCAAGGTGGGCGAGACATTCGACTCGACTGGCTTCACGTACCTGTTTGCGCCGGCATTCCACCCGGCGATGAAATCGATCGCCCCCGTCAGGAATAGACTGGGCGTTCGGACGATCTTCAACCTGGCCGGACCCCTTGCCAATCCGGCGAACCCACCGTTCCACGTCATCGGGGTCTTCTCACCCGACGGTGCCCGCATGGTCGCTGACACGCTGGCCGGCATGGCGATGGAACGGGCATACGTACTTCACGGGGAGCCGGGCTGGGATGAGCCCACACCTGTTGGCCCCTATCAGCTATTGCAGGTCACACCGGGCTCAGTGGTTCACACGGTTGAGGATCCCGCCGACTGGGGGATTCCCCGCTGCGACCCTGAAGATCTTGCCGGTAGAGATGCCGACTTCAACTCCGAACAGCTACGACGGGTATTGGCCGGAGAAATCGGTCCTCATCGTGATGCCCTGGTGCTCGGCGCTTCACTGGCCCTGCGCGTGACCGGACAGGTTACGAGCCCCATCGAAGCACTTTCGCTCGCGGCGGCTGCCATCGACAGCGGTCGCGCCTTGGGCCTCGTCGATAACCTGGTCGAGATCGTCCGTGCCTGACTTCCTCACCGCCATGGCGGAATCCAGCTCGCTTCGGGCTCGCGCCACCAAGGCCAGATCGAGCGTCACGGGGCTTACCACCCGAGCGCTCTCAGCCCGCCCGACTTATCAACTGGAGCTTTCCGATACGGGATTCGATCTGATCGCAGAGGCGAAACTCGCTAGTCCGGCTACCGGCACTCTGATTGCGGGAGGTGATCCCCAGGACAGAGTGGTAGGGCTCGCCTCGCTTTATCAGGACGCGGGAGCTGCTGCCGTTTCGGTGATCACTGAGCCGTCGAAATTCGATGGACACTTGGACCATCTCGAGGCGGCAGCGAACGTTGTTGACGTGCCGGTGATGCGAAAGGACTTTCTGGTCGACCCGGTTCAGGTTGTCGAGGCTCGGGCGGCTGGAGCCTCGGGAGTGCTCATCATTGCCAGGATGGTTAACACTGCCGCACTCGTCGAGATGACCGATGCCGCCCTCGGGTTTGGCATGTTCGTTCTGGTTGAGCTGTTCGAGGAGGCAGATCTCGACAGCGCGTCTGTTGTTCTCGATAGCGACAACGTTCTTGTCGGGGTCAACACAAGAGATCTCACCACTCTGGAGGTCGACTCCGAACGGATGGCGAAGTTTGCTCCGCTTCTTCCCGATCACCTTCCGAGAGTTGCCGAGAGCGGTGTGCTGTCGGCCGAGGACGCCGTGTCGGTGGCAACGTTAGGCTATCGGCTGGCCTTAGTCGGAACCGGTCTCGTCACGACGGACGCTCCGGGAGAATCCACCCGGCGGTTGATCTCAGCGGGACGTACGGCGAGTTCGATCGGATCCCCATCATGAGTATCCACATCAAAATATGCGGAATCACCGATGCCGCCTCAGCTTGGGCAGCTGTCGAAGCCGGTGCCGACTCAGTCGGGTTTGTTCTCGCTCCGTCGGTTCGGGAGATCACTCCGATTCAGGCTGCAGCGATCGCTTCCAAGTTACCGCCACATATAGAAAAAGTTGCCGTCTTCGGAGGACCATCAATCCAAGACATAGAGCAAGCACTGGGAGAGTTCGCCGCCGATGTGGTTCAAGCGGACTTCCCGTACCTCAAGGGTCTGCCGTCACCACGTTTGCTCCCGGTGTTTCGCGAGAAACTTGCCGACCACAGCGTGGTCGGATCGGAGGTCGACGGCGGTAGGTTTGTCTATGAGGGCCGGCACAGCGGTGTCGGCCAAACCGTCGACTGGGACGCCGCGATGCTGATTTCCCGGCTTGGTCAGATGACCCTGGCCGGCGGTTTGAACCCCGACAACGTCGTAGTGGCCATTCGAACCGTGGGACCGTTTGGTGTCGACGTCAGCAGCGGTGTGGAGTCGGCTCCCGGAGTAAAGGATCCGATGAAAATTCGAGCATTTGTGCAAGCGGTCAGAGAGGGCGAGAAGGATCTGGTGACAACATGAATCGGACAGATTCGACCCTGAATGACCTTATCGAGGGAAAGTCACCCACCGACGGTCGATTCGGTTTATATGGAGGTAGATACGTTCCCGAGGTCCTGATCGAGATCCTTGAGCGCTTGGAGCGTAAGGTCGGTGAGATTCTGGCCGACGCGGTATTCGCTGCAGAACTGGATGCGGAGCAGAAGACATTCATCGGTCGCCCCACAGCCTTGACCCAATCCCCCGGTCTGGGAGCTCGATGGGGGGCAGAGGTATATCTGAAGCGGGAGGATCTGTGTCACACCGGTGCTCACAAGATCAACAATGCACTTGGCCAGGCCATGATCGCACGACGGCTCGGAGTAGATCGTATTGTCGCCGAAACCGGGGCAGGACAACACGGGGTTGCTACGGCCGCAGCGGCCGCTCGGGTCGGCCTTCCATGCACCGTATACATGGGAGTAATCGACGCCAGGCGCCAGACCCCCAACCTTCATCGAATGAGACTCTTAGGGGCGGACGTAGTTCTCGTCGAGGGTGGCGATCAGACCCTGAGGGCGGCTATCGATGAAGCGTTTCGAGCATGGGCCGCCGACCCCACAGGAACCTATTACCTATTGGGGTCCGTGGTAGGCCCTCACCCGTACCCGTGGCTGGTTCGCGAGCTTCAATCAGTGATCGGCAATGAGGCGAGAGCGCAGTTGGTGGCCTCGGGTGTCGGCCTGCCCGACGTGGCCGTCGCGTGCGTGGGTGGCGGGTCGAACGCAATCGGCCTGTTTCGCGGGTTTATTGGAGATCCCGAGGTCCAACTACTCGGTGTGGAGGCCGCCGGACGTGGTTTGCCCAATGATCCGCACGCGGCCACGCTCGGAGCTGGATCGGTGGGTGTTCTCCATGGCGCTATGACCCCTCTCCTTCAGGATGGGCACGGGCAGATACTCGAAACCCACTCGCTTGCGCCCGGTCTTGATTATCCCGGTGTCGGCCCCGAGCACGCCCTGCTCCGTGACCTGGGTCGGGCCCGGTATGAGTCTGTGACCGACGATGAGGCGCTGGAAGCACTCGACGAATGCAGTAGGTATGAAGGAATTCTTCCCGCCCTCGAATCCGCGCATGCACTTGCCGGTGCCAAGCGCTGGGCCAAGAAGCAACCGGGCGGTCGGATCGTCGTCGGTCTCTCGGGGCGGGGAGACAAAGATCTACCGCTCCTCATAGAGGAGGCGTCTAATGAGTGAGTCAACTGGATCTAACGCGATCACAGCGGCAATCAGCGGCGCGTCGGCGACGGCAATCTGTGCCTACGTGACGGCCGGGTACCCCACTCTGGACGCTTTCCCATCGATTCTCGGATCGGTGGCAGATTTCGCAGACGTTGTCGAGATTGGTGTCCCTTTTTCCGACCCGATGGCCGATGGACTAACCATCCAGGGCGCCAGCCAGGTCGCGCTCGACAATGGAGTGACCCTGGAGTGGATCTTCGAGATCCTCGCCGGTTTCCGCGTCGGTGCGCCGTACGTGCTGATGGGCTACTACAACCCCTTTCTAGCCTTTGGCCTAGACAGGCTCGGCCGGACCCTGGTCGAATCCGGGACGGATGGGTTGATCATCCCAGATCTTCCTCTCGAGGAGTGTGGCCCGATCCGCAGTGTTCTTGAACCTGAGGGGTTGGCACTCGTCCAATTGGTGGCGCCGACGACGTCGGACGAGCGCCTGGGCCTGATTGCTGGAGCTGGAAACGGATTTGTCTATGCAGTCACCACCACCGGTGTCACCGGTGGTGACGTCGCTCTCTCCCGAGACTCCTTGAGTTACCTTGATCGAGTTCGCTCGGCCTCTTCTCTCCCAGTCCTAGCCGGTTTCGGGGTGAGACGTGCAGATCAGGTTGAGGCGCTCGCGCCGCATGTCGACGGCGTAGTTGTTGGCAGCGCTCTCATCGAGGCGATCGATAGGGGTGAGGATCCGGGCATGTTTCTCGATGGTCTCCGCCCTACCGAGGTCGGAGCATGATCGTCGTTCTCGCCCCGGATTGCTCTCTCAAGGACAAGGCGGGCGTCGTTCGGTTCATTGAGAGGCACGGAGGCCGGCTCATTGTCAGCGAGATCGGCCAAGAGACCCACATCGGTTTGATTGGCACCGAAGCCCAAGCGCTTGCCGCTGACTTGGAGACGATGCCGGGTGTTGCCGAAATACTGGGGGTTGCTCCTCCCTATCCCCAGGTCTCACGGGAGTACCACCCCGAGTCTTCCGAAGTGAGAATTGGGGATTTGCACATAGGTGGGCCCGAGGTGATTGTCATGGCGGGCCCATGCTCGGTGGAACGCGAAGAACAGCTCAGCATTATCGGCCGTGTTGTAGCCAGCGCCGGCGCTCGCATGTTGCGAGGCGGAGCTTTCAAGCCTCGCAGTTCGCCATACAGCTATCAGGGCCTGGGCGAAGAAGGACTCGTGCTGCTCGCCGCAGTGCGCGAGCAGACCGGCTTGCCCGTTGTGACAGAGGTGGTAGCCCCCGAGGATGTAGATCTTGTAGGTCGCTATGCGGACATGCTCCAGATCGGCGCCCGCAACATGCAAAACTTCAGGCTGCTCTCTGAAGTCGGCGCCCAGTCTCGACCCGTGCTCCTTAAGCGCGGTCTCTCCTCGACCCTCGAGGAACTACTGTTGGCAGCCGAGTACGTGGTTTCGGCTGGAAACCCGCAAGTGGCTCTATGTGAGCGAGGAATCAGAACGTTCGAGACGGCGACGCGTAACACGCTCGACATCGCCGCTGTGCCCGTGCTGAAACGCAAGACGCATCTTCCTGTGATAGTTGACCCCAGCCATGCCGCCGGTGATCGGGAGCTTGTCCCTCACCTTGCTCGATCCGCGGTAGCCGCTGGAGCAGACGGCGTTCTAGTGGAAGTCCACAACGATCCCGACAATGCCTTGAGCGACGGAGCCCAGAGCCTGACGCTCGATGGTTTTTCGTCGATGATGGATGAGATCCGGCAGGTTGCTGTCGCTGTGGATCGAAGCATCGCAGCACCTGCCGGGTAGGGGCCGACGCGTTCGTCTACTCGCATGAGTCGGATCTCCGGGAAGCACTCACCTCGCACTTCAGACCACCGAAAGGATTAGCGTTCGCAGGATCACGCGACGCGACGGTCGTTGGGTTCGTTCACACCGACCGACGTTCAAGGCCCCGTAGCAGACTCCGAGGACAAGAGACTATCGAAGAGGCCTAGCCACCTGCAGTACCTGGGTGCGCTGAGTTTCCGACCAGTGTATAGACTCGATAATCCCAGCCCAGCAGAGCTGGTAACACGGGCTTCTTGGCAAACTTGCAAGCCCAGGGGGCACTGCATGGCGGTCAAGGATAACTGACGTTGAACTTGCTTAGATAGACACCGGCGGAGTCGTAACCCAGAAAGAGATCGTCGTTGACGAATACGCTATGAGGTCGCTGGTAGTTGTCTGTCGAGATAAGCACCGCATTCTCAAACAGCCCCCAGTTGCTGTCATAGATAGCTTGGTAGATGGGTCCACCCCCGTCCGTATCGCCTCGGGTGTAATGCACGATGAAGGTGTCGGTGTTCGGCTCGTAGGACAAGCCGGAGACGATCCCGAGCATGGTCATGTCGGTGAGAATCACGGTCCGCTTTCTGACCACATTCCAGTTCGCGTCAAAGATGATCTGGTAGAAGTAATCACCCTGGCCCGGGGCGAGACTTTCCGGAGCCACGAGGTGAAACTGGTTGTCGTGGAAGATTGCAGCGGCACCATTGGCGTGCCGGTTTGCATCATTGCCGGCAACGGTATTACCGATGGGAATGTCTGCGCCTACGGAGTTCAGGTCGGCATCGAACATGTAGATGTCGTGCCCCTGTCCGGGTTGAAATTTTCCTACGTGAACCCTGCCTCCATCGCCAACTAGGAACATGTCGTTGGTGGGTGCGTTGTCGGTTGTGACCTCTACGATGTCCTGAAGGACAAGATTCGTGTCGATTTTCATCAAATAGAGGTTGCCCCCGCTTCCGTTCCCCGACGTGGAAAACGTGATGTAGTGGTAGTCACCCTGAAAGATGTGCTTGTGGTCGGCGATCGAGGTGATGTTGTTCTCATAAGTGTATGTGAGCGCGGCGTTGTTGTTGACATCATCTGGGCCCACAACAAGTTTGGCTGTGCCTACCGGATTGAGGGATAGATCGTACTTGCTCAGGTATATCCCGCCCGAGGGTCCGATCACTTCCGTCGAGAGGACGAGATGAGAAAAGTCATGGACCGGGACGGACCAGATGGAGCCGGTGCTGATTGTGATACTTTGCTCATGCGTCATTGTCGGAGACCCTGTCGAGCTTCCGGTATTGCCAGGAATGGGCACAGCGGTTGTAGCAGGGGCGGCCGTAGGGGCAGTAGTAGTAGCCGCAGTAGTAGTAGGCGCAGTGTTGGTCTGAGATTCTGTGGAACCTGTGGGGTTGAACGTGGCAACGGGTTCGTTGTCTACGCCGCACGCCACACCTAGCAAAACCAACAGAGCGACTCTGAAGTACAACCGTCCCATTGAGGTCTTCCCTTCCCCTCTTGGTGCGCTCCCTGACTATACGTATTCGGGCGGGTCTGAGGATGCGCGAACGTAGGCCGTCTCGCGTTTCTCACACCGGCATACAGGTTTTTTTGGTCGGGCTGGCCGTCCCGGAACGATCGTCCGTCGGTGCAAAGCACCGTGGATACGGAGAAGTCTTGGTTCTGGGAAGGGAACGTTGTGGCGTCACGTTTTCGGCTCGGCTTAGCGCGTTCGCTCGAACTCCGGCTATCGGCCGACGGACGCCAGGTTCGCAGATCGGTCGGCCCGCGATGCCTTCCTGACCGTCATGGATGGGCGAGGGCAAGAAGTCGGCACTTGGGTCGGACGCCCTGTGGAAGGACATCACACAAGCTCGCAAGGCCGACTGATGCCAAGTAGGCGGTCGCCAACAGGACGAGGTGTTGGCACAGCCTCGGCTGCTCAGCCGACCAGAACCCGCCTGACAAGTCCAGTCGAAACATGGGCCCCACGGCCTAGACCTCGGGGTCGACCCCCAGAGCCGTCGCAAGACGGTTGGTGTAGTTGAAGTACGCGACGAGCTGAACAAGATCGAGAATTACCTCATCCGTCAATCCCAGACTGCGGAGGGTCTCGACATCCTCTTCGGCCATCGACATCGGCTTACGCGTGAGCTTGTCCGCGAACTCCAACAAGTGCATCGCCCGGTCGGGAATTTTCGCCTTGCAGAAATCGGTGATGACTTGGTTGGTGAGGCCGGGATCGCCTGTCAGCTTCGTGAGCGCACCACCATGATGGTGGACGCCATAGACGGCCCCGTTGATGGTGGACACTAACGTCGCGACCATCTCTTTCTCTTCCAGAGTCAGTCCTGATTCGTGATAGAGCACCGACTGATAGAGGTCCTGGGCCGCAGACACCGCAGACGGCTTCAAGCTTGACAACTTCACGATGTTCGGGACACCCCCGGCGATCTCGACTAACGCGTTGTAGAACTCTTTGAGTTCTCCGGTTGCATCGGCGTGCTCGATTTGGCGAATGAAGGCCATCTCCTCCAACTCCTCTCAGTCGACAGCGGAACAGCTCATCAGCGCCGAGGGTCGATCGTTATCCACTGCGAAACACGGCAAGCATTCTCGGGTCGGCCTTCCCTCAACCATTGAGATCCGCCACCTCGGACCAGAGACGCGAGGGTCGGGCAAGGCTGGGCGGTACGCTCGCGAGACTAGTTGACCCCACCGACGGGTAGGGGTTGACCCCTGTGAAAGACTCAATTGCTGCTAGTGGGATCTGCACGTCGACAGTCCGACACGATCTGCCTTGTCGCTGAACATTCTCTGTAGCACGTCGAGGATGATCGAGGGACTTCTCAGCGATCTTCATCCTGGCCCAACCCTACCAAATGAAAGAGCCGATGTACGTCTGCTCAGTGCTGCCCTAATACAGCCCTTTTCCCAGTGTCCGGAACCGGACCAAGGCTGACCGTTGACCGCTCCGGTTCCCGGCAACCGCGAAGTTCTCGACCGGTGTCAAGTGCTCAGGATTCACCCGTCGTCGACACGCGATGACGTGGTAATGGGCTCCCCTCGTCTCGGTTGACAACACGATGGCACCGTAGCATCGGAGTTTGGCCCGGTGTCCGAAGTTCGAGGCATTGACGAATCCATAGCTGATGACATCGGAGCTGATCCGCTCCGGAACCTCACTAGGTACTGATCACACGTCAGCTCGGCCACAGCTCATCGCATCACTTCCGAGCGTTCATTGCGAGATGTGGCTCCTTCGCTCAGATGTCGAGCAGGGCCTTTACCAGCCGGACTCCCAGTTCGGCGTCGTGACCGTAACCGTCGGCACCGATCGTCTCGGCGAACTCCTTGGTGACGGCGCCACCGCCCACCACAACCTTGACACCGTCCCGCAGCCCGGCCTCGGTCAGCTTGGCGATCACGTTCGTCAGCTCCTTGGCGGTGATTGTCAACAACGAGCTCATCCCGACCACATCCGACTGGTGCTCGCTCACCGCCTCGACGAAGCCGTCGGCGGAGACGTTCACCCCCAAGTCGACTACCTCAAAGCCGTGGGCGTTGAGGATCGTCCCCAGGATCGTCTTGCCGATGTCATGGAGATCCCCAGCCACAGTGCCGATGACGATCGTCCCCAGCGAGGCCCGCTCACCACCAGATTTGGCGATCTCGGCCTCCAGAATCTCGGCAGCCCCTTTCATCGCATCGGCGGCGATCACCAGATCGGGAAGAAAGACATCACCGCAGGCGAACCCCTTACCAACCTCCGTGATCCCCTCTCGAAGCCCCTGCTCGTACGCAAAGAGGGGATCGATGCCCAGCCCTACGGCCTCCTTCGCCAGATCCACGGCCGCCGAAGGGTCGCCTCGGACCACCGCCTCTCGAAGCCGATCCAACAGGTCTTTCTCCGAATTGCCGTTCGTCATGCGCCGAGCTTCTCCTTCTCCACCGCATCGAGAATCTTGGCGAGCTCTCGATCCACATCGGGCGGCAACGGGGTCGGTTCGTGGGTCTCCATGATCTCCCTGGCGA
>PVBE011333594.1_pt1 | contig 16416 bp, 10 predicted proteins | sample 1631181 | NCBI WGS metagenome assembly PVBE01 (sample SAMN08397723, study PRJNA350692) | Marine metagenome, whole genome shotgun sequencing project. | isolation source: water | place: Pacific Ocean | collected 2012-04
CCGTAATCTGGAAAGCTTCCGTATAAGCCATAGCAAGGAGCGCCTGATCGTACAGCATCTTTTCAAAATGAGGGACATGCCACTTCTGGTCAGTGGAATAGCGGTGAAAGCCGAAACCAACATGATCATACATGCCACCGCTACTCATTTCATGGAGGGTTTTCTCAACCATCAGAAGCGATTTGCTGTCCCCGGTACGGCTCCAGTATCGAAGAAGAAATGAAAGTGTATGCGGAGAAGGGAATTTAGGGGCCTGGCCAAAACCTCCATGTTCATCGTCGAATGCGCCGTTAAGCTGTTCAAAAGCAGTTTTAAGTACTCCTTCCATCGGTTCTTCACCGGGAGTGCCTGGCGAAGAATTTTTAATCACCTCCGTGACACGATTTGCAGTAAATACAATTTCTTCCCGGCGGTTTTGCCAGGCGTCCTTTACTCGTGGTATGAGTCCCATTAGGCCCATTCTTCCAAACCGGGTATTTTTTGGGATATAAGTAGCGGCAAAGAAAGGGTTTTTGTTCGACGTCATAATGATGTTCAGCGGCCACCCACACCCGTTTCTCGACATCATTTGACAGACCGCAATGTAAATATTATCGATATCCGGTCTTTCTTCACGGTCTACCTTGACGGATATAAAAGCATCATTCATTAACTTGCCCACCTCGGGATCGTCATACGATTCCCGCTCCATCACATTGCACCAGTGGCAGGTGGAATATCCGATAGATAAAAATACGGGTTTATCTTCTTCGCGCGCTTTTTTGAATGCCTCATCACCCCAGGGATACCAGTCTACCGGGTTTTCAGCGTGTTTAAGCAGATAAGGGCTTTTTTCGTTAATCAAGCGGTTGTAATGTTTATCACTTTTCGTATTTTCCTGTTTATTTTCTATTGATATTTTTTTTACAAGTGGCTGTAATACCGAATTTTCTGACGCTGAAACGCTGTCAGCCGATATTTTATTTATTTGCAGTATAAATATTAGACATCCTATAACTGAAAACGTTGCTAACAGACTGATAACTATTTTTTTCCAGGACATTATCGTGACTCCTGATTTAAATCCCACACTGTGGGTTTGATTCTCCGCAGCTTGCTGCAGAGCAGTTCATTATTTCTAAATTTTGTTTAAAAGATTGTAAAAGTTCCAATTTTTATTCTAACAGCTAAAGCTTATTTTTGAAAGATATGGTTTACCGTACCCCAAGGGTACTTCCTTCGGGCGCAAAGGACGCAAAGATCGCAGAGGAAAAAAATATTTCATTATAACCTTGATTTTATACATCTATTCTTTTTTTGCTTTTTTCCCTTGCCATCGTCCAATTTAGTCAATACAACTTTTTTATTTTTTGTCTCAATAGAATAAGTCTCGGACATATATCTAATATCACTGCCTGATAATACGGCAACAATTACAGGTTGTTTTGATATGTCAGGTGATTCGGGGGTTATCACCAATCCATCATAACTACAAGATCGCGATATTTTTTTACAAAACTCTTCAGAGAATAAGTATGATACCCATCTCTTTCTAAAACGCCTTTTTGAGGAGTTTTATTATTTACACGGTATTCCTTTGGTATCAGAAGTTCAGCCTTATAATTCTCAAACGAATATAAAACCTGGCCTCTTACTCCCATAATGTTGTTGGATGGACCAACCGGCAGAACTTTCATGACAAAATCATATTCCTCTTCGTGAAAAAAACGGTTTTCCAGATCTATAATTCCCTCCATTACATCAAATCTATTCTGAATAATAATTCCAAAAAGGATTAAAATGCTTGAATAAAGAGTCTTTTTAATAAGAGACATTAAGGATGGAAGTTTCATATCAACTATCCTGAAAGTGTTTAGCGAGCGAATTTAAAATGAAATTATAACTATTTAATACCTTTTTGTTGTGTGCTGTAAAGGAATTATTTCTTCGAATCACTTCAATAAGAAAAAAAATGTTTAGGAGCCAACAGCAGACCTGACTCCCCGGACCATTAGGGGGCCGGGTGCCAATAGACTATTATTTTTCAATGTATTACACGTTTCTGGCTTCTCCTTGAGACACAAAAAATCTTATTAAAACACTAATGTAAAATCTGCGTTTTACCGATAAATAGAGTATAGCTAATATTAATCTTATAAGAGGGTAAATTAATGGAAACCTCTCTTACACCATTTACCAATCAACCTGTTAAGCAAGTTGCTTTCAAAAAGAGCATTGATGTAAGCTCGTCCACCGATCTGACTTTGCGCACCAGGGAGGGAGATCTGGTCACTTTGTCCTCAAACAAGCAAATGGCCTATTCTGAATCGGCTGAGAAATCCCGATTTGAAGACGGAGCGACTATGGAAAGGTTGTCCGTGGAAGCAAGGGCCGCATCACAATATTCCTTAAGTGTTCAGGGAGACTTAAATGAAGAAGAATTAGCAGCTATTAACGCTCTGGCTAACAAAATTTTCCCACTTGCCCGGAGTTTTTTCGATGGCTCAGAAATCGATATGGAGCAAGCAGCAGCTTCTCTACAAGAATCAATGGGAGAGATTGATTATTTAGATCTGAGAATGGAACAAACCACAGTTCAATCCTATTTCGGTCGATTACTTTCCGGAACAAAAGATGATTTAAGGCAAAAGGCAGTAGAAGATCGTAAAAACTTGGAAAATGAATTATTTGCTCTTGAGAAATCAAGTATCCGGGACCTCCGGGAACTGGTCCGGTCGGTTATCGATTCCACAATTCAGCAGGTAGAAAAGGACTCCTCAGGAGAAAATGATTTTGGACCGATATTAGACAGTCTTCGCAACTTTCGTGAAAATATCTTACCACCACTTCCTAAACCCCTCGAAAACCCCGTCAACGAGAACCAACTGACTATTTAAATTTAGTCGCAGTTTGCTTTTTCCTTTTACTGCGACTTATGCAAGGCTTAGGCGCTGTTTGTTCTTCCTTTTTTAGTCGCTGTTTAGCTTTTGTTTTTCTACAGCGACTTATGCAAAGCACAACGCCTTATGCAAGGCTCTGATCTAATCTAAATCGTATATTTTTCTAATGTAGCTAAGATTAGCCGCTGTTTAGTCGTTGTTTGTTTTTTACCTTATACAACGATTTATGCAAGGCTTGCTTCTTTCTCTTATAGCACCTTAAGTAACGTTTCTACTTCAATATTTTGGTAGGGTATTTATGCCCTTATAATTGATATCGTCAAATAGTTGGTAGGGTATTTATGCCTTCTTGTAACGCAAAAAAAAGTATATTTACGATGTGGAGATGTTTGTTTTTGCCTGCCCCGTGGCGAATGCTATTCGGGGACAACTTTCTCTCTAACGGGTGACCCTTTTTCCGGCTTAATAGCCCAGTTTCAAGTATTGAAACAAGATCAAACCACCCCCGCTGAAAATCCAGAGGAACGCTTTAACAACCGGTTGTTGGTGCCAACTGCTAAAAGCACCTTCATGAACATTTCTTACTTCCTCAATTAATAGCTTGATTTGCTTGGCCGGAGACATTTTCTTTCCTTTAGGTAGTACGTATTGTTCATTCCGCGCGGTTACAAACTTTCCCGTCATCCTGCTGATAACTGTTTCCCTTGCGTCTTCAGCGGCACGGCGTAAAATGAAGGCACTGGCAATTGCATAGAGTGAAGAAATAAAAATCATAACTAAAAGACCTATCGACATATCCCAGTTATCAAAAAAACGGCTCTGGGAAAGCAGCAGAATAAAAAGAACCACGAAAGGATAATAAATTCTTTGTCCGACTGTATCTGTACGTTTTGCGATTATGTCTATCACCAACCAGTCGCGGAGTAAATTATTATCGTCTATTTGGGCATGCTTTTTCCTGAGTACATCGTAGCATTGTTTAGACCAAGAAGCTTTGTCATCTACTAACTGGTAAATCCATCCGACACATAGACGAATTTCATCAACTACACCGAATAATAAAAGCACAAACAAAGGTAATGAAAACCATATAACGACCAATTTATCTATATATATAGCAAGTCCTCCTCTGTAGGGAACATTAACTTCTCCTAACTGGTAAATTATTAAGAGACCGCCAGCATAAAACAAGAGTGACCAAAATAGCACACGAAAAGCTCTTTGCTCTGGAGAGCGAAGTTCTTCATATTTTTTCCAGAGTACAATAATATCAATTGAATCATTACTTTCCTGTTTTTCGCACCATTTCCTGGCATTAATCATCATTTTAAAAATCTCAGGTATACTTTTCAGCATTTGTATCAAATCTGTTTTTCTGGCTCCGAGGAGCTGGAGACAGAAAAAAACATCTCCTTCATTTTTGCATCGTTATTATTTAATTCACTCAATATTTTTGTTATAAAAACAACAGATAATGCACCGGCTAATAGCCGGATTATCTCAGCGGGCCATAAACTCACACCTCCAAGCAAAGACCAGGGTTCACAGTTTTCACAAAAAGCGATATCGTTATTTACCCAATAACTCGCCGACCAGAATAGCAATATTAAAAAATAAGCACCTATCACCAATATGGCAATTTCATTCTTTACCAGTTTGACAAGCTCATTCCAGATTTCTCTAAAAATCTTTAAATAATGTGTAACCAGCAAAGCAGCTATCATAATAACAATGAATATTACCTGTGACTTCGCTAATAATGAAGATAACAAAATATAACTAATATCTAATTTTGCCGCAATTAATTGTTTAAAAGCATCACAATGTTTAACGCTTTCACCAGCGGTAAGAACAAATATTGATATGATAATTGTTAGACCATAATTTATTGCTGATGTATCATTCCTCGCTTTGATAAATAAATTTGTTAAAAAAAATAAAGCTATAAACAAAAGAATAAAACATAAAACTATTTTGAACTTAACCTTATCATTATTAATAAACTGCGAGTGTGTTTGCGCGTATATTTTATCCTCTTCAAAGATATTTTCTTTCAGCAAAGCATTAAAAATATTTTTTTCCTCCGAATCTTTAAATTCTCCTAATTTGGCACCTTGAGTTTTTGATAAATCAAAAGCCTTGTTCCTCCCGATTTCAAAAATCCTCGGCTTTAAGATAGAGTAAATATCTTTTTGCGTTAGATTATTAGTATCGCTCATAGCTAACAGAGTTCCAAAAAACCTGGATGTCTGGTAGCTGTCCCTGAATGGAGGTATAGATTTTTCTTTAGACGACAAATTAAGTGTAAGTCCAAAAGTAGATGCGACTACAAGGTTGCGCGTCCATTTGTATTCGTCGGGATGGAGGAAACGGGCGTCAAGGTCTGTCGTAAAGAATATTGCTGTGGGAAAACGGTCTCTTAATGCCTGTAATATAAGGAGCTTATCGTATACATCGCTCCCCAATACGCCAATTGCTTTGATTTTATCCTTTCCATTGTCACGGAGTTTTTGGTCCAATTTTTTTATTTTGCTAGCCAGCCTGCGTAAATAATCTAGCTGGTTACTACCAACTGGACGTGCAATAGAAGTAATTTCTGAAGCATTTTTCTGTTTCTCACTTTTTTTGTCATTCTTAACTTTTTGAGAATCAAATCCTTGTTTTTCATTTGTCTTTCCGTCCAAGCCCCGCAAATATTTAAACTTGTGAATCCTTGAAGTCATATCTTTTGAATTATTAGAAAAGGCATCGGCAAAATTTTTCGGCAGGGAACGTCCATAAAATGTGTCCCATTCAGAAATTACCGCAATATGGTGTTTTTCTTCATCATCAAATATTTTTACGCCACGAAGCTTGAGCTCGTCAATCAATGTTACCATAAGTTCATAATCATCTTTGATAGTACGAAATATTTTAGGTCGGTTATTATTGTTGACGGCAGGATCAAGTTTTGCTGTCGCATTTGTTGAGAAAATCTTTACGTTCTTGAGATAATTCCAGTTTATTTTTCCGGTATTGCTATTAGTCTCATGATTTTCTAAACTTTTTTTTGTTTGTTTTTTATTAAGGTCTTCAATCATTTGTTTCAAGTTAGGTGAACTGGCAGGGCCAATGATTTTAAATTTCAACTCGCTTTTATTTTCTTCAGTAGTTTCTATTGACAGTTTTTTCTTTAACCCTTCTATCTTTTGCCAGGGATTTTTCTTGAACGAGTCGCCATTAAGCCAAAGTAGCAATACTTCTTGCTTATGCTTACTACCTTTTTTTGGTATTTCAAGCAGCCATTCATAAGGAATGATTTTTGGAAGAGAATCTTCAAGAGACGTTGATTCCGATTCAACATACCCAATAAACTCCGACTCTACAGGCGCATAATCAAGAACTCCAAGGGCGGAAAGAACAGCATAACGGTAACGGATACGGCGTTCATGATCTTCGGCATAAGGGCTGCCAAAAACCATAACTCCAAGAACTGTCAGTATTTTATTTACATTTTCTTCTGGTTTGAGGTGTTCCTTGACTTTATCAGCAAGACAACCAAGACTATGATGCGTTTCTCCCTCTATTTTCTCTAAATTTACAATGCAATCTCCATCATTATTTTTCTGCAAAGAAGTTGCAAGTTCTATGTTAAATAATTTCTCATCCTTTGAGACCATGGGTAGAGCAGTGAAAACACCTCTTCCCTGCAATACTTCCATATTTTTTTGTTTGTGATTTTTTTTTAGATGATTCTGGACGACTTCAAAAGGGTCCTGCCAAAGACGGGCCTGAACATTCTCATCTGGACGAAATTCATTAAAATCAATACCGGATGAGCCCGGTCGACTTCCTGAGAGTGGCGCTTCAGCTATCATTATAGCGCTGGCTATCAAAGCCATGATAGCAATACCGCCTACAGGCGATCTCGGTTCATTTCTAGGCGCCACACTTAATTCCTCATAATAAGAATTTTGAAAGAATAGTCATGGGCATGCTTAAAAAAATGCCGCTAAACTACCAATTTAAGGATAAACCTAATTTTGCTTTACTCTCTTGAAACTGATTATATTCGAGCAGGTTCTCGCCATAGCCTCTCCAAAACTGGATGTAAAGAGCTAAAGGGTCGTCATTATCAAACAGCCATTTCAAATCAAACTGGAAGTTTCCGTTTAATTGTCTGCTAATACCTGCGCCGTGTCTAACTGTTAAGCCCAGATGAATCCAGTCATCAAGTTTTATTCCAAAAAAATTGATTAAGGGATGTTTGTATTCTCCTCTAAGTTCGTAATAGCCTATAAAATCAGTAATATCCTTGTTTTTATCAGAAATAGCGAAAGGAACCCATAATTTAATATAACCATTGAAATAACCATTGAACTCTTTTTTTTTATCATAAGGTTTGCATAATCTTTGTACTTGAAAATATGCTTTATTCCAGCTTCTTGAGCTAGGGCCATCTTTTCCGTTCGACTCATGTTCAATTCCAAATCTTAAACAATTAAGCAGAGAATTTTTTTCTGGCGTGATATTTTTTAAATTAAGTTGATAAAAAAATTCAGGATTAAATGTGATATCAAGCATAGGAATCGAAGGACTACTGATATCCCAAATAGATTGCAGGGAAAATGCAAAAAAGATTTTATTCATTTCATCATCCTGATCAGGAGATTTATTTTTCGGCCATGAACGTAATTTGCTTTTAAAGCTAGTCTGAAATTTTAGAACCTGGCTGTTTTCCAAATCATCTGATGAATCTTTTTCCGCGTTCCAGACTATATAACTGTCTTTATGAGATGTTACCGTTTCGGATTTAGCCGGTTTTGCCGCACAAACAGAGAGAACTAAACTCAAAAAAATTAGTATTAAAGTGAAATTTTTTATGATCATAATAATTCTCCTTCTAAATTATTTTTCTGCCCGCAAGAGGAGCTTTTGATTCTTTGAGAGATGCAATACAAAACTCCTAACAGCTTAGATATCAAAAAAAGAAAAAATATTAGTCAGCCAGTTCAAAATGCCACAGGTCGTCAAAGTTATTATCTTTTACCTGCCAGTCTCTATCCCAATCTCCGCCCCACCGAAGAGTAAAACCCTGCATTCTGGCAATACCGATAACATAGCCTGCGAAGAGAGTCGCTCTTTCCCTGTCTTTCCAGTCAATGGGGTAAGGGGCCGCGTCAACAGCTCTGGATGGGTCTGAATTATGTTTTCCATCCGGAAATTGCAACTGGCTTTTCCCGGTGCGGTGCATCTCGTTCTGCTCTTCCTTTCCCCTGTGTCCTGTGATGATTGTGCAATCCACATGTTTAATTATTTCATTAAAAATGTCCTGCAATTTCTGATCACAACTGCTTAATTTGTCTTTTGATCGTTGAGAATAATTTGGCATTTTTATCTTCTCCTTTTTTAGAAATAATTAATAAGGATGTAGGATTATCAAGTTTCAGCTGGTGCAATTTTCTTATCAAAATTCACATTTTTAATCATTTTGGCTGCGATAGCATAACGAGGTTTTTTGAAGCCGGAAAACATAATTTGCAATAGTTAAACATTAGTATCTTTTAATCCACCTCCAATTAGCCGCGCTCCGAATTAAGCCATTTTTCTTCTCCGCTTAAATGATTTTTTCTATAATAAAACAGAGTTTATACATAGCTAATGTAATTATATTTTTTTATTTCTCAAGATTTTTTAAACCAGAAGAACATGAGACATCCACGGAAGTGGTTATTTCACGTATGTAACTATACCCACCAATTTTTCAGGCAGTATATCTTTAAAGGGACCTCTGCCATTGCAGGGCTTTTCTCTAACTGATAACCGCCAATCATAATTTAAAAAAATTGCTATCCATCAAATAACAAATTCAATAAAGAACTATCACCATTTTTTGTGTATTTCATTTCAAATTCAAATGTATATGTATCCATACCGGTATAGTTTTCTCCCGCAATTGACCGGCTATATGGAAGATTTAAATTGATAACAGCGTAATGTTTGCCAATATCCATTCTCATCTTTTCTAAGGTATGGTTAGGTAACGTTGATATTTGCATTACAATTCTAATGTTTCCATGCATGGATTTTGCCGAATCTTTATTTCTAATTATTTTCACATTATTGAAAAACCATACTTCATCAACATCTTTTATTTGGATAAGGTTGGGGAAATTCCAGAAGGCGGCGTTAATGATCTCTGCTCCACGGTTGTCGGTCAGGATTCTCACAGGTGTATCATCGCTAATTTCTTTTAGGAATTTCCAAACCCCTTTACCGACCAAGTGTGAATTTAACTGAATTCCCGGCCATTCTGTAAAATTATAGCCTGGTTCAAAACCGTCCCAGTAAACTTCTAAAAAAACGGCGTTATTGCAATTTAAGTTTTTTTCACAAATTATTTTCTCCAATTCGTCATAATCACTTACAGACTTACCTTGATTAAAGCCAAGCATCAGAACAACTAATGTTTTACTTCCATTAGAGATTGCACTGGATATCTGTTTAGTGATTTCTTCATTTCTATCTTTCTGGAATATCTCCCATTTTTCATCAAAAAAACTGTCCTTATTTGTCTTGTTTTCTTTCAGAAGTTGTTTCCAATTGTCGGATTTCTTTTTTAAGTTGTTTTTAATTGAAGCCTTTATTTGTTCATCATTTTCTATATGGCCATTCTGACCTGTTATTTCGTTTATTATCTTATTGCATAGCCTCTTTTCATCAATACAATACGCTTTCAAGAGTTCTTTCCAGGAATTAGCATTTGTTTTAAAATAGTGTTTAAGGGAACTTCTGTTTTCTTTTAACAGCTTATTTTTTATATGTATTGTTTTTTTTGGATAAAGGTCGCCATATCTGTCTAAATAAACACGAAAAACAAGTGGTTTAATTCCGCTATTCTGCTCGCCAAACAAAATACTCTTTTCTATGTCCACCAGGATTAAAATACATCCGGTTAAACTGAAAGTTAAAGAAAGTAAAGGGACAATAATTAAAATTAACTTGATTAGCTTCATTTTGCATTTTCGTTAATTAGAAAAGTTAAGAATTAGACCGGAGAAGCCTGAAATTGTTTATGACTAAGGCTTGGGTAGCCCCTTCTCTGCATTAGTAATATGCTGTCTATTTGCATCAGTCAGCATGTTACTTGCAATGGTATAACCGAGTTCTCTATATGCCTCGAACTGTTCTTCATCAAAGAATTGGTCTGCCGTAGACTGGTCTGGAAAAGACGGATTTGCACCTTTGTAACCCATTAGCTTTAAACTCATATCCGGGATCATAGTAGTTTTAATAAAAATCAACTTTCCAGTCGACCCGTCTGAGTAAATAATATCACCCACAATATGCCCCTGCATAGCCAGTTTAGCGCCTTTTGGATAGTCTGCGTCCTCCTTTGGAATTAATCTTCCCAGTTTGTTGTTATTATCGAATTTAATTATTGTTCCGAAATCTGTCTCAATCCGTCTTATAGCTATCTGCAGGTCACTAAAGGAAAATTCGGGATCAGCGCCGCCATCGCACACAATAACAAGTTTTAACCTGCGTCGGATCAGCTCGTAAAGGCCGAGATTTTCGAAATGGCCGCCATCACTTAACTGAAGAAAAGAGCGTTTTTCGCTATATCCCTTTCCAGGTAAAATTTCAAACCGCGCTGAGTCAAAATGATTAGGCCTGGATCTCCACTTGTTTTTCTCTGGATTAGGGTTTCGAATCCAAAAGCCCAATCTTAAATTCAGAAGTGCCATTAGTATAGAAACAGCCTTATTACGTGTAACGCCTGAGCCACCGACACCTGTGTTAGGGTTTGCCGCAGCCCCGGATATGGCTACAGCTGTAGACAAAGTCATGTTACCACCCATATAGTCTTTTGTAGGCTTCCACCCTGTAGAGTTACTGCCACAATACAGAGGGGACAAGATAAAGTTATCTCCTCCTCTAATTTTTCGTCTTCGGTCATCGGAATCAACAATAACTACGTTTGTGTTTACAATGTGATAAGGACCTCTTGGTGCTCCTTTCAACGTCAGGTTATTAAGAGTAGCAGAGTCTGCGCCCTTTGCTTTGCCTGTTTCATTTTTTAGCGCCATCTCTATCTCCGGCATAAAGGATTCCATTAATCTGTCACGGTAATATCTATGAATGGAAATATAATTAAGATTAACGAACAGACCTGTGGCAACTGATAGACAAAGCAAAGTGATCAGGAGAGGCGTAACCCACCAAATTGAATTATGATCTGTATAAAGCACTGCAAGCTGATAAGACAGCAATACAAGACCATATAAAAATAGAAAAGCTCCTATAGGAGCAATCAAGCCAAGTGGAACAGCACCCTCCTTGTTCTCTCCTGATTTTACAAAGGCCCAAATACCCGATATTGAGCCCAAAAAGGCTGAGCCTGGACCTCCTGCTTTAACAATCCAACCGTTAAAGAGACTTGCTAGTTCGGGCAGTGAGCCTAAAACAAAAAGTGCAATAAAAGAATTTAAAAAAAAGCAACCGCTACTTTTTTCAAAGAGACGACGAAAAGAATATCTCGTAGTGTTGTTTTCTATAGCCTTTTTTATGGATCCTGTGAGAAGGGAATAAATAATACAAATCAAAAGAAAAACAGAAATAATTACAAAAGAAAGCCATAAAAAGAGATTGAACCAGCTTGCAGGATGGTCGGCTAGCAACAGAAGAGTTTTGTATATGTGATTAGGAATATTACTCGTAATCCAATCAGGAACATTATGCAAAAGCCCAAACATTACCAACACTGAAATTGGAAACCACACCAGAAGGTTAAGAAACATGCCTCGTAAAATGACTGCAATAAGTGACAAAAAGTTAATGCATTTTCCAGGCATAAGATACATACCATGCTGACGAAGATACTTTAAAAGGTTGTTTGATGATTTTCCGGCATCGGTTGAAGGGTCCTCGGTACCAAAAGGGAAATTATTAGGTCCCAAGCCATATTTTTTCCCATCCCTCTGATCTTCCATCTTTTTACTCAAAAACCAGGTAAGAGCAGCACCTATGTACCCGCCACCGGAAACAGTTGAAAGGTAATACATTTTCTTGAGGATATCCGCTTTTGCCAGGGCCTGCATTACACCAAGAGAGAAAGTAGCGGACCGGATACCGCCGCCGGAAAGGGCAAGGCCCATGAGGTTTGAGCTCTCATTATTTACTTCCCCAACGCCAGTTTTCTTTCGACGATCCTTAATGTAATTTTCCAGTTCCGCTTCTCTTATCTTCTTTGATTCACCATCAATAATCCCATCTTTATTAGCTTCATCAAGCTTCTCCACACTGACGCTCTCAATAGGATCAATCAGTTTACAGGGAGTGCTATTCTTTATATCTTTTTCGTTCATTATTTATACTGAAAGTTAAAAGTTTTTAATTAAAATTATTGTTTATTTTTTTATTTTTCTTAATACTTTCTGGAAAGATTTTCTTTCTCGTTCATCGTAAATTTTTCTACACTTTGAGTGATCATCAATATATTTCTTCACCTCAATCTCTAACTTTACTCTGGCTTTGCTGGCATTTTGGAATGTAATTGTTCCATTACCAGGATTATTGGGGATGATCTTTACCAGCTTTTCGCTGCTCATATCGAATAGTTTCTTTTCAAGATATCGAACTTTCACAATTTGATCACCTTTAACAGTGTGCTCAATCGTTTTAAGGTCTTTTGACTGCAGATGCGTAATTATTGCGCTCTTTATGTCATGGGGTCTGCAAAAAATCATTTTTTTTATGCCGGGAGGAAATGCCATTTTTATTGAAACCGGCACTATAACCTCTACATCTTTTGAAATTTTATCGCCACGTCTGTTCGTAAAAGTTAACGTAGTATTTCCTTTTGTCGCGCGAAGTTTTATAGTTTCTTTGTTTTCATCAAAAATATCTATAATAGCCCTATTCTCCGAAATGACAGTGATTTCCTCTGAAATTGGCTTGACCTTAATATAGTTAACGCCATTATTTATATAAATCGGCTCTTTAGTATCTTTTGTAATTTCTGTACCATTAATAGTCACGCCATTGACAATCTCCCAAAATGATTTTGAAAAATCTCCGACAGTTACATCGCGCGTACTTTTTGAACCATGGCCGTTAGTAACAGTTATAACAGCTTCTCCGTTTGCTAAGCCCTTTACGTTTATTACGTTTTCTATCATTTTTGTAACTTCTGCAATTCTCGGTTTGTTGGAAACAGCAGATGTTGCCGGGCCACCGGAGATGATTACAAAGTTAGACTCCTGGCCAATTTCCAACTCCAGATCCGGTTCTTCTGAGGTCTTGCCAGACGGAATAATATCCATACCTCTAATTCTTTCAGTGACTTTCCCTGTGGCAGTTTCCATTTCTTCAATGGTAGGCAGCATTGAAACTAACGCCTTTTCGACCAATCTGAGAGACGCCATAATTTCGATGTATAGATTCGCTCCATCTATGCCAAGCTTCTTCTTACTTACCAGCCCTTTAGAACTCTTTTCATCGTTATCACGGGAAGCAATAGCCAGGAAGTAACGTCCCTCAGCTTTTTCGATTAAGTCAACTCCCTGGCTATAGGCTATTGCTCTCTCTCGCGCTTCAAAAATATTTTGCAGTTCAGGCATTACCGCGCTTGAAGCCGAAAGAGCGGTAATAGCTGTCATTGATGACGACGCTACTCCCAAAGTGACTGCGGCAGCGGCTGTAAGTACCTGGGTTGTGCTGGAGAGAATCCTGGCAATCCTTGCCCAATTCATCCTGGTTCGCAAAACTGTCTTCACATCATTTGAGAAACTCAAGATGTCTTTATCGGTAATTATAATATTTATGTCATTTTCAGGAATCCCTTTTTTAATGACTTCTGGTGTGGCTTTTGCTTCAGCCTGCTCCTCACCCCTAGTCTTAGCCCTGTCATAAACTGTTGGTTTAAATTTGTAATATTTGTCATATTTTGATAGTTCAAATAGTCCACATCCAGCAATCCCTTGTGAAAAGATCAAAATAACAAATAATGAAATAAATTTTCGATTGCGTTCTTGTATGGGCATATTTTTTCTCCTTTTTAAGGATAAATTTCTTTTAATTCATTTTTTGTATTGTCGAGGTGTAATTTATAACTAACTTTTTTTCCAAATGTCCATAAATCGGCCTGACCATAACACAAAGCCATCAAAAAATGCTCAGGCTATATTGCTGTTTTATAGGATTATATTGCTGTTTTTTGAGGAATTATTTTAGCGCATAGATCGAAGAAGGCGCTGAAAAAATTGTTTTTAGTGCTTCGGCAGGCTCAGCATGACAACTAAAGTATAAATTTCTATGTTTCTCTGCAGTGGATATATTTTGATTGGGATGCAGGATTATTGATTTGCAATAGAATTACTTAAAATCAATTACAAACATAGAACACTAAACTTCCAACATTGAACATTAAGTATAGTAAAATTAGAGTTTTTTACGGTAGGTTGAAGGGGAGACGCCTTCCAGAGTTTTGAAAACCTTGCCAAAGTAGGTCAGGTCGTTATACCCTGTGAGATAACATATTTCGCTTATGGAGATGAGATCGTTTTTTAGCAGGTTCTTCGCTTTTGTTATCCTTACCAGGTTTAAGTATTCGCTGTGTGTCATACACTCATGTCTTTTAAATGCCCTGCAAAAGTGGAATTTACTTAAACATGCTTCTTCGGCAAGATCGTCCAATGAGAAACTTTTACTGAAATTTTCTTCCATGTACTTTTTAGCCTGTTCAATGTTCGGATGATTTTTTAGAAATGGTGGACTTTTAGTTATGTTGTCGTTATCTTTGTCTAATAGTATATTTGACCTGTGTCCGGTTCCCTCTTTTTTAGATTTCAAGATGAGTTCTATGCTCTGAATAATTTCTATCAATATATAGGGCTTTTTGAAGCAGTCCCGCGCTCCTAATTTATAAGCACACAAACAAAGTTCTTCCGTGCTTTGTGATGCCGTAAATATTATCGGCAACGAAGGCTTTAAGGTTTTGAGACTTTTTAATGCCTCAAGACCGCGCTCAGCTGAAAAGCCGGCATCTATTATTGCAATGGAAGAACTCAAATAAGGTTCTTTAAAAAGATCATCAAATATGGACGGCTTAAGGAAAGTAAGGTTATATTTTTCTTTAAAATAGATAAATGTAATATTCTGAATATTCGTATCTTTGTCAGCTAATAAAAAATATATCTTCTCCATGCGAATAGCCAAAAAGCAAATAACAAGCCACATCATGAGGAAAAACGGTGCTATTCAGAGAAAAACTGACGAAACGATGCAACATATTTAATTACAGATAGTTATAGTGGAATCTTTCCTGGTATTTCGGCTAATAAGGTTGACTGTGGATGGGAGTTTAAAGGAAAAATCGTCTAATTCACTGAAAAAGGCCAGGTTCTTGGACTTAATTTTTTACGGATCAGAGGAGCAAGCCACAACCAATTACAACCCCCTGGCCCCCTTTATTAAGGGGGAATTTGGGGTGACTATTCCCCTCTATCAAGAGGGGTGTCCCTCCGGGACGGGGTGTGTTAAAAAACGTTGTTAAGCCTTGCATAAGGCGCTGTAAAAAAACAAAAACTAAACAGCGGGGCTAAAAAAATCACAACTAAACACCGCCAAAAAAAATACGATTTTACAAACTTGTAGTACAGATTGAACAGATTTACACGGATGAAGGGTAGTTATTTCCGATCACTGATCCCTGACTGCTGAAAACTGCTTTTTATGATCCCTGCTCTCAAAGTTCTTCTATTTCTTCTTCGATGGTTTCCATTAATTCAGTGAGGGTATCAAGTGAAAAATCAAATTTAATATCCGCAGCTTTGAAAAGTTCCTGTGGTCCTCGGCTGCCGCCAAGAGAGAGGGCTTTTAAATATTGATCTACTGCTTTATTCGGATTTTTTTTATACACCAAATAAAGCTGTAATGCCCCGAGCTGGGCAATGGCATATTCGATGTAATAAAAAGGTACTTCAAAGATATGAAGCTGTTTGTGCCAGGCGTATTTTTTAATATCCCGGTTAATATCCTGCCAATCTAATTCCAGCTCAAATCGCTTTGAAATTTCCATCCATTTTTTTCCTCGTTCTTCCTGCTTATGGTCTGGATGCGTATAAATCCAATGCTGAAAAGCGTCCACTGTGGCAACCCATGGAAAGATATCCGCCACCCGTTCAAGCTGTTCCAGTTGCGCGCGTTTTACCTGGTCTTCTTCCTTATAAAAAATATTCAAGTACCGGTTTCCGAAAAGTTCCTGCGTCATGCTGGCAACTTCTGCAAATTCCATGGAAGAATGCCGATACCAAACCATAGGCTGGGCACGACAGCTCAGGGTATGAAACGCGTGTCCTCCTTCATGGAGTAATGTAGTAATATCCGCGTGGACTCCCGCGGAATTGGCAAAGATAAATGGAATGCGTTGTTCTTCAAAGGTTGTCTGGTATCCTCCCGGCGCCTTGCCGTCCCTGCTATCCAGATCCATCATATACCGGATTGATTTGAACTTTTCACCTAACTGTGGATTTATTTTTTTGAAAATTGATTCAAC
>PVBE011771592.1_pt1 | contig 16416 bp, 16 predicted proteins | sample 1631181 | NCBI WGS metagenome assembly PVBE01 (sample SAMN08397723, study PRJNA350692) | Marine metagenome, whole genome shotgun sequencing project. | isolation source: water | place: Pacific Ocean | collected 2012-04
CTTTGAGAATCGGCCTGATTTTCCTCTTGTCGCGCGTCTTGAACGCCTCGATCAGGGCGAGCAAATCATCTCGCAAGCCGCGATGTTCCGCGCGGTATATGTCTATGATTCGCTCGCGCGGGCTAACAGCCATATATTTCCCTCCCAAACCCGCTGTGCCGATCGTGAAATCGGCTCGGGCCTCGTCATGTGACTATGTGGCCGAGGTTCCCCTGCGAACCTCGAATTTGGTGGCGATGATGATATTATTTCAGCGCCTGCGCAACCATGCCGGCTCGACCGTTCCCGCCCCCACCTCAAGCCGCCGTGTAGCCGCCGTCGATGGCGAGCTCGCTGCCGGTGACGAACTTGCTTTCGTCGGAAGCCAGGTAGAGCACGCCGGCGGCGATTTCCTCGGACTCGCCGACGCGCCCGATGGGATGCAGTTTTCCGAGCTCGGCCAGGCCGGTCCGGATATCGCCATAATCGCGCCTGCAGGTATCCTCCATCATCGCCGTATGGATATAGCCGGGGTGAATGGAATTGACGCGGATGCCGCTGCCGTCGCGTGCGCATTCGAGCGCCACCGCCTTGGTAAAGAGGCGCACCGCGCCCTTCGAGGCGGAATAAGCCGAGGCCTTCTCCTCTCCGGTGATGCCTAAAATGGAAGAGATGTTGACGATCGAGCCGCCGCCGGCGCGGCGCATCGCCGGCACGGCGTGCTTGGTGCCGAGAAAAACGCCGTCGATATTGACCGCCATCACGGCGCGCCAATCTTCGAGCGACATTTTATCGACGCTCTCGATAATGGCGATGCCGGCATTGTTGACGAGAATATCGAGGCCGCCGAATTCGGATTCCACGGCGGTGATGGCGGCCTGCCACGCTGCCTCATCGGTCACATCGAGAGATATGAACATCGCATCGAAACCGGCCTCGCGGATCGCCGCGACGACCTTGGCGCCGCGCCTCTCGTCGATATCGGCGACCGCCACCCGCGCGCCTTCCGACGCCAGGCGCCGGGCAACGGATTGACCGATTCCCGTCGCCGCGCCGCTCACCAGGGCCGTCTTGCCGGCCACCCGTCCTGTCACGTTACCACCCTCCTTCAATCATGTTAGATTTCCGCCATGACGATGCCGATCGCCGAAACCTGGCTCGAGACTCGCAGCCATGGCGGTGATATTACACTGATCTTCGAGCCCCATGTCAGTTCCGATGTGCGCTGCAATATGTGGCATGTGCGCGGCCGCGAGCGCGACCTACTGTTCGATTCCGGCATGGGCGTGGTCAGCCTCAAGCGCCACGTCGCGCTGGTGACGGAAAAGCCGCTCCTCAGCGTCGCCAGCCACTGCCATTTCGACCATGTCGGCGGCCATTATGAGTTCGACACGCGCCTCAGTCACGCCGCGGAAGCGGATATCATGAGCGCCCCCGACCGGCGCAACACGGTGGCCGATGAATATGTCACGGCGGAAATTTTCTCCGCCCAGCCTTATTCCGGGTTCGACGCCAGACAATATAACATCCGCGCCGCGCCGCCGACCGGCCTGGTGGCGGACGGCGATGTCATCGACCTCGGCGACCGGCATTTCGAAGTGCTGCACCTGCCCGGCCATTCGCCAGGATCCATCGCCTTGTGGGAAGCGGCGAGCGCCACGCTTCTTTCGGGAGACGTGGTTTATGACGGGCCGCTCCTCGATACGCTCTACCATTCGGTGCTGGAGGATTACGCCGCCAGTATGGAACGTCTCCGCGCCTACAAGGTAGAGACCATACATAGCGGCCGCTGGGCGAGCTTCGGGCGCCAGCGCCTCGTTGAATTGATCGATGATTATCTGAAAGGCGCGCGCAAGCCGGGCTGCCCGGCGGAATAAGGCCGCCGCTCAGTCATCCTCCGCCTCCATCAGCGTGACCGCGCATTCATCGTCGCGCCACCATAGCGAGGTGAGATCGGTGAGATCGGCTTCGTGATCCCAGATGCGCGCCTTTACCGCGCCGATATCGGTATCGAGCGTGCGGTCGAGATATTTTCCCTTGTAGATGGTGATGCCGGCGCGGCATGGCAGGCGGTTGACGGCGTCTTCCCGAGCGCCACCGCTCTCATTGCTGAGGCGGACGCGCTCGGCACGAACGGCGACGCAGACTTTCGTCCCGGCCGCCGGCGAGTCGCCGCCGCTCCAAATTCCACCCAGCTCATGATCGCCGACGCGCACGCTGGCGCGCCCGCCTGACACCGTTTCGAGAGTTCCCACCAAGAGATTTTCCACGCCCATGAAATCAGCGACAAATCGGTTTCTCGGGCGATCGAACAGGTCCGTCGGAGGCCCTTCCTGCACGATATTGCCGCGCCGCATCAGGATGATGCGGTCGCTCATCGTGAGCGCTTCTTCCTGGCTATGGGTCACATATATGAAGGTAATTCCAAGTTGCTTGTGAAGCTCGAGCAACTCGACCTGCATATCGACGCGCAGCTTTTCATCGAGCGCGCCGAGCGGCTCATCCAACAACAGGATCGCCGGCCGGGTCACGAGTGCCCGGGCGAGCGAGATGCGCTGGCGCTCGCCGCCTGAAAGCTGATGCACCCGGCGGTCATAGGTTTCCGGCAGCCGCACCAGATTGAGGACCTCCATGGCGCGCTCGCGCCGCTCGGACATCGAAACACCGCGAACGCGCAAGCCGTATTCGATGTTCTGCCCGACCGACATGTGCGGAAACAGCGCGTAATGCTGAAACACGGTCGTGCAATTGCGGCGCGATGCCGGAACCGCCGAAACATCCTGCCCTTCGATGAAAATACCACCGAGCTGGGTCGGCCGCTCAAGGCCGGCGATGACTCTCAGCAATGTCGTTTTTCCGGAGCCGCTTTCGCCGAGCAGAGTCAGAAACTCACCGCGCCCGGCGGTGATCGAAACATCGTCGACCGCCACCAAACTGCCAAATTGATGTGTCGCGTTCTGAACGGAGAGAACCGGAGACTCATCCGCGGCCCGCGCGCCGCCGGCGCCCGCTTCACTTGACGTCATTCTTCCCGCCTCCAAAGGCCAATTTAATCGCCAGGAATGTGAGACCGATACTGCCGATCGTGACGATGGTACTCATGGCGAATATCAGCGGCACCGTCGTGTTGTGGGCGCCGGATTGAATCCATAAATAGAGCGGCAGCGTATCCTGTCCCGAACGCATGAAAATGCTGAACGGCAATTCATTGAAGGAGAGCAGGAAGCCGAAGAACCCGGCAGCGTAAATCCCCGGTTTCAGGATTGGAATCTCGATTTGCCAAAAGCGTTGCCAGGGCTTGGCGCCCAGATCCTCCGCCGCTTCCATCAAGCGGGTATCGAAACGCGAAGCCACCACGAGCATGGCCAAAAGCGCGAACGGAAAGGCCCAAACGAAATGGGCCAGGACGAGCGACCAAATCCCCATCTTTACGTGGATCACCAGGCGGTACCACATGAAGAGGCCAACGCCGCCGACGATGCCGGGTATCATCAACGGCATGAGAAAGCCGACCAGGAAGGGGCCGCGCCACTTTATTCGCGGCAATATCGGCCCCACGATCAGCACCGCGATGACACAGGCGACCGCGGTAATAAAGGCCAGCATGATGCTGAGCAAAAGAGGATCGCCGACGCGAAAATTACTGCCATAGGCTTCGCCGTCGCGCTTGGCGATATCGGCGAAGATAACGTCTTCGTACCAGGTAATAGTCCAATCGCCCGGAATACCCGTATTCGGTTCTCCGCTGAACGAGAGGATCATCAGCATGACGATCGGAAAATAGAGAATGAAGAGGACCGCATAGCCAAAAATAATGCTGATCCCCGTGGGCGCCCAATCCCCGAGCTGCCGCCAAAACGGAAGTCGAAAACGCGTGCCGGATAAATTTGTAATTGCCATGGCTATTAACGCCGCAAACTCGCAAATACGCCGGCAAGACCGCCCACCGGTTTTAACGCGAACCATAAGAGAACCTGGAACGCCAACATAATGGCGAGCACGACCGCCGCCAAGGCAGCCGCCACAAGGAAATTGGACACACCTATAAGACTCTGCACCTGGGCAGCTAACATAAGCACGTTGTTGCCACCCATGTAAGATGAGACAACCGCATCGCCGAGCATTGGAATAAAGGTGAACACGAAACCGGCGACAATGCCGGGCAAGGCCAATGGCAGGATGATGTGCAGCAGCGTGCGCAGGCGGCTCGCGCCCAAATCTCCACTCGCCTCAAGAAAATCATTATCAATCAGGCTGACGGAAAGAAAAATCGGCCACACCATGGTTGGGAAAAAAGCCCCGATAAAACCAAAATGAACGGAAAATTCGGAAAAAATCAGCCACAGCACCGGCTCATCGACGATTCCGGCGCCGAGCAAAACCTGATTGACGACGCCATTGATGCCAAACACCGAGCGCCAAACGATGACGCGCGCGGCGGGGCTGAGAAAGAAAGGAACGGTCAGGGCGGTGAACGTCAGCAGCCTGACGGTATTGTTTTTGCAGCCCTTGGCGAGCCAAAGAGCAAAGGGAAAGGCAAGCAACAATTCGATAAGCGTAACCGTGCCGGCGATGCGAACCGAACGCGCCAGCATCTCACCGCCGCCGTAGGAGAAGAAGCGTTCATATTGTTTGATTGTCGGATCGAAGTTTATATTGAGCCCACGGCCCTGGAGAAACGAGACCAGGATGATGGCCAACAACGGCAATACGATGCCGCCAAACCACAGCAGGCTGAACCCCGACAGCGACCACACGCCGGCCGGCAGGCGCGGTATGAAATCGCGCAAACCGGATGATTTATGGGAAGTGTAAACGGCCGAAGTCATCGCCACCGGGCAGCAATCCCAGGCTGCCCACTCCGGAGCCTATAGTCCGCCGGAGTGGGCTGTCGCCAAATTACTGTGTGCTTTAGGCGTTCAGGACACGGTCCATCTGCGCCTGCATCTCTTGCAAATTGTCAGGCACGGCGCTGAACCAGAAGTCTTCCTTGGCGAATTTGAGCTTCATCTTCTCCTGCGCCGCATCCATGGTCGCCGATATGTCGTCCATGCCGTTGCTGTTGGCATAGTCCACCGCCAGATCGGGACGGCCATTGAGGTAACCGCGCAACGGCGTAATCGTCGAAGCATAACCGCCGCTCAGGAACCAGTTCAACGCGGTATATACCTCGTCGAGGTTTCCGCGCTCCTCCACTTCGGAAGTGATATAGGCGGCGTGCATCCACTTGCAGTAGAATTCCTTCGCCGTCGCATAGACCCAGTCGCCGCCCGCCTTGTTCACTTCATTCACGGCCGGCTCCCAGCAGCGGATCGCATCCACTTCGCCATTCTTCATGACCGCGATCTGATCATCGAAAATCTTCCAGAACAGACGGAACTGGCCCGCCTCCTTGCGTTTGATCAGGAAATCGGCTGTCGCCCTGGCTTCTTCCGGCGACGGGTTGAGAATGTCCTTTACCGCCAACTGGCCGGTGTTCTTCAGATAGGCGAGAGCTTCCCACAGGTAGATATAATTGTCGCCGGTCGAGGAACGGCCCATGGTCTTCTCGCTCTCAAACACCAGCGACCAGGACGCCTCCTCCGGCGGACGCGGCTCGCCCAGCTTCTCCGGCAGATAGCCGAAGCTATCGGCGTTCATCGCCATCGGCACGCCCCAAACCTTGCCGGCATCGGGGCTGAGATCACGCACCAGATACGGCATGGCCTGAATGCTGGCCGGCATGCCCGACCAGTTCGGCATCGCGCTGGCTTCCATCTGCATGATGTTTTCGCCGTCGATGAGGCTTTGCTCGGTGCCGGAGAGGGTTGAAATCAGATCGAAGCGCTCGCCCGCGTCGTTGACCTGAACTTCGGTGAGGAAGATGCCGGGATCGTCCTTGATCACCGTATCCTCCATTTTCAGTCCGGTATCCTTCTCGAAGCGCGTCCAGTCACCCGGGATCATGGTCGGCGCGGTAAACAGCATCCGAATAACACCCTTTTCCGCCGCCTTGGCGCGCCGCGTAAGTCCCTTCAAAATTGCCGGCGCACCGGCAATCACCGAGCCCATTGCGGCGCCCTTGATGAAGTTTCTCCGTGTCAGCGAGAAATAAAGATTCTTGCTGGGTTTTCCCTTGGTGGATTTCATAGAGTTTCTCCCTTGACGCATTTTTAATACGAATGGCATTTGATACGTTTCGCAGGCCGGGCTGCTTTCACTTGCCGAGCGAAGCAACTTGCGGGCGCACCGCCGGCCCAATTCGGCCGGACCGCCCGTCGCCGGCGATGGTGGCATTTTTGGATCGCCGAATCAAGTCGGCGAACCCGTTCGTCCCGGCAACCGATGTGAGGTTGCCGCCCCCTTGTTGGACAGCTTATTGTTGAATAGCTTTGCGTCCGGTTTATGGTGTATTTCGGCTTCTACAGTTAAATATGGATCGACCTCCGACCGAAACACAGGTAACAAGCCGAGATATCTTCTTTAAAGGGCGGATAGTAGCGTGAATAGCAATGCAGCCGGTGGAAGCGCGAATCCCCAATTCGGAATTCACACGCAATATGTAAAGCATTTAAATTTTGATAATATGCATGTACCGGGCGAATTTACTTCCGCCGAAAATGAATCAAAAATAGACGTTAAAATTGATATCGAAGTCAATCCGCTTAGCGAGGGTTCGTACGAAATTTCGCTTCGAATCATCGCGGATTCCCGTCTCGATGAAACGTTGCTGTATCATTTCGACCTGACCTATGCCGCCGTCTTTTACATTTCCGGCATCCCCAAGGATTCCATGCAGGCCCTGCTGCTGATAGAATGCCCAAAGGCGATATTTCCTTTCGCCCGGCGGGTCATTTTCGAAACCACGCGCGAGAGCGGACATGCGCCTCTAATGCTCAGCCCGATTGACTTTTTCGCTCATTTTCTAAAACGCCAAAAGGCCTAGCCGGGAGCACCGCGCAGCGTCTGTTTCCGCGCCGGCGGGTTCGCGGTCGGGTTATTTGCCGTTCAACTACGTTTGAAAATCACGGACAGATTATGCTGGGGCATCTCAATGACCTCGGTCAGAGCCAACCCCTCCCGGTCGGCGCGCGAGATAATTATTTCGACATCCCTGATGCCCCACTCTGAATCTCTGCGCCGCAAATCCTCATCGAATCTCTGGTTGGATTCCGAAACATGTTCGCCGGACCTTTTAAACGGCCCGTATAAAAACAGCAGGTTATTTTTTGCCAACATCCGCGAGGCGTTCTTTAGCAGGCCTTCAACGCAGGAAAAATGGGTTATATGAATCATATTGATACAGACGATAGCGTCATATTCCTCGCCTTCGGAAATGCCCCAGCTTTCAGCCTGTACGTCTATCGATAAGGGCGGCAGAATCTTCGAATCCTTTCGTTTCGCCCAGGCGAGTATGCTTTCCCGGCAGTTTGGGTCGGGATCGCTCGGTTGCCATGTTGTCGCCGCAAGTGCTGCCTGAAAATAAATTGCGTGCTGCCCGGAGCCGGATGCAATTTCAAGAATTCTGGCGGTTGGCGGCAAACAGTCGCGCAAGACCTCTAAAATCGGATCGCGGTTTCTTTTGAAGGATGGATGCGAATATACCGTTTCTGCGTATTCCATAGCGCCCTCTTTATCACGTTCCGTGGCGCTTGTTGAGCCTGGGACGGCGCCAATTACAACACTGGCTCTTGCGCCAATCGTATGGCGCCGCTATGCCTGTGACGGTGAGCGCAGGCCGAAAAAATTACGGGCTCCGGAACCATGCGATATAGCCAACCCGCGAGTCTGGTTGTCGATTGGGTATCGTCGCAAGCGGACAGGCGAAATATCCCGAAACGGGTGTATGAAATTTTCCCCGGCGGCCTGGCCGATGCCCAGTATGGCTTTGCGGCGATGCTGGACAATGGGCATGGCGTTCCCGAGGATCACGTTGCCGCCGAAATATGGTATCGCAAGGCCGCCGAAAACGGCCATTTGGGCGCCCAGCTCAGCCTCGGCTATATCTTCAGGGAGGGGCTGGGGGTGCGCCAGAACCACGGCGAATCACGGCGTTGGTATGAGAAAGCCGCCAACAATGGCGACTGTGCGAGGGCGGCGCTAAATCTCGGTCATCTTTATAAATTGGGCCTCGGCGCCGAGCAGAGCTACGCGTGGGCGGTGAGCTGGTATCTCGCGGCGGCGGCGCATGAACCCGATGCCGACGATGACGACATACCCTATGTCTGGGAAGCGCAAAAGAACCTCAGGGAAATAGCCGCGCCGGTCCAACAATTGGCCGAGCGTGATGATGCCAACGCCCAATACGCTCTCAGTTTGATGTATGAAGCCGGAGAGGGCGTCGGGGCGGATAAAACCGAAGCGCTGAAATGGCGTGAGCTCGCCGCCGGCAACGGCTATGCCACCGGTTTGCGGCAGAATAGTTCCGCCACGCTGCGGCCTGGGTCGCTTAGGCCAACTCGGGTTGGCTTTCCACGCGCTTCATGATTGCGCTTCGACGAGGCCGAATTCCTTCGTGAATAACTCCGCCAGGCGCTTCGCATATCACCGCTTGAAGCGCGGCGCGGCCCCCTTTACGCTCATGGCCAAAGCAATCAAATCATGCCGCACGCGGCAATCCTCTTAAGGGCTAGGGAGAAATTATCATGCCTACAGGTTCGATTTCATCCAGTGACGACGCGGTCGGCGTCGCCGTCGTCAATTATCAGGTTCCGGTAGTCGAAACCAAGGCGCAGGTGCTCGACAATTGCAAGCGCATCTCCGGCTTCATCGAAGGCATGAAGCGCGGCTATCCGGGCCTCGACCTGATCGTCTTCCCGGAATATACGACGCAAGGGTTTCATCCCACCAAATGGGCTGATCTGACCACCACCCTCGACGGTGACGAGGTGCAGATATTCTCGGAAGCGTGCAAGAAGAACGGTGTTTACGGCATCTTCTCGCTCACCGGCGAGGAGCATCCGGAAGGCCTCAATCCGTACAACACACTGATCATGATCGACGATCAAGGCGAGGTCTGCCTGACCTACCGCAAGATCTTCCCGTGGTGCCCGCAGGAGCCGTGGACGGCCGGGCATGAAACCGCCGTCGCCGAAGGCCCCAAGGGCCTGATGGTCGGCGGCACCATTTGCTATGACTGCAACATGCCGGAGATCGTGCGCGACACGGTGATGAAGGGGGCCGAGCTGGTGGTCCGCATCCAGGGCTATATGTATCCGGCGAAGGAGCAGCAGCGCATCATCGCCCAGGTGCGGGCGTGGGAAAACCTCGCCTATGTCGCGGTCGCCAACATGGCCGGGCGCGATCTCGTCTATTCCTATTTCGGCCATTCCAACATTGTCGATTTCGACGGCAGCGTGCTGGCCGAATGCGGCACCGGCCCGGACGAGGCGACATACGCAACCCTTTCACTCACCACCATCCGCGACGCCAGGCGCAACTGGACGGCCGAAAACCACCTCTACAATATCGTCCACCGGGGCTTTGTCTCGGAGCCCGGCGGCCACGCCACCAACCCGTTCGGCTTCTACGACAAATGGGTGAACGATCCGGAAGGTCTGCGCGACGATGTCGAGGCCCTGACGCGCGACCATGACAGCCCCGACAAGGCGACGACGCCGAAACTGAAAGCGCCGCCATCGCGCGCCAAGGCCGCTCATTAGAGCGCGGCGGAGGGAAATGCCGGCGGACGGTCGCGGCAATGGCGGCATTTTCGGCATCGACGCCACCTGCGCCTCGGTAAACGCCTACGATCTCGTGGTAACCGATATCATGGTGTCGGTCGGCGATGCCGTGGCGGCGGAGCAGATATTGATGATTCTCGAATATAACAAGATCGTCACCGAACTCACCGCGCCGGCGCCCGGCACCGTCATCGCTATCCGTTGCCAATTGGGCGACGAGGTTCAGGTCGGCGAGCGCCCCATCGACATCCGCCCCAACTGAGCGATATTCCAGCATGTACCGCCAAGGCCCCGACGCCCTGCAACGATCGATCGACCGCATGTTGACGGAGGCCAACACGCGTATGGCGGTGGGCAAAAACGAGGAAGCCTCGCGCTCGTACCACAAGGCGGCGCAGTTCGCCGAACATCTGATCGAGATGCTGGAGGATGCCGATGCGCGCCGCTCGATGACCGTGCGCGCGACCGAATACAAGCAACGCGCACGCACGCTGACCTCCAAGGGCGGCATGGATGGCGGGCGGGTCGAGCCGGTGCAAAACCACGATGCCGACGAGGTCGCCTATTCCGACGAAGAGGCCGACGCCCTCGAACAGCAAATCCTGCTGCTCATCGACGACAGCCCGCAACGCATCGATTGGGAAACCATCGGCGGCCTGGATGCGCTCAAGAAGGAGCTCAAATTTCATTACGGCCTGGCCATGGCGAAAGTGCCCGACGGCGTTCAGGTCGAGGGTTGGAACAACATCATGTTTTACGGGCCCCCCGGCACCGGCAAGACGCTGCTCGCCTGTGCCGTCGCCAACAAGCTGAGCGCCACCTTCTTCAATGTCAAAGCGAGCCAGATCGTCAGCAAATGGGTCGGCGAATCGGGCCGCCTGATCAGCACCCTCTACCGCGTGGCGCGCAAGTTCACGCGCGACGGGCGGCCCTCGATCATCTTCGTCGACGAGTTCGACGCGCTGTGCAAGAGCCGGGGCGGCGAAGGCCAGCTTTATCACCGGCAGATGCTGGCCGCGATCCTGTCGGAAATCGACGGCTTCGCGCAGAAGGGAAAACGCGATCTGGTGATGACCATCGGCGCCACCAACCGGCCCTGGGATCTCGACGCCGCCGTCTTGTCACGCTTCGAGCGCCGCATCCTGATCGACCTGCCGGGGCCCGAGGCGCGCGCCGATATTTTCCGCATTCATCTCGAGGACAAGGGCATTCCGGTCGATCACCGTTCGCTCTCCTATGCGCGCCTCGCCGACGCCACCGAACGCCTCACCGGGCGCGAGATCGCGCGCCTCTGCAAGGAGGTGACGGCGAACATGCTGGGCGAAATGAATCCCGAAATCCCGGCCCTGGTCGATGCCGGCCTAAAGCGCATTCAGGATTATGAGATCAAGGTGCGCGCCCTCAGGCAGGGCGATTTTTCGGCAACCCTGGAGCAACTCGTGCCCGACACCAGCGAGGCCGAGGAGCATCATTATACCGATTGGGGCAAAGCCTTGAGCGAGGGCAAGCGCGCCTGAATGCTTATACCAAGGAGCGCCATGCCGACGAAAGGTCCGGCGACGTAAATCCAATAATGGCTGAAATCGCCCATCGCGATATAGGGGCCGAAGGCGCGCGCCGGGTTCATCGCGGCGCCCGCCACGGCGCCGAACAGCATCACTTCGATGCCCACCACCGCGCCCACCGCGGCCCCGGCGAAGGGGCCGTGCGCGCGCTTGTCGAGACCGACGCCGGCCACCACCCACATCAGCAGGAACGACAGGAACAGCTCGATCAGCAGCGCGTTGACGGGCGAAATGCCGAGCTCGATATTGGGCAGGTTGGCGCCCATGCTGTTGTAATCGCCGATCGCCCACAAGAGGCACATGCCGGCCAGCGCCGAGCCGGCCATCTGCGCCGCGACATAGCCGGCCAACAGGCGGCGATCCAAATGGCCGATCAGGACGGCGGCGAACGAAAGCGCCGGGTTCACATGGGCGCCCGAAATATGGCCGAAAGTATAGATCACGACGGTAATCACCAGGCCGGAGATAAGCCCGGCACCGATCATGCCGAGCCCGCCCCCCGCCAAGCCATCGACCACCACCGCGCCGGCGGCGAAGAACACCAGGCTGAAGGTGCCGATGAACTCGCAGCAATATTTACGCCAGTCGTCGCGCGTCATAGCGAGAGGATGAGCTTGCGCGACGCCATGGGAATTTCCGTTTGTTTCTCGCTGGAAGGATTCAGAAACGCCGGATCATAGCGACAGTTCGCCCTCAAGGAAGCGCACGCATTGCCCTGAAATGGCGACGCGCGCACCGCGATCCTCGCAGGCCATGATGCCGCCGCGCGCCGACAATTGGCGCACGTCAAAGCGTTTCTTGCCGAGGCGCGTTGCCCAATAGGGGACGAGCTCGGTTTGCACATTGCCGGTAACCGGGTCCTCCGGCACCGCATTCTTGGGCGCGAAAAAGCGCAGCACATAATCGCAGGCGCCGCCGTCGCCGGGCGCCGTCGCCACCACGCCGCGGCGATCGAGTTGGCAAAAAAGATCGAGATCGGGCTTGAGCGCGGCGACCTCGGCGGCGCTTTCATAGACGGCGATGTAATCGTCACCGGCCAGCACCTCTACCGGCGCCGCGCCGAGGCCGGCGAGGAGATTTTCGGGCGCCGCGTGCGGCGCCGCCGGGCGGGCGGGAAAATCCATCAGCAGGTTGGCGCCGTCACGCGACACCGTAAGAGCGCCTCTTTTGCTCTCGAACGAGGCCGCCGCCGCGCCCGGCTCAATATCCGAAAGCACCACCTCGCCTGCCGCCAATGTGGCGTGGCCGCACAGCCCGACCTCGACATTGGGGGTAAACCGGCGCAGCGCATAGCCGCCACCGTCCGCGGGCACGAAAAAAGCCGTCTCCGACAAATTGTTCTCGGCCGCGATGGCCTGCATCACGCCGGCGTCCAGCCACTCCTCCAACGGACAGACAGCGGCCGGATTGCCGCTCAGCACCTTGTCCGTGAAGGTATCGATCTGGATAATGCGCAGTTTCAAAACCCGTCTCTTATGGTTGAACCGTTTGCCCGATCATAACTGGCACCCGCTTATCGGCATAGACGCCAGGGCCAATTTAACATTTCCCGCGGACAGGCAAGCGACTACGCTAGCGCCATGCAGGACTCGACGAAACCCTCTCCTTCCGCGCTGCCCTCGGTCGACCGGCTGGTGGCGGATGCGGCGTTGACGCCTTTTTGCCAAGCCTATGGACGGCCCTTCGTGACCGTTTTGGCGCGCGAAATTCTGGCTGAAGCGCGGGCGCGGCTGCTCGCCGGGGAAACGGAGAGCGTCGAGCCGGAGGCGCTTGGGCAACGGATAGCGGCGCGGATCGAGGCGCTGATGTCAGCCTCGTTGACGCCGCTGTTCAATCTCACCGGCACCGTGCTGCACACCAATCTAGGGCGCGCGCCGCTGCCGGCGGAGGCCGTGGCGGCGATGGCGGCGGTGGCGACGGAAGCCAGCAATCTCGAATATGACGTCGCTGCCGGAAAGCGCGGCGAGCGCGACGATCATGTGGCCGGCTGGCTGTGCCGCCTGACCGGCGCCGAGGCGGCACTGGTGGTGAACAACAACGCCGCCGCCGTGCTGCTGCTTCTCAACAGCTTGGCAAACCGCCGGCAAGTTGCGGTATCGCGCGGCGAGCTGATCGAGATCGGCGGCGCCTTCCGCCTGCCCGATATCATGGCGCGCGCGGGCTGCAAGCTGGTCGAGGTCGGCACCACCAACCGCACCCATGGGCGCGACTACGGCGCCGCTCTGGACAGCGGCGCCACGCTTGTTCTCAAGGTTCATCCGAGCAATTACGAAGTGCGCGGCTTCACCGCCGAAGTGCCGACGGCCGAGCTCGCCGAGCTGGCGCGGGCGGCGGGCAAGCCGCTCGCCGTCGATCTCGGCTCGGGCTCGTTGGTCGATATGAGCCGCTTCGGCCTGCCGCCCGAGCCGACGGTCGCCGAGACCCTGAAGGCCGGCGCCGACCTTGTCACCTTCTCGGGCGACAAGCTGCTCGGCGGACCGCAGGCCGGCATCATCGTCGGCAAAAAGGCGCTTATCGAACGGCTGCGGCGCAATCCGATGAAGCGCGCGCTGCGCCTCGACAAGATGACGCTGGCGGCGCTCGGCGCCGTGCTCCGGCTCTATGCCAACCCGCAGCAATTGCCGGCGCGTCTGCCGGCGCTGCGCCTGTTGACGCGGGGCGAAAGCGACATCCGCGCCATGGCCGAACGGCTACGGCCCGAATTGGCGCGCTGCCTAAAGGGCATCGCGGAGGTAGAGGTGGCGGCCTGCATGAGCCAAATCGGCTCCGGCGCGCTGCCGCTGGAAACCCTGCCGAGCGCCGCCCTGACGGTCACTCCGATTGCCGCCAAACGCCAGCGCGGCGGCGTGCTGGAGCGAATTGCCGGCGCCTTTCGCGACCTCCCCCGCCCGGTCATCGGGCGGGTCCAGGACAGCGTCTTCGTTCTCGACCTGCGCTGCCTGGGGGACGAAGACGGTTTTCGCGCCCAGCTCGAACTGCTCGACATAACCTGGGCGTGATGGCCATCACCGCGTGATTATCGCCACCGCGGGCCATGTCGATCATGGCAAGACCAAGCTGGTCGAAGCGCTGAGTGGCGTCGACACCGACCGCCTGCCCGAGGAAAAACAGCGTGGGCTGACCATCGATCTCGGCTTCGCCTATGTGCCGCTGGCCGGCGGCGGGTTGCTCGGCTTTGTCGATGTGCCGGGGCATGAAAAGTTTATCCGCAACATGGTCGCCGGCGTCAGCGCCATCGACTATGTCCTGTTGGTGATCGCCGCCGATGACGGGCCGATGCCGCAAACCCTGGAGCATTTGGCTATTTTGGATCTGCTTGGCGTCGCCACGGGTGCGGTGGCGATCACCAAGGTGGACGCGGTCGCCGACGGGCGCCTCGATGAGGTGAAGGGCGCGGTGCGGGAAACCCTGCGCGGAAGCGGTCTTGACGGAGCGGAGATTTTTCCGCTCTCCGCCTTGTCGGGCGAAGGCGTGCCGGCGCTCAAGGCGCATCTCGAAAAAACCGCGCGCGAATTCGCCGCCGCGCCGCCAGAGGGCCGTTTTCGCCTCGCCATCGACCGCGTCTTTACGCTGACCGGCACCGGCCTGGTGGTGACCGGAAGCGTCTATTCGGGGCGCGTCGCGGTGGGCGAGAAGCTGCTGCTGTCGCCGGCCGGCGCCGAGGTGCGGGTGCGCGCACTTCACGTGCACGACCAAGCGGCGGAGCAAGCGCGCCAGGGCGAGCGCGCGGCGTTCAACCTCGCCGGCCCGGGGGCGCGGCGCGGCGACATCAAGCGCGGCGACTGGCTGTTGCACCCGGCGGCGCATGCGCCGACCCGGCGCATCGACGCACGCATTCGCGTGTTGCCGAGCGAGGTGAAGGCGCTCAAGCATGAAACGCCGGCGCATTTGCATCTCGGCGCGCTGCAGACGCCGTGCCGCGTCGCCGTCCTCGACGGGCGCGAGATCGCGCCGGGGCAAAGCGGCCTGGTGCAGATCATCGCCGAGCGCCTGATCACCGCGCATGGGCGCGACAGTCTGATCCTGCGCGACCAGTCGGCGCGCCGCACGCTGGCGGGGGGGCGGATCGTCGATCCCTTTGGACTCGAACGCGGGCGCGCGCGCGCGCGCCGTTTGGCACAGTTAAAGGCGATGGCCGATGACTCGCCGGCAGCGGCGCTGACGGCATTGCTGGCGCTGTCGCCGGGCGGCCTCGATCTCAGCCGTTTCGCCGTTGCCCGCAACCTCGACGCCGGCGAAAGCGCCGCTTTGTTCGCGGCGGCGGAGATGGTGACGGCGGGCGCCGCCGACGCGCTGGCCGGCATGTCGCCGCCACATTGGCACGGTCTCAACCGGCGCATCATTTCCGAATTGACGGGCTGGCACCGCGAGGCGCCCGAGACTCTCGGCCCCAACGAGTTTGAATTGCGCCGCGTCTTTGCCGAGCGGCCGCTGGCGCAGCTTTTCAACGCCGCCATCACAGGGTTGATCGAGAGCGGCGAAGTGCGCCGCGCCGGCACCATCCTGCACCTGCCGAGCCACAAGGCCAAACTGGCGGCCGGCGAGCAAACATTGTGGCAACAAATATTACCGCTCCTGGAGAGCGGCGATACGCGACCGCCGGTGGTATGGCAAATCGCACCTGAGCTCGGTGTGCCGGCGGATGAAATCGAGCGCGTTCTGAAACGCGCCGCCGCATTGGGGTTCTGCGTGCAGGTGGCGAAGAATCGCTTTTTTCTGCCCGAAGCGGTGCGCCGCCTCGCCGATATCGCCGAGCAATTGGCCGGCGAGCACGTAGACGGCCTCTTTCTCGCCGCCCAATACCGCGACCGTACGGGCATCGGCCGCAACTTGACCATCGAGGTGCTGGAATATTTCGATCGCGCCGGTTTCACCCGGCGCAGCGGCCCCGCCCGGCGCATCCTGGGCTCAGCGGCGGCGCTGTTTGGCGCCCTTGAGAAAAGAAGCTAGGATAACCGTTCGGGCATGAATTTCCATCGCCATTCCGGGCCGGAATTCACAGCCGGTCAATATCAACGCACGCGCTCTAGAGAGGTTTCATGACGACATTCCTGCAATCGGAATTTAATTAGTCCCCCGTGAAGAACCCGAACGCCCTTGATATGAGTGGCGCTTTCGCTGAATTTGCATGTTTGGATTTGTAAGAAAACTGATTTTGGCGGTCGTTTCCTTGCGATTTGGGATTCCTTTTTTGGCCCCTTTATGATTCC
>PVBE010791093.1_pt1 | contig 16415 bp, 14 predicted proteins | sample 1631181 | NCBI WGS metagenome assembly PVBE01 (sample SAMN08397723, study PRJNA350692) | Marine metagenome, whole genome shotgun sequencing project. | isolation source: water | place: Pacific Ocean | collected 2012-04
ACCGTTCCGCTCAGTCATTACCTCAAGAATTACGGCGGCAACGGCAAACCTTACAAGGGCCGTCTTTACATCGGTCGGCATACTGGCTTGGCCAGTCTGGTCAAGAAGAAGCCGAAGCTGCTACGTGAAATGACGCAGATGGCAGTGGATCGGTTTGGTTATCCCTACGATAAGGATGAAATCGTCAAGATCGCCGGGCGGATTGGCTTGGGTTTGTTCGGGCTCAAGAGCAGTGCCCGGTTGACGGACGACCAGGAGTATATTTGCTCGGAATATGTGTGGCTGATCTACAAGTACATAAAAATCAACGCGAAAAACGCCACGCCGGGGTTTATTGCTCCCGCCGATTTCGCGAAAGACGAGAACGTCTGTCTTAAATGGCGGCTTCTTTAACGCTGCCGGTCTTCTGACCGGCGTCGAGACAACGGTTGGCACTATTTCAATCTTGAGGAAGGGGCTTGATCGATGAGGTTAAACAGAATGTGGGTGACGTACTTTGCGGTGGCATCCGCCATTCCGTTGTTGGCGGACTGCGGTATGGGCCAGAACCTGTTTAAAGTAGACGCGGCGGCGATCCGGTCCGATTACGACCAAGATATGATCGAGGGATCGGAACCACCGCCCCCGATTAACCTGGATATGTTCGTATTTCACGAGCAGTTCATTCCAACCGCCACCTTCGACCTGAAGAAAGGCTGGGTGGCAAACAAATTGGTGGCCACGCCCATCAAGACAGCCTATGCAGCGGCAGCGGACGGAACGGAGACGGAGACAACGCGGCACGCCGCACGGAACCGGTTGCAAGACAACATCCGTACGCGATCTGACGAAATATGCGACTTCCACAAGAATGCTATTCTGGCCAACAAATCAGTCTTTGATTTGAGCACCAGCGTGCTGTCGGCCATTCTCGGCACGACGTCCAGCGTCGTCGGCGGAGGCACCGCGAGATTCTTGGGTGCGGCTTCCGGCGCAGTAAGTTCCACCGACGCCGCCGTCACCGCCAGCATCTATCAAAACTTGTTTGCGGCTGCGATCATTCGGGAGATCGACCGATCCCGCCAGGAGTTCCTCGAAAACAAGGTGATGCCAAATCGAAAGGCCTCGACCACCGATTACACGGCAGAGCAGGCTATCTTGGATATTAACGAGTACCACATGAAGTGCTCCTTCTATCGCGGCGTCATAGGGCTGACGAAAGAAACGAAAATCGAACCCATGACACGTCAGGAAATATTGGCGGAGATCGAAGTGCTTGAGAAAAAGATGAAAGAACTTGAAAGCATTTTCAATAAATCGGCTGAAGACGGAAAAGTAAAAGAAAGCGAAGTGAAAAGAGACGCCAAGTTTACCTGGGATGTTTACTCGGCCAGGAAAAAGCAATTGTCGGCGCTTTTGGTCGACCCTCGAACTTCTGGGCGGGGGCAGCCGAAATAGGACGATAAATCCGCCGGTTCCAAAAATGGCGAAAACGGTTGGGGACGGTCGCTCAGGGGTGCCATTTGTGTTGCCAGCCTTCGGGGCCAAGGCGGCACTTGTTCCAATCCATGGGCCGGCTTTCCTTCTTGGCGTCGAACTTTTCGTCGATTGCCCTGTCGGGGTCGAAGCCACGACGTTCCAGTTCACGGCCGGCCGGAGAATCATGCACCGGAACGCCGACCAGGGGCAGCCGGTTGAGCCGCGTCGAGCGGCCTAGTTTGTGAAGATAGAGGGTGTATTCCCGCACCAGTTGGTCGTTGCTATTTTGCGCCGGATCCGAGGGTAGCCGACGGGCAAGCCAGACTATGCCGATGACTGCCAGGGCGGCAAAAAGGACCATCTCCATTGCTTCGTCTCCTGTCGTGCCCTCAAGCCTCCGCCTGTCGGCGCTTGGCAAATCGGGCGGCATCCGCGGGGAGGAGGCGCACTTTGAGACGAATGGCCTCCTCTTCGTCGTGGCGTTCGACCACTTCGCCGTGATCGTAGAGCCACGCCAAGGATGCGCCTTCGTCGGGGGCGATGGTGATGTCGATCACGCGGTCGCTTGCGGACAGCTTTTGATCGAGGGCGGCGAGCAGATCGGGGCATCCATCGCCGCTCAGGGCCGACACCGGCACCATCGGTACGTTGGCGCGCTCGGCTTTATTGGCCGCCACCATGCGCTCTTGGTGCGACAAGAGGTCGATCTTGTTGAACACTTCGATCAATCCGACGGCCAGAGCATCGGCCAGGTCGAGTTCGTGGAGTACGCGGTGGACATCTTCTTTCTGGGCTTCGGAATCGGCATGGTGGACGTCACGAACGTGGACGATGACGTCAGCCTCGCAGACCTCTTCGAGGGTGGCGCGAAAGGCAGCAACCAACTCATGAGGCAGATCGGAAACGAAACCCACCGTGTCGGAGAGAATAGCCTTGCGCCCCGAGGGCAAATCGAGACCACGCATGGTGGGATCCAAGGTGGCGAACAGTCGGTCGGCAACGACCGTTTGGGCACGGGTCAGGGTATTGAACAGCGTCGACTTGCCGGCATTGGTGTAACCGACCAGGGCAATCACCGGATAGGGCACACGGCGCCGCGCCCGGCGATGCAGGGTCCGGGTGCGCTGGACGGTCATGAGTTGCCGCTTGAGGCGCGTAATCCGACCGCCGATTTGGCGGCGGTCAGCCTCTATCTGGGTTTCTCCCGGACCGCCGAAGAAGCCGAAACCGCCACGTTGGCGTTCCAGATGGGTCCAGGAGCGAACCAAGCGTGAGCGCTGGTAGGTGAGGTGAGCCAACTCGACCTGCAAGCGCCCCTCGCGGGTCCGTGCGCGGGCGCCGAATATTTCCAGGATCAGCCCCGTGCGGTCGATGACCTTGCAGTTCCAGGCGTGCTCCAGGTTGCGCTGTTGGACCGGCGTCAGCGCCCCGTCGACGACCGCCACGGCGACCTCTGACCGATCGTCGGCGCCGCCGTCGGTGGGCGGAGCTCCGGCAATGAGCCCCGCCAGGCGTTCGACCGCTCCCTTGCCGAGCAGGGTCGCTGGCCGGGGGCGAGCGACGGTGATCACCTCGGCGAGGGTGACATTGAGCGCGATGGCGCGGGCCAGTCCGACGGCTTCCTCCAGCCGCGCCCGGGGAGAGCGTGCGCCGTTACTTTCCGACCTTAGGCACGGGTGAACGACGACGCACAGTTCGGCGCCATTGCCGTTCTTGGGCCGATCCGACATGGTGCCCAAGGAACGCGTCAAGTTATTCCGCGTCGGTTTCTTCTTTATCGGGCTCGAACAACTGGATCGGCAGGGAGGGCATGATCGTGGAAATGGCGTGCTTGTAAACCAACTGGGTGTGCCCGTCCCGGCGTAGCAGGATCGAGAAGTTGTCAAACCAGGTGATGATTCCCTGCAATTTGACGCCGTTGACAAGAAATACCGTGACCGGCGTCTTGTTTTTGCGGACGTGGTTCAGGAAGACGTCCTGAACACTTTGTGATTTTTCTGAGGACATGGGAATTTGCCGCCTTGTTATCTTCCGCAGAGAGACGGGCCGGAGGCGCGCAACTTGCGGTATTGTTTAGTTTCCCTTTTCGCGACCGGCATCCTTAGCGCACGTATGTGAAATTAGGTCACCGGTTCCCGGGTAGCTTACAGGCTCTGGATCAACTTGGAAAGCGCTAGGCAGTTCGGGAAGTGCAAATGCGGCGGAAATGGTTCGAATTCGGCTAGTTGTGGGGCGGCCTCGCGGATCAGGACTGGCACACAACCGGCATTGGCGGCGCATTCCAGATCAACATCCGTGTCGCCGGCGAACCATACATCGCCGCCCTGCTTTATGCCCGTGCCTTCCAATGCCATTGTCACCGGCTCGGCGGCCGGCTTGTCGTGTTCTGCGTCAAAGGCGCCAACCAGCTGCCCGAAGTGATTCTCCCAGCCCAGGTGGGCCGCCTCTCGGCGCAGCACGTCGCCCAATTTGTTGCTCACCACGCCCAGGTAGAGCCCCGCTTGGCGTAGTTCCCCTAGCATTCGATCGGCGCCGGGACTGGGCCGCAGCAGGTCCAGATGGATGGCATTGAAGTGCTGGTAAAACACCTGACCTGCCTCTTCCCAACGATCGCCGAAAAGTTCGGGAAAGCTGTCGCGCATGGATTTGCGGACGCGCTGGCGGGTTTCTTCGAGGGACCATTCCGCGAGCCCGAAGGCCCTGAGCGTTACGTTCTGCGCCGCATGAATGGTCGGCCAAGTGTCGACAAGGGTGTTGTCCCAGTCGAAGAGAATGGCCTTGGGCCGCGCCGTCATGCGGCTCCCTTGCTGTCCGGCCGCTCGATATAGTCGGCGTAATAGTCCATGAGCTTGCGCGTCAGGGGGCCGGCGCGACCATTGGCGATCGGCTTACCGTCAAGGCGTACCACCGGTTTGACGAAGGACGTGGTGGAAGTGAGGAAGGCCTCCCGCGCGCGCCGCGCCTCGGCCACAGTGAATGTGCGCTCGACGAACTTGATGCCCTCCTCGGCCGCTAACCGCAGTACCGCGATGCGCGTGATGCCGTTAAGGATGGCCCGGTCCACCTGATGAGTAATCAGTTCTTTCTTGGCGGTGACGATCCAGGCATTGGTCGATGTGCCTTCGGTAACCCGGCCCGCATCGTCCACCATCCATGCTTCATAGGCGCCGGCGACCTTCGCCACTTGTTTTCCCAATATATTAGGAAGAAGGGATACGGATTTGATATCACAACGTTTCCATCGGATATCAGGGGTGGTAACTACGTGGATGCCCTTGCGTGCGGATTTGATGTCGAAGGGCGGCACGTGCTTGGTTGTCAGGACCAGCGAGCTTTTCGACGCGTCCGGGAAGGCATGGTCTCGCGACGCCACGCCACGGGTGATCTGTAGATAGATGATGCCGTCGCTAACCCGGTTGCGACGCACCAGTTCGCGCATCACAATGTCGAGTGCGCGGGGCGATATTGGCCAGGCGATCTGCAATTCCTTGAGCGAACGGGTCAGACGTGTCATGTGGCCGTCTCCGTCGACGAATTCCCCCCTGTGAATACAGGTGACCTCATAGACGCCGTCGGCGAACTGGTAGCCGCGGTCTTCGATATGTACGGCGGCCTTGCCGTGCGGGACGTACCGACCATTGACGTAGGCGATTCTTGGCATTCCTTCCCCTTCTCTCAAAAATATTCGAGGCTGACCGAAAACATCTTTTCTACCTTGCGGATTGCCTCGCTCGACGAGAACAGGACGACACGATCCTTGGCCTCGATCACCGTGCTACCGCGCGGGCTGATCACTTTGTCGTCGCGAACCAGGGCTCCAATCAGCACTCCAGGCGGAAATTTGACTTCCTTTAAGGGCTTGCCGACCAGAGGAGAGGTTGCCAAGGCCTCTGCCTCTATGAGTTCGCCAAAGCCCTCGCGGAGCGTGTGAACTGAATGGATACGGCCGCGACGGACATGTTGCAAGATGGTGGAAACCGTTATATTGCGGGGACTTACGACCACGTCGATGCCGAGTGACGGAATCAGGGATTCGTAACTACCCTTGTTGATCAGGGTAATCGCCCGCTGGCAGCCGTATCGTTTGGCGAGCAAAGACGCCAATATGTTGGTTTCGTCGTCGTTGGTTACCGCGACAACCGTATTTGTTTCGGCGACGCCCGCTTCCTCCAAGAGATCGGGATCAAGTACGTCGCCTTTGATGACCAGCGTACGGTTCAACCGGCTGGCCACCATGCCCGCCCTTTGTTCGTTGGTCTCGATAATCTTGGCGTTGACCCACGAAAACTCCCTTTCGATCTCTTCGGCCAGGAATAGGCCCACGTTTCCGCCGCCGCAAATGAGCAGGCGCCGCGCCTCCGGCTCCTCGTGACCGAAGGCCGCCATGGCGCGCGACACTTGTTCGGTATCGGCGACGAAGTAGACCTCGTCGCCGGGCAGCATGCGGTCGTCGGCCGTTGGTACAATGGGCCGACTGTCGCGGGTCAGCCCCGTGATGACAATGTTGAGATCGGGAAATAATTGGGTGAGCTGTCTCAATGGCGTGTGCACAAGCGGGCAATCTTCTTCGCAGCGTACCCCAAGCAAACGCACCTTGTCGCCGACCAAGGGGATCATTTCGAAGGCCCCCGGTACCCGCAGGCGGCGGGTGACGGAACGGGCGACTTCGATCTCCGGCGAAATTATGACGTCGATGGGCATGTGGTCGGGCAGAAACAGGTCGGCCCATATGGGTTGCAGGTAACTCTGTTGGCGTATGCGGGCGATCTTGGTAGGCACGTCGAACAGGGAATGGGCGACCTGGCACGCCACCATGTTGACCTCGTCGGCGTAGGTGACGGCGATGATCATGTTGGCATCTTCGGCACCGCCCCTCTCAAGGACGTCGGGATGAGAGGCGTTGCCGACGACTCCCTTGACATCCACGGTGTCGCTAATGCGGCGAATCAGGTCGGGCGATTGGTCGATAATTGTGACGTCATTGCCTTCCGAAGCCAAATAGCGGGCGATGGAGGAACCAACCTGCCCGGCGCCGCAGACGATAACTTTCATGGGGCAATTACCTCATTGAGTATCGAAATTCGTGTGCCGGCGCCGCGATCACCGGGCGCCACGGCGGCGGCTGTCGTCCTGAACGCCCAGGGTCTTAAGCTTGCGGTGCAGCGCCGAGCGCTCCATTCCCACAAAGCCGGCTGTGCGCGAGATATTGCCGTCGAACCGATCCACTTGGGCGAGCAGGTATTCACGCTCGAATATTTCACGCGCTTCGCGCAGGGGCAAGCCCATGATCTCGTCACCCTTGTCGCGCTGCAAGGCGGCTGGCGCTATAGCACCGATCTCGGCCGGCAAACTATCGGCACGCAAAGGCTCTCCGGGGTCTCCTGGCGCCATGATAAGCAGACGTTCGATCACGTTTCTCAACTCGCGCACGTTGCCCGGCCACGTGTAGGACTGCAAGGCGACCAAGGCGTCTTCACCAAAATGGCGTGGCGTTTGGCCCGAGGAATTCGCCGCCCGATCCATGAAATGGGTGGCTAGTAGGGGGATGTCCTCGCGTCGTTCGCGCAAAGACGGCACCTCGATGGGAACGACGCTGAGCCTGTAGAACAGATCCTCACGGAAGGTGCCGGCGCCCATCGCCGCAGCCAGGTCCTGGCTTGACGCGGCGACAACGCGAACATCGACCTGGATCGGCGTGTCGCCGCCTACCCGCTCGAAGGTTTGTTCTTGTAAGACGCGGACGATTTTACCCTGGGTTTCCAAAGGCATGTCCGCCACTTCGTCGAGGAAAAGGGTGCCGTTGTGGGCGCGTTCAAAAGTTCCCTCCTTGCGACCTTGCCCGTCCCCGCCCTCGGCGCCGAACAGTTCCATTTCCATGCGGCCTGGTTCCATGGTCGCGCAGTTGAGCACGACGAAGGGTTCTTGGGCCCGCCCCGACCGCGCGTGCAATAGGCGCGCCACCACTTCCTTTCCCGAGCCCGCGGGACCCGTGATGAGGACGCGGCTATTGGCCGGCGCTACCTTATCAAGGGCCTGGCGGACCTGGTTGATGGCCGGTGATTTACCAATTAATTCGTCGTCGGCGCCGGCCCTGATCTTCAGTTCCTGAATTTCTTGGCGTAGCCGCGCCGCTTCGACGGCGCGCTCGACTATGAGGATCATGCGATCCGCGGTGAACGGTTTTTCGATGAAGTCGTAGGCACCTTCCTTGATGGCGGCGACGGCCGTCTCGATGGTCCCGTGGCCGCTCATCATCACCACGGGAAGAGACGCGTGTTTTTCCTTTATGACCTTTAAGATACCGATGCCGTCCAGTTCACTGCCCTGCAACCAGATATCGAGCAGCACTAGGCTCGGAAGCCGCTCTTCGATGCCGGCCAGAGCATCGGCGCTGCCGCTGGCGGATCGCGTATCGAATCCCTCGTCCTCCAGGAGGCCCGACGTGAGCGTTCGGATGTCCTCTTCATCGTCGACGATTAAAATATCATGAGCCATCGATCAAAATCCGGGTAGTGACTTCCACGGGATCGGGTGGCCGGGCGTCGTCGGTTTCCGCGTCGTTCGACCAGAATTCGGGGTGAAAGACAAGCGAGATGAGGGCGCCTCCTCCGTCCCGGTTCTCAAGCGTCACCTCGCCGTGGTGGTCTTCCATGATCTTGCGGACGATGGCCAGCCCCAGGCCGGTTCCTTTGTCTCGGGTCGTCACGTAAGGCTCGGTGAGGCGCTCTCGGTGTTCCTCGGGCAGGCCGAGGCCATTGTCTTCCATGGCGACAATGACGTGACTGCCGACCTCGGCGGGTCCTCGGCTGAGGCGCAGTAAGATAGTTCCCGAAAGCTCGGGATCGTGCTGCGCCGCCTGGGCTTCAATGGATTCCGCGGCATTCTTGAACATGTTGGTGAGAGCCTGATTGATCTGCCGACGGTCACAACTGATGTGGATGTCTTCTTCGCCCAAGTCCAGATCGTAATTGGTGGAAGGATGGCGGGCACGTTCGAGAAACGCTGCTTGACGGCAAATTTCGGACAGATTCTCTGGTTTCAGGGTTGCCTGGGGCATGCGGGCGAAGGACGAGAACTCGTCCACCATGCGGCCGATATCCTCGACCTGGCGCACGATGGTCTCGATGCAGTTGCTGAAGGTCTTGGGGTCGTCTTCGATCTGCTTGAGGTACTTTCGTTTCAGGCGCTCGGCCGAGAGTCGGATGGGGGTCAGAGGGTTCTTGATCTCGTGGGCGATACGCCGCGCCACATCGGCCCAAGCTGCCGTGCGCTGGGCCGAAAGCAGCTCGGTAATATCATCGAAGGTGACCACGTATCCAATGACCTGCCCATTCAGACTTTCTGCCGTAATGCTGACAATGAGGCTGATCGGGCGATCTTGGCGAATGACATTGATTTCCGCCTGATGCGGTCGGTCTGGACGGTTCCTGACGATGTCCAGAAGTTTGGCCATCTCGGGCACCACGGTGTCCAGACCTGTACCGATGGCATCGGCGAGGTCAGTTGCCAGAAGTTCCGAGGCCGAGTGGTTAGGCAAATGAATGCGGCCCTGGTCATCGAGTCCGATGACCCCGGCGGACACACCCGCTAATACCGTTTCCGTGAAGTGGCTCCGCTCGCCGAGTTGGCGGTTGGCTTCGACCAAGCCTCTCTGCTGGGTGTCGATCTGGCTGGTCATGCGGTTGAAGGCGCGGCTCAATATTCCGATCTCGTGGCTTGCCGCCGTCGCCTCTACACGCGCCGTCAGATCGCCCTTTCCGACCCTTTCAGCGACCGAGATCAGGTTGCTGATGGGACGGGCCAGTTGGGTCGCCAAGGTGAGGCCAATCCACACCGCTGCCAGCAACAAAAGCAAAGCCACGACCACGAAGATCATGACGAACGTAATCTGAATCCCCTTGCGCCGCTTCTCCAGGCTCTTGTACTGGGTAACCGCCTTGTCGGTCAGTTCGATGTGCTCAAGAACGCGGGATTCGATAAAACGGCCGACTAACAGATAAGCATCGGCGAAGCGGTTCAACTTGACCAAGGCGCGCACCCGGTCCTCCTGGCCGCCTGTCAAGACAACGACCTCGCCCGTGGCGGCCTGCTTCAGGTCCCGGCCCAACACCCTTTCCAGTTCAAGCGACATACTGAATCTCGATCGGGCCAGAGTCCGGCCGTCGCCGTCCATCACCATGGCCTCGGGTAGGGAGCGCAGGCCCGCCTGGGCCGAAAGAATCTGGTTAAATCGGACTGGATTGCGCATCAGAAAAGGCGCATCTCGGTTGAGGTCGTTGGCCATGGCCAAGGCATCGGCGCGGATGTTTTGCTGGTGTTCGTGCAAATAGGCGCGGGCAACGGCCTGCGATTCCTCCACGGCCGTGCGAACCCGTTCATTGAACCAGGCCTGGATGCCGAAATTGAGGAAAAGTGCCGAGAAAACGGCAACCAGGATGGCCGGCGTGACTGCCACCACGCTAAACAAAAAGACCAGTCGGACGTGTAACCTTGAACCCGCCAGACCCCGACGGCGCTCGGCCCATACGTTGGCCAGGCGGCGTGCCACGACGACGGCCAACAAAAGCAACAGCACCGCGTCGAAGTAGAGAAGCAAGAGCACCGTCTTTGGATCAGGTCCCAGGAGCGACGAGCCGGTCATGGTGGCAACCGTCGCCGAGCCCGACGCCACCGCTGCTGCCGCTAAAGAGTAGGCTAACTTGCGGCTGAGCCCGAATCGTCGGGCCCATAGGCGGAAGCGCCCGAGCAGTCGGCTCCAACGGCGAAGGTTGGTGTTCATTTTGGTGCCCCCCGTGACACCGGTATGTCGAGTTCTCTGATTTTTTTACGCAAGGTATTGCGGTTGAGTCCTAAGATCTGCGCTGCCTTGATTTGGTTGCCGCGCGTCGCTTGCAGGCTAAGCGTGATCAGGGGGCGCTCAACCTCGCGCAGGACGCGTTCGTAAAGGCCGGCGGCGGGAAGGCCATCGCCGTGGGCAAGGAAATAGCTCTTGAGGTGGCGTTCGACTGAATCGGAAATTCCGTTGCCCTCGACAGGCGGCGCGGTGTGCGTGTCATCGGCCAGCTCCGCATCGACGACATCGACGCCGATCATCTCTTCTGAATAAAGGGCCGCCAAGCGCCGCACCAAGTTTTCCAATTCTCGGACATTGCCCGGCCAAGAATGGCGTTTCAGCCGCTCCATGGCGTCGTCATCGATGATTTTCCATGGCAGGCCTTCGCCGGCCGCCCGGGCAAGGAAACTTCGAATGAGCTCGGGTATATCGTCACTGCGCTCACGCAGAGGCGGCAGGCGGATCGGCACCACATTGAGGCGGAAATAGAGGTCCTCGCGGAACCGGCCCTGGCGGATTAATTGGCGCAAGTCACGATGGGTCGCGGCAACGATACGGACGTCGGCACGTTGGGAGGCGCGACCGCCGACGGTGGTGTATTCGCCTTCTTGAAGGACACGCAACAGGCGCGTCTGCGCTTCCAGTGGCATGTCGCCGATCTCGTCGAGGAAGAGTGTGCCGCCATCGGCCTGCTGAAAGCGCCCCATGTTGCGCGACGTGGCTCCCGTAAAGGAGCCTTTTTCATGGCCGAACAGTTCACTTTCGATGAGTTCGCGCGGAATTGCCGCCATGTTGACGGCAACGAATGCGCGGTCACGGCGCTTGCCGTAATCGTGGAGTGCGCGCGCTACCAACTCCTTGCCGGTTCCCGATTCGCCCTCAATCATTACCGTCAGATCGGTTCCCATGAGCCGCGCCAGGGTGCGGTAGATCTCTTGCATGGCGGCCGAGCGTCCGATGAGAGGGAGCTGGTCCTCGGCCTCCCCTTCCCCACCGTTGGACGTCGCCGCCGGCGGGGTCTCGAGAGCACGTCGAACCACGTTGACCAGCTGGTTGAGGTCGAAGGGCTTGGGCAGGTACTCGAAGGCGCCGCGCTCGATGGCCTTGACCGCCGTCATCAGGGTGCTTTGAGCGCTCATCACGACGATGCGAAGATTTGGCCTGAGTTTGCGGATGCGCGGAATCAGGTCGAGACCGCTTTCATCGGGCATGACTACGTCGGTAATTACAAGATCGCCGTCACCGTTGCTTACCCATTGCCAAAGCGCGGCAGCGGTGCCCGTCGTGCGCACCTCGTAACCGGCCCTTCCCAGGGCCTCGTCAAGGACGGTGCGGATGCTGCGGTCGTCGTCGGCGACCAAGATGGTGGAGGCCATCGTCACGATGCCTCCCCGACGTGGGCGTTATCCTCGGTGACGGTCGGCAACCTAACCCGAAAGACTGTACGGCGGGGCTGGCTGTCGAATTCGATGACACCGCCGTGATCGCCGATAATTTTGGCGACCAGGGCAAGGCCAAGGCCGCTGCCCGAGGGCTTGGAAGTGACGAAGGGATCGAAAAGATGAGGCTGAATGTCTTCGGGAATGCCGCTGCCGTTGTCATGAATGCCGACCATCAAAGGAAGGTGAACCCGGGCCTCACTTCCCGGTACGGCGAAGCGGACTCCGTGTCTGTAGGCGGTGGAAAGCACAATTTCGCCGCCGTCCTGGGGCGCTGCCTCGGCGGCGTTCTTCACTAGGTTAAGAAAGACCTGCACCAATTGATCGTGATTGCCCGGTACCGGTGGCAGAGAGGGATCGTAATCTTCTTGAAAACGGACGTGGCGGGCAAAGCCGTTGTGCGCCAACTGATGCACCCGATCGAGCACCTGATGGATGTTGACCGCCTCGGGACGCAACAGAGCGCTGTCCGAGAACACACCCATGCGATCAACCAAGGCGCAGATGCGGTCGGTCTCATCGCGAATCAAGCGGGTCATGGGGCGGTCGCCGGGAGCACAGTTCTGTTCCAGGAGTTGTGCCGCGCCACGAATTCCGGAAAGTGGATTTTTTACCTCGTGGGCCAGCATCGACGCCATGGCGGTGACCGAACGGGCGGCACCCCGGTGGGTAAGTTGGCGGTTAATCTTATCGGCGATGGAGCGTTGGTGTAGGGCGATAACGATACATCCGGGCGATTTGGCGAGTGCCGACACCTGAATGTTGAACAAGTGGCGGCCAATGCGGGGTGTGTGCAAGGTAACGCCGTATTCGGAGATCGCCGTGCCTTGGGCGCGCACCAGCCCTATGGCCGAGAACAACGGGCTATCGGCGGGCAAAAGGGTATCCAGGGCCAAGCCCTCAAGATGGTCAGCGCTGCCCTTGAACAGTTCTTCGCCGGCCCCGTTGACGTGGACGATTATGCATTCGGCATCTATCACCACGACTGGAGAAGCCAGTGCATCAAGGATGGCGGCGGCGTCCACCCTGACGCCCGGAAAAGCTTTGTGCAAGTCGACGGCCGGTTTACCCATCAGGCCGCCATTCGATCTATGAGGGGGGCGTAATATCGGCGTACCAATTGGCGTACGTGTTGGGGGTCATCAAGGCGCATGACACGGGCGCGAAATTCGGCCGACCCGTGCAGGCCCTTGGTGTACCAACCAAGGTGTTTGCGGGCGTTCCGCACGCCCTTGTGGATGCCGTAATGGCTGAGCATGTCTTCGTAATGCTCAAGAAGAATTGCCATCTGGTGCACCAGATTTGGTTCCGCCCGGCGTTCGCCGGTGGCTAGGAAATGGCGCACTTGGTCAGGGAACCAAGGTCGGCCGTATGCGCCGCGGCCAATCATCACCCCGTCGGCGCCCGATATCGATAAAAGATCGCGGGCGTCGTCCACGGTGGTCACGTCGCCGTTGCCGATGACCGGGATATCGACGGCGCGCTTGACCTCACCGATAAAGGCCCAATCGGAGCGACCCTTGTAAAATTGGCATCGCGTGCGTCCGTGCACGGTGATCATCTTGATGCCACAGTCCTGGGCCAGGCGCGCCAGGCGCGGCGCGTTGCGGTTCGTATCGTCCCATCCGGTACGCATCTTAAGCGTCACCGGCAGGTTCACCGCCTCGCACGTTGCCTCCAAAATACGCGCCGCCTGGTCTTCGTCACGCATCAGGGCCGAGCCCGCCATTTGACCGTTGGTCACCTTTTTTGCCGGACAGCCCATGTTGATGTCGATAATGGCGGCGCCCCGGTCCTCGTTGAGTTTGGCTGCCTCGGCCACCACCTGGGGATCGCAGCCCGCCAGTTGCACCGCCATCGGATATTCCTCGGCGCAATTCGTGGCCATCTTCATGGTGCGGCGGTTGGCGTGGATCATCGCTTGACTGGCGATCATCTCGGAGACCACGAGAGCCGCCCCCGAACGTCTGACCAGACGGCGGAATGGCATGTCGGTGACACCCGACATGGGGGCCAGGATTACCGGGCTATCGAGGGTGATGGTGTCAATTCGAAGGGGCATGGCGCGTGGGCTGTCCTCTGGTGCCTATTAAATAGGCAAATGATCCGCTGATCAACGGAATTGCCTTTGAGAGTGGCAAAAAAGCTCCGTCCGATGTTTTCAGACCATAAGTACGCCGGTGACGAACTTGACTCCGGGATAACCGAGGGTCATCAGCAGGTAGGCAAGCAGAACGACGCGGGCGGCGCGCCGGCCCCGTACGCCGCTTCGAAAATGGGCGAACAGGAGGGCGCCGATGACCACAAAGGCCGTCATGGTCAAAATGGTTTTATGATCGAAGGTGACGAGCACACCGGATTCCAGGTAACGGCTGGCCATTCCCGTACTCAAGCCGAGGGCAAGGACCCCCTCACCCACCACAAGCAAGCGGACCAAGAGGGATTCGCAGTCGGCGATGGACGGCAATCGGGCGGTCAATCGGGTCGGCCTCTTCGACTTCAGCGCCCGGTCTTGAAGGGTCGCGGCCAGGGCCGCCACCGCAGCCATGGTCACCAGGCCATAGGTCAGCACCGAAACCGCGATGTGCACTTCCAGCCATGCGTCGAGGGGAATGCTCAGGGGTTTTTGCGGGGTATGCTGCCAGATCGTAGCCAGGATACCGAGACCCAGCATGTAAGGTAGCATCAGGGACGTCAGGCGCCAGGCTTGGCGGGTGACGGCGGCGATAAGAGCGAAGAGCGCCATGCTTGCCGCCACGGTCACCCACAACGTCGTTGACAGGCCAGTCTGCCAGGCACCGGAAACCTGAACAATGGACCAGGTCAAAGGGCCTGCCACCGCCACTGCCATGAGCGCCCAGTAGAGGCCGTTTCGCGCGCTGTCGGGTCTGAGGCCAAGGAGCATTAGCGGTATCAAGGCCGCCAGAGTCGACAGGCTGAACAGCAGGTCTTGCGTCATGGCCGACAATCCGTCCCGCCGCGTTGGGTATAGTAAGGTGTACCCGAAACGTTATTCCGGCGCACCATCGCGCCACAAGATCGTCTTGGCAAGACCCCTTGCGCCAACTAGCCTATGGTTTCTCGTTGTAAAACCGGACAAGAGATTCTCAAGCGGGGAACGAAATGGGCGAATGCGTGGCCTTGGTTGTCGCCGCGGGACGGGGCGAACGTTTTGGTGGCGAGATTCCTAAGCAGTACATGGCGTTGGGCGGTGAACCCTTGTTACGCCGCACGCTCAGGGCATTTTTAGATCACCCTGCAGTGGATGCAGTGCGCCCGGTCATCCACCCCGGTGATCGGGCGCTGTTCGACGTATCGGCGGCTGGGATGGAACTATTGGAACCGGTGGCGGGCGGCGCAACGCGCCAGGATTCAGTGCGCCTGGGTTTAGAGAGTCTGGCCGGGATGGCCCCCTATTCCGTGCTCATCCACGACGCGGCGCGGCCCTTCGTCGACGAGGGATTGATCTCGCGCGCCTTGTCGGCTTTGGACGAAGTTCCGGCGGCGATCCCGGGTATTCCCGTCAGCGATACCCTGAAGCGGGCTGCCGCAGGCGCCATGCCTCCCAGGCTCGTCGCCGGAACCGTTGATCGCAGCGACCTATGGCGGGCGCAGACTCCGCAGGCTTTCCGTTTCACCGACATTCTCGACGCCCACAGGCGTCTCGCCGATGAGACTCTGACCGATGATGCCGCCGTCGCCGAAGGGGCTGGCCTTGCCGTCGCTCTGGTGACGGGCAGCGAAGACAATTTTAAGATAACCACCGCGGACGATCTCGACCGCGGTCAGCGGCTTCTGGGTGGGGGCGAGATTCGCACTGGTATGGGATACGATGTGCACCGCTTCGGACCCGGCGACCATGTCATGCTGTGCGGTGTTGCGGTCCCCTTCGATGCGGGTCTGGTTGGACACTCCGATGCGGATGTCGGCCTGCACGCCCTGACCGATGCACTTTTGGGCGCCATCGGCGCCGGCGATATCGGCAGCCACTTTCCGCCCACCGACCCGCGGTGGCGGGATGTTCCTTCCGCGACCTTTCTTCGTCACGCCGGGGACTTGATCACGGCGCGGCAAGGGACAATTCTCAATCTAGATGTCACTGTGATCTGCGAGAAACCCCGTCTCGCCCCGCACCGTACCGCCATGGTCGAGCGCATCGCAGAGATCCTGGAACTGGCGGCGGACCGGGTGAGCGTAAAGGGCACCACTACCGAAGGGCTAGGTTTTACCGGGCGTGGCGAGGGCATCGCCGCACAGGGCATTGCGACGATTATCTTTAAATAGTTCTCACATGCAGATATACTTGGTAATCGCTCGTTAGGTATGGAACTGCTGATCGAACGCAGTTATGTTATTGATCGTACACCTAAGCTTGGATACCGCAGCTGGGCCTTAGTTCGTCTTCCCCGATACGTGACGCTGTGAAGGGGGTGGACTGACCGTTGATCAGCCCAGCCGTTTTTTGAAGAAGGCGTAAATGCGCAAGTCCCTGAGACCGACGCGGGCGCCGGACGAGCCCCGATGACCGGGGCCGTCCGGCGGTCTCCCGTGTTACTTGCCGAGGAAGAACGCCATCGTCTTCTCGTCGCCACGCGCCTTGTAGGTCACGCCATCGCGCATCGCCCAGGTGTTCACCTGGTAGTGCAGCGGGATATGGGTAACGTCGCGCATCGCGATCCCCATCG
>PVBE011414575.1_pt1 | contig 16409 bp, 15 predicted proteins | sample 1631181 | NCBI WGS metagenome assembly PVBE01 (sample SAMN08397723, study PRJNA350692) | Marine metagenome, whole genome shotgun sequencing project. | isolation source: water | place: Pacific Ocean | collected 2012-04
CAACACGCTCTCGCAGATCCTGTGAATAGGGTTTCGCCATCCATGCTGGCCTCCTCATCCCAGCCAGCATCTTGAATCACATCCCAAACCTCACGGGAACCAACAAAAGCGATTCAATCTTATCGGGCGACGCTCTAGACCGGAACGGGCTGGCTCCTTGACGGGCCTCGCCGCTGTCGTCGGGGAAACACCGATCCTCTCGCGGCTTGTTATCCGCCCTGCTTCTGGCGTTCGTTGAACTGGACCACCTTGACCAGGTCGGGGGCGTTCATTCGGCCGATCGGCCCGGCGCTGTAGGTCGCGGTGATGACCTTGTGGTCGGCGTCGAGCAGGAACTCGGTCGGCTGGATGATGCCGCGGTTCGGCTCCCACCACGCGCCGAGCGCCTCGGCTTGGGCTTGGGTCACGCCGTAGGCGACGGGATACGACAGCTCCGCCGCCATCTCGCCCGCCTTGTCCTCGGCGTCGACGCTGGCCGCGATCACCGACACGTCGAGGTCCTTCAATGCATCCATCTCACCGTCGATGCCGACCAACTGCCGGCGGCAGTAGCCTCACCAGTGCCCACGATAAAACAGGATCACCGAGTAGCTGGATTTGAGGCCGGACGGCAGGTCGATGGCGCCGCCGCCGACCAGGCCGAGCCGCATCTTGGGGAAGGCATCGCCCGGTCCCAGGTTCGTCGTCATATGGCGCACTCCATTCCGCCGGTTGGTCGGCCAAGATTTGATCAGATAACCGCTCCACCCTCAAGGACCTCACCGAGATGTGATCGGCTCCTCCGACAGGCTGCTATATCGACGGCGCTCGATGTCGAGGTCGGGCGCGAAAAAATGGCTGCATAAGGCGGCCATCCGGGTCATGCTGTATCGGCAAGCCAGGGTTCATCAAAGGCATTGGGCGAGCTTGACCATGGATGAGCGACTTTCGCACCCGCCGGCACAGGGCTGGGTCGATCCGGTGCGGGCGCTGGTCAGCCGCGACGCCTTTGTCAGCGACGAGGTGTATCGCCTCGAAATGGCGCGGATCTTCGACCGCAGCTGGATTTTTCTCGCCCACGAGAGTGAGATCCCGGCCGACGGCGACTACGTTTCGCGTCGGCTCGGCAGCGCGCCGGTCATCGTGGTCCGCGACGCCGACGGCGCCGTCCACGTCCTTCTCAACAGCTGCCGGCACCGCGGCGCCCGGCTGTGCCGGGCCGATTCCGGCAACGCCCGCAACTTCGTCTGCCCCTATCACGGCTGGACCTTTGACAAGGCCGGCAGGCTGGTCACCACCACTTTCGATGAGCATTTTCCCGAAGGGACCGATTTTTCCCAGCTCGATCTCGTGCCCGCGCCCCGGGTCGAGATCCACGACGGGCTGATCTTCGCCTGCTGGGACCCCGACGTGATCGACCTGGTCGATTACCTGGGCGATATAAGGTGGTATCTTGATGCGCTGTTCTGGCGAACGCCCGGCGGCATGGAGGTGCTGGCGCCGCCGCATCGCTGGCGCGCGCGGGCCAACTGGAAGATCGGCGCGCTCAACTTCATCGGCGACAGCCAGCACGTCCGCACCACCCACCCCGGCCCCATCGCGCTCGATTCGGCGCGCGCGGCGCGCGAAGGCTTCCTGACCGCCGGCCAGGACAGCTTCCAGGTCGTCACCGGCAAGGGCCACGGCTGCACGCTGACCTATCTCGCGCCGGGCATGCCGGAGAAGAACTACCGCACCCATCCGGAAGTGCTTCGCCCACTCTACGAGCAGGTCCTGGAGCCCGACCAGATGACCATGCTTCACCATCTCCGGGTCGCCGTCGGCAACGTGTTTCCGCATTTCTCGTTCATCGAATCCCAGACCAGCGCCGGCGAAAAATCCGTGATCATCCGGCTGTGGCAGCCGGTCGGCGCGACCGAGATGGAGATCCTGAGCTGGGTGCTGGCCGAGAAGGAGGCGCCGGACGACTACAAGGCGCGTGTCCTGAAGGCGGGCGTCCACAATTTCGGCGCCGCCGGCGTGTTCGAGCAAGACGATCTCGAGCTCTGGGCGTCGGCGACGGAGGCGAGCGACAACGCGATCGCGCGGCAATACCCATACAGCTTCCAGACCTGTCTGCCGTATCTCGATTCGCCGGAACCCGATCACCCGTGGCCCGGTCAAGCGTATCGGCCGGCCAACACCGAGGTCGCCCAGTTCCATTTCATGCGCCACTGGGACGAGGCGATGAGGTCCAATGAGTAGCGCCGCGCCCGGCACGCCGGTAAGCGATGCGGAATACATCGAGATCCAGCGTTTCATGCACCGCGAGGCGGCGTTGCTCGACCGCCGCGACTTCACCACGTGGCTCGGTCTGCTGACCGACGACATCGCCTACCGGGTCTCGGCGCAGGTCGCGCGCGAGTCCGAGGCGGGTCCCGAGTACTACGCCATCATCGACGAGGACGCCGAGAGCCTCGGGCTCAGGGTCAGCCAGCTCGCCAATCCGAGGCTCACCCGCGCCGAGAACCCGCCTTCGTTGACCCGGCGCTTCGTCTCCAATCTCGAGGCGATGCATGCCGCCCCGCCCGGCTCCTTCGCGGTCGCGACCAATCTCCTGGTCCACCGCGCACCGGCGCGGGCGCAAGAGACCGGCCTCTATGTCGGCGAGCGCCGCGACGTCTTGCGCCGGGCCAGGGGCGAGCTGTTTCTCGCCGAGCGCCACGTACGGCTCGACCAGACGGTCCTGCAAGAAGGGTCGTTGAGCATGCTGCTTTGATGATCATCGCGGGGAGATTCGAGATGAATCGGCCGAGACAAATTTCTTGGCCGTAACGAGCCATCCGAAAATGTTAATCGACAACATGTAGTTTTGTACTAAGTCATTAATATCAAAAGTTATTCTTGCAGAATTAACTTTCGTGTAAAGCTTTAGGCTTATTCACCTTCCTAACATTCATCTAGTTGGAATTGCGCGGTCTTTGAACGTTTCCCGGCCACAGCCGGGATGCGAGGCTAAGCCTCGGCGCGATGCCAGCGGTCCCGCTCTTCAAGCATTGGAGGCGCGAGTTGCCCAAATACGCCGTTGAGCCGACCAACCAGGAACGGACCCTCGCCGAAGACGAGATTATCGTCAGCAAGACGGATCTCAAGGGCCGCATCACATACGCCAATGACGTCTTCCTGACGATCGCTTGCTACGAAGAGAGCGAGGTCCTGGGAGAGCCGCACAGCATAGTGCGGCACCCGGACATGCCACGCTCGGTATTCAAGCTGCTATGGGATCAGATCGAGTCCGGTGAAGAGATCTTCGCTTATGTCAAGAACATGGCGAAAAACGGCGACTACTATTGGGTGTTCGCCCACGTGACTCCGAGTTTCGATTCGTCCGGAAACATTTCGGGCTACCACTCCAACAGGCGCGCGCCACGGCGTGACGCCATCGCCGCGATCGAGCCCCTTTACCGCGACCTCCTCGCCGAGGAGAACCGTCACGCCAATGCCAAGGACGGCCTTGACGCCGCTTGCGGCATGCTGATGAAGGCTCTCGACACCAAGGGAGTCCCATACGACGAGTTTGTCTTCTCGCTCTAAATCCCGGACCCATCGGATCTGGGGAAAAGAAACCAAAGGTTCAAATTCATGAACGTATTAAAGCTGCGCTCGGCCGACCTCGAAGCGGCAGACGCCGACAATGCGACGGTCGCCGATCCACAACGGCAACTCGATCTCTACAAACGGGCGTTCGACAAGATCCAAACCGTCTGTCATCGCGCCGGCAACGGGGATCTGGAGGCGCGGATCATCGAGATCGAGGGATTCGATGACATCCGGCCCGTCTTCGAATCGATCAACCACATGCTCGATTTGACCGACGCTTTCGTGCGCGAATCGGGCGCGAGCCTGAAATCGGCGAATGAAAAGAGGTACTACCGCGAATTCCTCACGCGCGGAATGCTGGGGGATTTCGGCCGCGGCGCCGGGCTGATCAATGGCGCGCGCGAGACCATGGAGCGCATGGAGGCCGAGACGGCCGAGATTCGTAACCGCCTCGCCGACGAATTCGACAGCACGGTCGCCGAGGTAGTCCGCGCGGTCGCCGCGGCGGCCGAGCGCCTGTCGTCGAGCGCGGCGGTGATGGTCGAGGAGGCCGAGACGATGCACCAGCAGTGCGTCACCGTCGCCAGCGCCGCCGAAGTCGCCAATGAAAACACCTACACCGTCGCCGTGGGATCGCAGGAGCTCACCTCCTCGATCCTGGAGATCAGCCGTCAGGTCAACGAATCGACGCATGCGACACAGCGCGTGGTCGACCAGGTCCAACGGACGAACGAAGCGGTCGGCGAACTCACCGACGCGGCGAGCAAGGTCGATACGGTGGTCGACTTCATTCGCGAGATCGCCGGCCAGACCAACCTGCTGGCGCTCAACGCGACCATCGAGGCGGCCCGCGCGGGCGACGCCGGCAAGGGTTTCGCCGTCGTGGCGCACGAGGTCAAATCTCTGGCCAAGCAGTCGGCCGACGCCACCCAGGACATCGAGGTCCAGATCAACGCCATCAAGGACGCCAGCGGCCTGACCAGCGAGGCGGTCGGCAGAATTGGCGGAGAGGCCGATCAGGTTAGCGAGTTCTCCACCGCCGTCGCCTCGGCGATTGAGGAGCAGACCGCGGCGACGGATGAGATCAGCAATAGCGTCCAGCGCGCCGCCGAGGGTATCGAGGGCGCGGCGCAGGGCATAACCTCGATCGAAGATGCCTCGCGGCGCACCGGCTCGGCGGCCAAGGACGTTCTCGACGCGGCGGGCGAATTGAGCCGGCATTCCGCTACTCTGGACCAGGAAGTCGCCAAGTTCCTGCGTGAGATACGATCCACCTGACGGCCGGGCGACACGGCGACCGATTGATCCGGATTAATCGTCCGTCAAGCCAAATTCTCTATAATATTCGGCGAAAGTGCAATTTATCGGGCGTAGTCCCATGATGGTTCAGGAATTATTGGCCGCGAAGAATTCGGCGGTCGTTACGGTGAGTCCGACGGCAACGCTGGCCGAAGCGGCGCGGATCATGGTCGATAACCGGATCGGCGCCATCGTCGTCACCGACAACTCCGAACGACTCCTCGGCATCGTCAGTGAGCGCGATCTGACCCAGGCGATCGTCGACCACTCCGACGGGGTGGTGGCGCAGCGAGTGGAAAACGTCATGAAGCATCCGGTCGTGACCTGCGCGCCGGATGAAAGCGTCATCGAGGCGCTTTACATGATGAACGATAAACATATCCGCCACATCGCCGTTCTGGATCGAGACCAGCTCGTGGGAATGATCAGCATCCGAGACGTCACTGCCAAGTGGATCGAGTTGTTGGAGCTCGAGAACAGGCCGCTGCGCGAACCGGTCCCGGTTTAGCCGCGCCGGCCGTGTCATAGCCGGTTAAGGAATAGGCCCGACCATCGCTTCCGTCGGCGGATTTCACGTCCGCCGTGGAGGAGGACGCCATGCCGATCACGCTCAGACATCCCGGCACTCAGGATATCAAGGTCGTCAAGATCGGCTGGAGCTGGTCGTTGTTCCTGGCCGGCGGCTTTCTTGGCCTACCCTTGTTCTTTCGCGGATTGGCACTCTGGGGCGCGGTGATCCTGGTCGCCTGGTGTCTGCGATTGGCGGTGCCGTTCATGGCGGAATCGGCGGCGAGCGCGGACGAGCTTGGCTGGATCCTCACGATGGTGTTGACGGCTCTGTGCTTCTACTGTGGGCTCAAGGGCAATGCGCTGACGGCGAGGCGCTACTTCGACCTCGGCTACAGGTACGACCGTCCGGAAAGTCCCGAGGCGCGCATCGCCCAGGAGAGCTGGGGCGTCTGACACGCCGCAAGGCGTTTGCGAGCCGCGCATTCGCGGTTGATCTTCAAATCCTTGTCGAGCTCTTTTCGAATCGAACCTCGGTTCGGGCCGAATCGAACCTCGGTCCGGGGTGCCGGCCATCCTTGACAGGCCCCGGGGCGTCACCTAACGATGCCCGGAACAAGATCGGGGAGGATGACGATGGCGCTGGCCCAGGCGAAAGACCCGCTGGTCTATCTCAAACACCACAACGCCTATCCGGACGACAAGATTCGCGCCATCCTGCGCCAGGTCCGGACCATGGCCATGGTCGGCGCCTCGACGGTATGGCGGCGGCCGAGCTTCTACGCCATGAAGTACCTGCAGAAGAAGGGCTTCCGCATCATCCCGGTCAACCCGGTCCGCGCCGGAGAGGAGATCCTCGGCGAGACGGTCTACGGATCGATCGCCGACGTTCCGGGCTCGATCGACATGGTCGACATCTTCCGCACCTCCGAGGAAGCGCTCGACATCACCAAGGACGTCATCGCCAGCAAGGACGCCAAGTCCATCAAGGTGCTGTGGATGCAGCTCACCGTGCGCAACGATCCCGCCTCCGAGCTCGCCGAGAAGGCCGGGCTCACCGTGATCATGGACCGCTGCCCCAAGATCGAATACGCGCGCCTGTCGGGCGAGCTGGGCTGGAGCGGCATCAATTCCCGCATCATCACCGCCAAGAGCCTGAGGCCGCCCAAAGCATGAACACCAAGCCCGAAGACATCGCCGAGTTCGATATTCCCGCCGACGCGCCGGATCCGCGTGAGTACGGCATCGAGACCCTGGCCGTCCACGCCGGCGCCCGGCCCGATCCGGTGACCGGCGCCCGGACGACGCCGATCTTCCAGACCACCTCGTTCGTGTTCGACGACGCCGAGCACGCCGCCGAGCTGTTCAACCTGCAGACCTTCGGCTACATCTATTCGCGCATCACCAACCCGACGGTCGCGGTGTTCGAGGAGCGCATCGCCGCCTTGGAGAACGGCCGCGGCGCCGTCGCCGCGGCGAGCGGACACGCGGCCCAGTTCCTGGTCGCGGTGACCCTGCTGGGCGAGGGCGACGAGTTCATCGCGTCGCGCAACCTCTACGGCGGCTCGGTCACCCAGTTCGGCCAGAGCTTTCCCAAGCTCGGCTGGAAATGCCACTTCGTCGACCCGACGGATCCCAAGAACTTCGCCAACGCGATGACCGACCGGGTCAAATTCATCTTCTGTGAGAACCTCGCCAACCCGGGCGGCGTGGTGCTCGATCTCGTGAAGATCGCCAAGGTCGCCCACGACAACGGCATTCCGCTGATCGTCGACAACACGCTGGCCTCGCCCTATCTGTGCCGGCCGTTCGACTGGGGCGCCGATATCGTCGTCCATTCGGCGACCAAGTTCATCGGCGGGCACGGCAACACCATGGGCGGCGTGATCGTCGAATCGGGCAAGTTCGACTGGCGCCAGAACGACAAGTTCCCGAGCCTCGGCGCGCCGGACCCGGCCTATCACGGCCTCACCTTCGCCGAGACCTTCGGCGATTTCGGCTTCACCATGAAGGTCCGCGCCGTGGCGCTACGTGACTACGGACCGTGCATGGCGCCGCAAGCGGCGTGGAACCTGCTGCAGGGTGTCGAGACCCTGGTGCTTCGCGTCGAGCGCCACTGCAAGAACGCGCTCGCCGTCGCCAAGTGGCTGGAAAACCACAAGAAGGTCGCCTGGGTATCGTATTCGGGGCTGAAATCGAGCCCCTACTACCGCCTCGCCCGCAAATACATGCCGAAGGGCGCGGGCTCGGTGTTCACCTTCGGGCTCAAGGGCGGCTTCGACGCCGGGGTCCACGTCGTCGGTAAGGTCGAGATGTTCTCGCACCTCGCCAATATCGGCGACACGAGAAGCCTGATCATCCACCCCGCCTCGACGACCCACCGCCAGCTCACCGAGGAGCAGCAGATCGGCGCCGGCGCCGGGCCCGACGTGGTCCGGCTGTCGATCGGCATCGAGAACATCGACGACATCATCGCCGATCTCGACCAGGCGCTGGCCGGAGTCTAACGGAGAGATCATCATGTTGATGACCACGACGGACGGGATCGAGGGCCGCAAGATCGTCGAGTATCTCGGCATCGTCAGCGGCGACGCGGTGGTCGGGGCCAATTTGTTCCGCGACCTGTTCGCCCGCGTCCGCGATATCGTCGGCGGCCGCGCCGGCGGCTACGAGAAGGCCTTGGCCGGCGCCAAGGAGGCGGCGATGGAGGACCTCGCGGCCGAAGCCCACGCGCTCGGCGCCGACGCGGTGGTCGGGGTCGACCTCGACTACGAATCGGTCGGTGATTCGATGCTGATGGTCAGCGTCAACGGGACGGCCGTGCGGCTGGGCTAGCCCGCCTCCGCCACGCCGTAACCGCCGCCGCCCGGGGTCTCCAGCACCACGACGTCGTCGGGCGCCATGGTCAACTTGTTGGCCTGCGCCGAATCCTTGCCATTGATAAGAAAACGGCCGGCGCGGCCCGGCGCGCCGCCCTCGAGCCCCTCGGCCGGGGCGCTCAGCCGGCTCGGCAACGCATTCAGCATCCACGGCGCGCGCGTCCGCATGCGGAACTCGATGATCTGGCCGTCGCCGCCCCGGCGGCGGCCCTCGCCGCCCGAACCCGGAATAAGCTCCTTTCGGCTGAACTGGATCGGCATGGCGGCCTCCAGCACCTCGATCGGCACCACGGCGACGCCCGTGGGATAGCACGTCGCGCCGAGCCCGCCCTTCTCGCGCCGGGCACCCATACCGCCCGAGTAGTTGAACATCGAGCTGGTGAACGGTTCTCCGTCCTCGTCCTCGCCCTGGACCTGGAAGGTCCACACCGCGCCCGCGCCCTCGGCCAGCACGCGCTCCGGCACGACATGATGGAGCGCCTTGAGGATCGGCATCGACACGTACATGCCGACCACGTGGCGCGCCGCGACCGGCGCGGGATAGCGCGCGTTGACGATCGAGCCCTCGGGCGCCGAGATGGTGATCGGCGCGAGCGAGCCGTAGTTGTTGGGCAGCTCGGGGTCGAGGGTGCTGCGCAGCGCGAACGTCGCGTAAGCATGGGTGTAGTTGAGCACCACGTTGAGGCCGTGCCGGCTCGCCCCCGAGGAACCGGCGAAATCGATATGGATCGCGCCCGCCTCGGCATCGATGGTGACGGCGGATTTGAGCACGATCTCCTCACCGCCCGGGACGTCGAACCGGCATTCGCCGTGATAGGTGCCGCCGCGAAGCGCCCGGATCGAATTCCGCGTCGCGGCCTCGGAACGGGTGACGATCTCGTCGGCAAGCGCGTCGATGTCGTCGAGCCGGTGGCGCTCCATCAGCAGCATCAGCCGTTCGGTGCCGACCCGGCCCGACGACACCTGGGCGGCGAGATCGCCGAACACCGCGTCCGGCGTGCGCACGTTGTGGCGGATGATGTCGAACAGCAGCTCGTTGGGCACACCGCGCTCATAGAGCTTGGCGCGCGGAATCCACAGCCCCTCCTCGTGGACGTCGCGCGCGCCGGCGCCGATGCCGTAGCCGCCGATGTCGGTGTGATGGATGGTCGAGCCGAAATACGCCACCACCCGGTCGTTCTTGAACACCGGCGTCATGATCGAGATGTCGAAGAAATGGCCGGCCGACAGCCACGGGTCGTTGGTTATCAGGATATCGCCGGGCGCCAGCGTGTCGGGCGGGAACTTGGCGACGAAATGCTTGCCGGCGGCGGCCAGCGTGTTGATGTGGCCGGGCGTGCCGGTGACCGCCTGGGCGATCATCCGTCCCTCGCGGTCGAGCAGCGCGGTGGCCAGGTCGCCAGCCTCGCGCACCACCGGGCTGAAGGCGATGCGCTGCAGCGCGCGGGCCTGCTCGCTGACCACGCTGATCAGGTTGGACCACAGGATCTCGAGCTCGATTCCGTCCATCGTCAGTGTCCTCGTCTCGCGACGATGCAGCCCCGGCCATCGACCGTGGCGCTCCATCCCGGCAACAGGACGATCGTCGTCTCGCGTTCCTCGATGATGGCCGGCCCGGTGATTGCCTGGCCGGCGGCGAGCGCGGCCCGGTCATACACGGAGACCGGTTCCGGCTCGGCGCCGAAGCGGACCGGCCTCGTGCCCTTCGGCCCACCGTCGGCGGTCGCGAGTTCGACCACGCTGTCACGGCTGGCTTCGGGGCCCCGTGCGCTAAGGCGCCAGGCCACGACTTCGAATTCGACGTCGGGCAGGCGAAGGCCATATTGCGCCTCATAGGCCTGCTCGAACGATTCACGGACCAGCGACAGATCGCGCGTCGCGGCCGGATCGCCGGGCAGCGCCACCGTCACCTCGTTGGCCTGACCCAGGTAGCGCATGTCGGCGCCGTGGCTCAGCACTATACTTTCGGACGGCGCGCCGGCGGCGATCAGGGCATCGCGTCCCTCGGCGACCATCTCGTCGGTGATGGTCCGCACCCTGGCCCAGTCGACCGGGCCGACCCAGCCGCGCGCGAGGTCGATGCGCGACGGCGTGACCAGCGTGCCGAGTGCCGACAGCACGCTCGCCAGCGGCGGGAAGATCACCGTCTCGCTCTCCAGCAGCTCGGCCACCTGGCAAGCGTGCGCCGGCCCGGCACCGCCGAAGGCGAGCACCGGCAGGCCGCGATAGTCGATTCCGCGGTCGGTCGCGTGCGCCCGGGCCGCCGCCGCCATCGCCTCGCCGACGACGCGGTAGATGCCGCGCGCGGTCTCGCCGGTATCGGTGTCGAGCCCCTCGGCGAGGGCGCCGATGGCGCGGTCGGCGGCGTCTCGGTCGAGCGCCATGTCGCCGCCGAGGAAATTCTCGGCATCAAGCAGGCCGAGCAAGAGATCGGCATCGGTGACCGTAGCCCCGTCGCCGCCCCTGCCGTAGCACGCCGGGCCGGGCTCGGAGCCGGCGCTCAACGGGCCGACCTTGAGCAATCCGAGCCCGTCGACATGGGCGATCGAGCCGCCGCCGGCGCCGATCTCGATCATATCGATCGAGGGTACGATCACCGGCGTGCCGCTGCCCGCCTTGAAACGGTACATGCGGTCGACCTCGAAGACGCCGGTGACCAGCGGGGTCCGGTCCTCGATGATGCAGGCCTTGGCGGTGGTGCCGCCCATGTCGAACGACAGCAGGCGGTCGAGCCCTAGGAGCTCGGCGAAATGGCTGGCGACCAGCGCTCCGGCGGCGGGTCCGGATTCGATCATGCGGACGGGAAATCGGCCAGCGGTTTCCGCGCCCAGCACGCCGCCATTCGACAGCATGATCAGCGGCGCCCGGGCAAAGCCGCGCTCGGCCAGCTGCTCGCCGAGACGGCGCAGGTAAGGCTCGGCGATCGGCCGCACATAGGCGTTGAGAACCGCGGTCGCGGTGCGTGGATACTCGCGCATCTGGGGCGCCACGTCGGACGACAGCGTCACGTAGAGCTCCGGCGCGACCTCGGCCAGCGCGTCGCGGACGGCACGCTCGTTGGCCGGCTGGAGGTAGGAATTGAGTAGCGCCACCGCGACCGAGACCACGCCCTTCACCTTGAGCTCCGCCGCCAGCTCGGCGATTTCGCTCGCGTCAACGGCGGTCTCGACCGTGCCGTCGGCCAGGGTGCGCTCGGCGATCCCCCACGTATGTTCGCTTGTCGCGTAGGGCTCGGCATATTCGATCTGCGGATCGAACATGTCGTAGCGGTGCTCCTCGCGAATATAGAGCACGTCGCCGAACCCCTCGGTCGCCAGCAGCGCGCAAAGCGGTCCGCGCCGCTGGATGATCGAGTTGGTGACGATGGTGGTCGCGTGGACCACGACGTCGTCGACGTCGTGCGCCTCGATCCCGGCCTTGGCGAGCGTCGCGTCGGTGGCGGCGAAGAATCCGTCGAGCAGGTCGCCATAGGTCGTCAGCGCCTTGTCGGTCCAGGTCGCCCCGTCGTCCCGGCGCAGCACCGCATCGGTGAACGTGCCGCCGATGTCGACGGCGATGGCGTATCCGCTCACGCTTGGTTCCTCTGTCCACGTCCCATCACGCCGCCGGGCGGCGAACGAAGTATAGGGGTTTCGGTCCGTCGCACAACGGCCGACACTTGTGGGCGCGTCGCGGACATGGTTCCCTGGCATTGGGAGGATCGCGAATGACGGCACCCCTCGAAACCCGGATCGGCTCGATCCGGCTCAAAAACCCGGTGATCTGCGGGTCGGGCGAGCATGTCATGACCGCCTCGGGCATCCGCGCCGGGATCGCCGCCGGCGCCTCGGTGGTCGTCGCCAAGTCGACCAGCGAGTCGGAGGCGGCAAGGGACCAGCTCGACCGCACCGACTACGTCCTGCTCGATGCCGATTTCCGTCCCCTGAAGTGGGATTTCGCGCCGCCGCGCGGCGCCACGCTGGCGTGCCGGTCGGGTCTCATCCGGACGTCGTTTCCGGACTGGCTCGAGACCGTCGCCGCGCTCGACCGCGAGGCGTCCAAAGCCGACGCCTATGTGGCGATGAGCCTGATCCTCGCCGAGCTCGATCCCGCCGTCGACATGGCGCGGCGCGTCGAGGACGCCGGGCTTCGCATCCTCGAATTCAACATCGGCACGCCCTACGGCGACGAGGCCGGTGGCGCGGTCTCGACCGAGCGCGTCACCGATCGGGTGCGCGAGTATGTCGGCGCGGTCGCGGGTGCGGTCGATATCCCGGTCTGGGTCAAGATCACCGGCCAGAGCGACAACGTGCCCAACCTGGTCGCCGCGGCGCGCGATGGCGGCGCTGACGCGGTGATCATGATCGGGCGCTATCTCGGCCTGATTCCGGATCCCGAGACGATGGCGCCGATGCTGGAGACCAATCTTGGCATCGGCGGCGCCTGGGTACTGCCGCTGACGTGCTATTGGCTGGCCCGAGCGCGGAAGGCCGTCGGACCCGATTTCCCGCTGATCGGCACCAACGGTGCGCGCGGCGGCCTCGACGTGGCGCGGATGATGCTGGCCGGCGCCAGCGCGGCCGAGCTGGCGACGGCGGTGATGACCGGGGGATTCGGCGTCCTCGAAGACACCGTCGCCGAGCTCGGCGCCTGGCTCGACGGCCACGGCGAGGGCGCCGCGGACGTCATCGGCCGCGCGGCGGACCAGGTCAAGGGGTTCGCCGAGCTGCCCATGCGGCCCGGGTTCTGGGAAGGCTTCGTGCCGCCGGAAACGCTGGCCGCGGACGAATGAAGACGCGTTGAACCGGTAATCGAACGAGGAGGCAATCAATCATGGTCGAACGATACGATGTCGAGGGCGTGCGCTCGCCGGGCGGGCGTTACAGCCATGTCGGGCGGACCGGACCCAACGCCGAGCTGTTCTATCTCGCGGGCCAGACCGGCGTCGCGCCCGACGGCACCGTCGGCGACGGGATCGAGGAGCAGTCGGCGCTCGTCTATCGCAACATCGCCACCATCCTGAAGCAATGCGGGATGGGGCTGGAGAACCTGGTCAAGGTGACGATTTTCCTGACCGACCCCGACCACATCGACGCCTGGCGCGCCGAGCAGAAGAAGGCGTTCGGCGACGTCGTGCCGGCGTCGACGCTGCTGGTCGTCAGCCGCCTCGCCCGTCCCGAGTTCCTGGTCGAGGTCGAGGCCATCGCCGCCAAGGACTGACGGAAGCCGATCCCGGGGCTAGCCACCGGGCGGCGAGATGTATTCGACGTGCAGCTGCGGCGCGGCCGACGACTTGCCGTTGTACGATTCCGCGGTGCGCTCGCCGGTGCCCGTGATGATGATCGCGAGCGCGTTGCCGCGTGACCAGTCGGTTCGATCGATGATTTCCTGGACCACCTCCGACAGGTCGGGCGTGCGCTGATCCGCGCCGGCGGCACCGACGCTGGGCCACGGCGGCGGCGACCAGGAGACTGCCGCCGATGTCGTCGGCCGCGTCGAGATATCGCCGCTCGAGCCTGTGAAGGTCACCGCGTCGTCCGCTGCCTGGCCGCGAATTTCGAGCGAAACCGCGCCGCTGTCGGCCTCGTCGACCTGGAACTGGACGTAGGCGTCGACAATCGTCGCGCCCGGCGGAATGTCCACGCCCACGAACCTCATGCCGATGGTCTGGCCGGTATTGCTTCCTTCGTCGGCCAGCTCGAGATCGGAGCTTGAACGGGACATGCTGCCCGACTGGCTCTCCTCGGCGTCGTCGTCGCCCGCCGAGACCCGCACGTCGACGATGGGCGCCGCGACCCCCGCCGCGACAAGGCTCGTCACCATGCCGGTCTCGCCTTCGTTGTCGGTCACCGTCAGGGTCACGGCGTAGGTACCCGGATCGACGAATTCATGGTTGACGCTGACGCCAGTGGCGGTCGCGCCATCGTCGAAGGTCCAATCGTAGTTGTCGATGGTCCCGTCGGAATCAGTCGAGCCCGCGGCGTCGAAGGCAACGAAAAGCGGCACGTTGCCGGAGCTTGGGGTTGCCGTGAAGCTCGCCAACGGGGCTTGGTTCGGAACCGGACCCGTCGTCGTCACCGTTTGTGTCGCGGTCGCCGTGTTGCCGGCGTCGTCGGTCACGGTCAGGGTCACCGTATAGTTTCCGATATCGACGAATTCCCTGCTGACGATCGTTCCGGAACCCGTCGTGCCGTCGCCGAAGTCCCAGTCGTAGGCGGTTATGGCTCCTTGCAGAACGACCGACGACGAGGCGTCGAAATCGACGACGAGCGGCGCCTCGCCCGTGCCGGGCGTGGCGGTGAAGCTGGCGACCAGGCCGGAAACGGCGCTGATGATATCGAACTGGTCGGGAACGTTGCCGCTCAGATCCTTCAGATAGCAACTCACCCGCGTCGGATCGCCGGCGACGAAGAAGGTGCAGAACAACGCGCCGTTGTCGGCGCCTTGGTCGGACGTGTAAATGGATGCCCACCACGGGTCGCTTCGACTCTGGCCCCTGATGCTGCGCCCGCCGAGCCCGGAGACGAAGACGAAAGATTTTCCCTTCTCGATCCGCAGCGTGTTCGAGGTGTCGGCGATGCTTTTGGTCTCGAAATGGTCGAGCAGATGGGTCCGCGAGTATGAATGCTCATGAGCCGTCGCGACGAAGGCGCCGCCTTCGCGACACGCCTCGTAGGGTCCCCAGCCAACCTCGTCGCTCTTGCCGCCGACCTGCATGTCCCGCATGTTCTTGTGCCAACTGCAGATCCGCATCGGGGCGCTGGTCAGGGCCAGCTGATCCTTGATATAGGCGATATGGCTCGCATTGTCGGCGCCGTTCGGTATCGTCCCGGCGCCCGATAGGATGAAGAACAAGCCCCGATAGGTGCAGGCGGACTGGACGCCGAGATCCCCGTCGCAGATCGCCTCCGGATTCTTGCTCAGCCGCGCCGCCAGCTTCGCCTGGTAGCCGTTGGATCCGGACCAGTTGCCGTCGTCGTGGTTGCCGACCGAGGCGAAATAGGGGAAGTCCACCCCGAGCACGCCGGAGATCATCGAGTCCCAACTGCTGGCGCTGCCGCCGTAATCGAAATCGCCTTGGTGGAGCACCATGTCGGTACCTTCCGAGGCAATCAGGTTCAGCACCGCGACGGCCTTGCTGCCGGTACCCTGGTCACCGATGAAGGCGACCTTGAGCGGCTGCAATGCCGCCGCATCGAACGCGGACATGGTCTGGCTAACCGCGCCGGTCTTGCCCTGTCCGTCGGCGACGGTCAGGGTGACGGTGTAGGTTCCCGGAACGTCGTAAACGTGGCTCGCCTGCACACCGGCGCCGGACATGCCGTCACCATAGTCCCAGGCGTAGGACGCAATCGTGCCGTCGTCAGTCGACGCACCGGCATCGAATGACACGCTGAGCGGCGCGGCGCCCGAGCTCGGCGTCGCCGTGAAGCTCGCCACCGGCGCCTGGTTGCCGATCAGGGCCAGCGTCGCCGTGGTGCTGGCGGAGAGGCCGCCTTTGTCGGTCACGGTCAAGGTCACGTCGTAGGTTCCGTCCACAGAGTAGACGTTGCTCGCCGTCAGCCCGGCGCCGGTCGTGCTGTCGCCGTAGTCCCAGGCGTAGGTCAGCGCTCCGCCCTCGGGATCGGTCGAGCCGGTGGCATCGAAACCCACCGTGAACGGCGCATCGGTCGAGGTCGTCGAGGTCGTGAAACCGGCCGTCGGCGCCAGGTTACCGGTGAAGGTCAGAGGGAGGGTGGTGTTGTCGGTGGCCCCGGCATCGTCGGTCACCGTCAGGGTAGCGACGTAGGTCCCGGCTGCGGCGTAGGCGTGGCTCGCCGTCATTACGGGCGCCGCTACCGTCTCCGTCGTGCCGTCGCCATAGTCCCAGTCGTAGGACACGATCGAGCCGTCCAAGTCGGCCGACGCCGCTGCGTCGAAACTCACCATCAGCGGTGCTAAGCCGGTCGCCGGCGTCGCCATGAAGCTCGCCGTCGGCAACTCGTTGGGTGGCGCGCCCCCGGTCGGATCGTATTCGATGTGCAGCAGTGGCGCGGCCGATGATTTGCCGTTGTACGATTCCGCGGTGCGCTCGCCGGTGCCGGTGATGATGATCGCCATCGGGTTGCCTTCCGCCCAATCGGAAAGCTCGATGATCTCCTGGATGACGGCGCTCAGGTCGGGGGTGCGCTGGTCCGCGCCGGCGGC
>PVBE011401707.1_pt1 | contig 16408 bp, 9 predicted proteins | sample 1631181 | NCBI WGS metagenome assembly PVBE01 (sample SAMN08397723, study PRJNA350692) | Marine metagenome, whole genome shotgun sequencing project. | isolation source: water | place: Pacific Ocean | collected 2012-04
CCATCGGTGCCATCCTGCTCCAGATGCGATCGTTCAATTCCGTCTCGTTCTCCAGCGTCATGACCAGGCTGCTGCGGCCTTCGGGGGTCAGCACCGGGTAGACCGATTCCCCGACCTGTTCCCATTTGGCGTCGGGATCGAAGCGGACCGGGAGCATGGTCTGGACTGGTGTGCCTTGATAAGACCCGGGCGAGTGCATCGGCCCGCATAGCATCAGTAGCGAAGCTCCGCGGTCCCGAACCAGTTCCTCGAGTAGTCCGAGTTCTTCACCACGGAAGAACGACGCGTCGACATCCCCCAGAATGATCAGGTCGTATTGAAACACGTCTTCCAGGTTGTCCGGGAAGCGCTCGATATGCTCGGGCGAGTTTCGAGCGATCTCAGGACCGACATTGGAAGCGATGAACGTGGCGTCGATCCGAGGGTCACGTTTCAGGATCGCCCGGAGGTATCGGTACTCCCAACGAGCGTTGCCCTCGATGTAGAGCACGTTGATCTTCTCATTCACGATCCGGACGCTTCTCTCAACACGGTTGTTGTCGATCGAGACTTCGTCCTCGAATGGCTCGATCGTCACACTGACTTGCACCGAGCCTTTTTCATAGACATCAACGCGGAAGTCGATATCCGCGAATTGCAGCCCGCCCTCGAAGCGGATCGTGCGTGACGAAACGCGCCGGCCGTTGAGAAGCACCGACAGACGGGCTGTTCGCTTCTCGTATCCCTTGGACTGCAGTTGGACACGGACAGGGACACGGTCGCCGGAGTACGCGACCTCCTGCATTACGATGTTCCGGATGGAGACATCATCCGGAGAGGCCAGGCCGATCGGTACCGCATAGACGGGGATACCGCGGGCACCGAGATCCCGGAGAACGGACTCGGCACGTCGCGAGGAGCCCCTGTCGATACCGTCGGACAGCAGCACGATGCCCGTGGGCGGGGCGCCGCCGGACTTGGCGACCGACTCGAGCGAGGTGGCGATGGATGTCTCGAGAGCGGCGGGGAGCAACTCGGAAAGCACGCTCTTGGGCAGCACGCTCGCGTCGCTGACCAGGTGCGTTTCGCTGCCGAAGGTGTGATAGCTGATGTCAACCGTCTCGCCGATCGACGCAAAGACAGGGCGGGCCGACTGTGACAGCAGGTTTGCGGCGAGGTCCAGGCGCGACGCTGTGGCGATGGCTTGGCGCTGCTTGGCGTCGAGATTGAGGGCTGTGACCGCCGCCTCGGCTTGTTCGGTGGTGGAGAGTAGGTTCAGCGCTGCGGCAGCCTCGGCGAGGTCTTCCGGCCGCTTGCGCGGATCCTTGATCGACATACTCTGGGAGATATCGATGAGGACCGGCAGCCCTCGCTGCTGCGTGTGAGTCTCATGGATGACCGCCATCGGCTCGAAGAGCGAAGCGACGATCAGCGCCAATACGACCAGCCTGGCGCTACCCAGTGCGATGCGCAGCCAGGGCTTCAGGCCCCATGATCGTCGATACAGGTAGACACTGAGCGCTATCACGCCGATGAAAGCCGCGACCATGGTGGCTGTGGGCAGAGGTCGCGCCCAGAAGATCCGCTCAAGCTGAATGCTGCTAGCGATCAAGTCGTCCAACTCAGGCCACCCCCATCTCTTGTTGTGACGGACTCGTTTGATTCCCACTCGACCCGCTGCGTCTGAGGATCCGGTCCGCAAGCAGGCTCTCCATGATCAGGCATAAAAGCCCGGCGATCATGAAGAAACGCCAGGACGACCGACCCGTCCGACCCATTGCGATGTCGGCAGAGAGATCCTCATCACTTGTCGACAGGGTGACGCCTGTTCCTTCCGTACGTTTGCCCAATTCAGGCCCGGTCAAGCAGGCGACGTCCGACTCCCGGGTGTCAACATTGACGGCCACCGGCATGCCGGTGGCCTGCACACTCACGCGTGCCACATAGAAACCGGCTTCACTGGATTTCTCGAGCAGGGCCATATACTGGTTGCGGTGTTCACGGACGGGGACAGTGATCGCTTGCCCAGAAGGCGCGTCGAACACCGCATCGCTGGCATCGGGTTGCTCGATATACGAAAGCGACAGCGAATCACCGACTATTCGTGGCTGTTCAAACTCACGGCCCGCGAGGTAGGTCACGATCTGCTGCATGAGCATGGGAAAGACCGGGGTCTGCGCCATGTTGTTCCATGCCGTTTGCGCCGAGGTCGTGAACATGAAGACGTGGCCGCGCCCCAGCGAATGTTCAAGCAGCACGGGCGAGTTGCTCCCGGCCAGGTTCAGTATCGTATAGCTGCTGTCATGCGGCTCGACCTGCAGGCGCTTCAAGAACCGCGTTTCGCTGAGCAGGTCTTCGGGCAAAGACCGTAGCGGGCGACACACGGTGTGATCGGGCATGCTGGGATCCAGCGGTTTGCCAACTCCCAGGCTGTCGCGGGCATCAACCGCCACACCGAGGGATGCCGGAAGTAACGCGCTTGGTCCCTCTCCTGCTCGCTTGTTCCACTCACTGGCCTTGACCCGCTCGCCGGCGAACCACACCAGGCCGTTACCTTGGCGAACAAAGCGAGAGAGCTGACTGGCCTGTTCCGGCGTGATCTCGGGCACATCCGCCAGGATGATCACGTCGACTTGCTCGAGGTCCCGCGTCGGGATGGTAGGCCATTGCACCGTGCGGACCACGTAGTCCTCATCTTCAGCCCCGTCGGCTCGCGCCAGCAGCGCCGCCATGATGAGCCTGCCCGCGTCCCCAGTCGAGCCATCGACACACAGGACCGAGACGCGCTCGCGGACCACGGCCACCGCGCGACGCACATTGTCGGCCGCCAGCGCATCACCGATGATCTCGGCGGTGATACGCGTCGGCCCCGCGTTGTAGAACGGCACGAACAAGGACACCGACTCAGCCGAACCCGGCGCAATCAGCGGGATACGCTTGCTGTCGATCTGCACACCTTCGACTCGGCACCGGACCTCGACATTCGCCACCGGAGCCGTGCCGTAGTTGCGTACCGTCGCGCGATAGCGGGCGATCGTTCCTTTTCGCAGCGCGCCGGAAACGAGGTCCAGGCCGGTGACTGCCAGGTTCTCGCTGCCACCCGGCACCGGGACCATGAACACGCTCGCGGACTGGCCCAGGTCCTTCAGGGCATCGTGCAACTGCGTAGATCGCTGACTCCACTCCTGCTCCTGGGTGTCGGTGACGATGTAGACCTCTTTCAGCAGCGCATCCATATCCTCGGCGAGCGCCTTGAGGCGCTTGGGAACGCTGTCCAAGTCCAGAGCTTCCGGAGATATCTGCTGCTCCTGCAGGACCTGCGCGAAGCGATCCGGCTCGTATGCCACGTTTCTGAGAACTACCCGGTGTTCACCACCGAGCAGGACCAGCGTGACCGGGTCGCCGGGCCGGAGATGCTCGCTGATGACACCGATCCGTTCGATCGCGCGCTCGAAACGAGTCCTCTTGTCATCGCTGTGAGCCATGCTGTAGGAAGCGTCGAGGGCGATGACTACTCCCGCCCGCTCTTCACCGGGCAGCCCAATGCCGTCTGTGCTGTTTGTGGCAGGGCGCGACAGCGCGAGAACCAGCAACAGCACCGCGAGGCAACGCAGCACGAGCAGCAGCAGATCGCGCAGGCGCAGTTGCCGCGACCGGACACGGACGCTCCTGCTGAGGAACTGCATCGCCGCCCAGTCGGTGTGTTTCACCTTGTGGCGATTGAACAGGTGCGCCAGGATCGGCAGCGAGATGCCGATCGACGCGATCAAAAGCAGGGGGTTGAGGAACGTCATGTGTGGAACGTAGCGGAAGGGCCAGTGCTTTCGTCAACCTCTGCTGCGAATCGTGCGTAGCTGCTTCCTGCAGGTTCGGTTGCGGCGATTCTGTGTAGTCTGGGGATTCGGCCGGGAGTGTTCGGTTTCGAATCCCCTCGCCGGTCCGTCGAGCGGATCGTTGAACTTGTCCGCGTAGACGATACGCCGCTCGGCCACGTACAGTCGGTTCTGGTCGTCGAAGCAGATCGCCGCGGGGTCGTGGCCCTGCTCCTTGTTGGCGAACAGACGGACGTCGAGATTCGCCTTGTCGAACCGGAAGCCGTTCACGAGCTTGACCGCGGCTTGCCAGGACTTGGGGTTCACGCCTTCGGGGACGACCGCCTGAGCAGAGACTGTCGAGACGAAGAGGCCGGCGAGAACGAGAGTGGAGTGCATGATGGAGGACGCGGAACGGACACCATACCGCCATGCCGCACAGCACGATGCACGGGGCTCGAGAACGCCGGCCGGGGAGCCGACCTTTGCACTTGGTGTCGGACACAGAGTTGAAAGGAAAACTGCCTTTCGACTCCGTGGTCACGCCGGCCGCATGATCGCGACGTACGCCGCGTGCAACGGGTCGCGATCATTTCGCCCATCGCGGATTCTCGCTTCGACGACCCTCGTGCTTCTGATGATCCCGTGCCCCTGCGGCGTACTCGCCGACCTCCGGGGGACGCAGCGAAGGGGCGACTCGGTCGCGGAGACGGCTGCGCCTACGACTTGAACCGACGCAGCCCGTCTTGGATCTTGCGTAGCCGTCGCCGCAGTGACCACCGCGGTCGCTTCACGTTGAGCGGGACCTCGGCGAGCGGCTCTTCCTTCGGCGGCTCCGGCGGGCGTCGGTTGAGTTGCGTCAGCATCTCCTCGAGCTTCGCGCTGTGTGACTGCGCCCGGTGAAGTTGACCCTCCGCGCCGAGGCAGCGTTGCTGCCAGGCTTGCGACTGCTTCTCGAAGTCGTCCTGACCGTAGTGGGCGATCACAGAGAGCGACTCGCGAAGTTCATCGCTGACCTTGGGCCGCGGGCTGGTGCCGTCCTTCGCGGTGCGGATCGCGTTGCGGTAGCACTCGACCGTCAACTCAGCGGTGCGTCGCCAGCAAAAACCCTTGGCACGCGCGTAGCCGCGCTCGATCAGCGCCGCGACGTCGTCGCCGCCGGCCATCACACGCCGGAGGTATTCTTCGAGCGCTGCGTCGTCGCCCGGCGCGTGCAGCCAGGCGCCGTCGCCGCACACCTCGGGGATCGACATCGCATCGCAGGCGACCACCGGCGTGCCGAGGGTCATCGCTTCGATCGGCGGAATGCCGAAGCCCTCTTCGAGCGACGGGAACGCCATCACGCGACAGCCCTGGATCAACGCCTTGATGTCGAGGTCATCGAGCCCCTGCACCCATTCGACGCGGTCCTCGATACCGAGGCGCTTGATGATCTCGTCGCTGGTCTGGCCCGCGTGGCGCCATATCTTGCTGCCGGCAATGCAGAGCCGCACGCTCGGATCCATGCGTGAGATCGCCTTGAAGAGCGACGCGTGATCCTTGTGAGGGTAGTCCTTGCCGACGGCGAGGACGAAGTCGCCGGAGAAACCGATGCGCTTGCAGCGGCGCTCGACTTCATCTTGCGGCAGGAGGTTCTGCAGATCCGGATCGACGGCGAGCGGCGCGAGGTCGGCGATCGAGGCGTCGCCGTCGAGGTCGTTCTCGATCTCACCGGCGACGGACATCGTGTGCACGAGCAATCGATCGCTGTTGCGAATCAATCGCTTGATGAACGAATTGTACCAGGCCCAGAGTTCTTCGTTCGGAAAGTACTCGGGGTGGCGATTGAGGATCGCGTCGTGCACTTCGACCACCGACGCCGGCGCGAGCAGCGGCAACCAGAGGTCGCGTGGCGTCGTGTCCGGAAACCACGTCATGTGGTAGACGTCCGGCTTGTCCTTGAGCATCGCGCGGATGATGTCCTCGGTCGTCCAGACTTCGAGTTTCTCGATGCCGACCGGGAGCGGCTTCGCCGGCTCGGTGCCGTGAAGCAACACAACGCGGAGCCGCGTGACCTCCGGCATCTCCGCGAGTTCCCGCAGGACGTTCAGCTGGACGCGTTCCAACCCCGAGAGGGATCGGTTGAGCATGCGTGCGTCGAACAGGACATCCATATCAAGGACTCTATCGGCTGGAAAGGGGATGAGTCATAACTCGATCAGGCCCTCCTGTCACGCTGCTCCCAACGCCGGCCCTGGCCCGAGAATGTCGGAATCGTCAGGTTCGGTGCGTGTCACCGCAACGAACGATTTCGCCGCGCTCCGACTCGACTCCACCGGGAAGCCGGGAACTCCTCGGGAGCAGCTTTCTGCGGGCCCAAGCCGGCGACCTAGCGTCCGCCGTTCGACGACGCGAGCTCTCTTGCACGCTTGAGCACTGTTCTCGCGCGCTCGATGCGGTAGCCCTCTGTCGCGGACTTTTCCAGCTCTTCGAGCAGATCGATCATCTTCTGGAGACGACCGACACGGTGGCAGACGCCGACCATGATGTGGAATGCCGACAGCTTGCTCGCCCTGTCCCAAGGGTTCCAGAGGTCGAAGCCGAACACGCGGTTGTGGGGGTCGAAGAACATCTTCGGATCGATGCCGCCGTTGAAGCCCGACTGCCGCACGCCGTTGACGTAGTTGCCTGACTTGTCGTAGATGATCAGACCGAGGTTCGTCCCGCGCAGAACGAAGCCGCCGCCGACCGCGATCTGGGGGTCGACCTGGCGGTTGCCGGCCATCGCCCCGTCGAACGCGAGGAAACCGTTCACCTCGCGGGGATTGCCCTTCCGGTCGAAGGTCTCATTGTGGATCGGCGTGATGGCCTCGGTGCGCGTGGGTGCCTGCGTCGCGACGTCCACGCCGGAGAGAACCGTGAGAGAAACGAGGAGCGTGTTTCGGATGGTCGTTATTGGTAGTCGTCGGCGACTCGTGTTGGTGCGTTGGTGGCCTGGGATGCAACAAGGCTCGCGCAGCGAGCGTCGTGAGGTTGATCGAAGGGAGAAGCTGTCACTATGTGCGCGGTTGTTCACCGCTCAAGCGGGAATCGGTTAGCCTGGGGGGGGCCATGCTCCCTCACTACCTCATTCCGACCGTGTCCCTCGCTCTGTCTGCGGCTTTCAGTGCTGGCGGACTCGTCGCGCAGAAGCCGAACATCGTCTTCATCATGGCTGACGACCTCGGTTGGTCGGACACCAGCAATCGTCTGACGAACCTCGGCAACCCGAGCAGCTTCTTCGAGACGCCGACGATCAATCGAATGGCGACCGAGGGGATGGCGTTCACGAACGCCTACACCAACGGCCCGAACTGTGCACCGACGCGGTCGGCCTTGCTGACCGGCCAGTATGCACCGCGGCCGACGAACAACGTCTACCTCGTGAACAGCCTGAATCGCGGTGGCAATTCCACGATGCTGGTTGGACCCAAGCAGGGCATCGTTGTCGGCAATGGCCGCGACGATCAGATTCCGGGCTCGGCCTTCACGGTCGCCGAGATGCTCGCACGGGGCGGCTACGTATCTGCTCATCTCGGCAAGTACCACTCAGGCGGTGCGCTGGCCAGCAACACGCCAACGGCGCAGGGGTTCGCGGCGAACTACGGGGGCGGAAGCGCCGGTGCGCCGGGCGCCTACCACGCGTCCGGCGGTCGCTTCTCCAGCAACATCGGCCCAGGGCTCGATCCATTCGCAGCGAACTACACGCAGGCGTATGTCGACAGCTTCATCAAGCCCTACTCGATCGGAGTGAACGCCAAGGCTCTCGCGGCACTCGTCGGCACGGCCAAGCACGTCACCGACGCGATGGCCGATGCGGCGATCTCGTTCATGCAGGCGAACAAGAGCAAGCCGTTCTACGTCCAGTACCACCCGTACGCCGTGCACACACCGATCGGGAATGTTCATGCGCGGGCCGACCTGCTGGCGAAGCACTTGGCGAAGAAGCCGGTCGACGACGACGGCGATGGGCCCGAGGTCCCCAGCTACGGGGCGTTGATCGAAGGGCTCGACCAGAGCATCGCGCGCCTGCTCAACTATCTGGAGACCACGGCTGATCCGCGCAACACCGGCAAGAAGCTCGCGGACAACACTCTCGTCATCTTCTACTCGGACAACGGCGGAAAGCAGAACCAGACCTATGTAGGCCCGCTCAAGGGCCAGAAGGGCGAGCTCGATGAGGGTGGCATCCGCGTTCCGCTGACCGCGTGGAGCAAGAGCACCGCGCTTGTCGACGGCAAGAAGGTCAACCACACTCCGGTCAGCGGCATCGACTTCTACCAGACCTTTGCTGAGTACGCGAAGGTCGACACGACGTCGCTCACACTCGACGGCGAGAGTCTCGCTGGCACGCTTGCCAACGTATCGACTCCGTTGAAGCGGCAGTCGATCTTCTGGCACCTGCCGGGATACCTGACCAACGGCGGGCGCGACCAGCGTCCGCAGTCGGTGATTCGGAAGGAGAGATGGAAGCTCTTCTACAACTACGAGGACGCGAGCTGGGAGTTGTTCGACCTCGCGTCGGACATCGGAGAGAAGACCAACCTGGCGAAGACCCGTGCCGCGATCCGCGACGAACTTGCACTCGAGTTGCGATGCTGGCTCGCTCGGCTCAAGGCGCCGATGCCTTCATTCCGCAGCAAGACGAATTACGCCGATGGCAAGGTCTACGCGGCCGGCGCCCCCGTTCCGCTGCCGATCCTTCCGGGTAATGCGGTTTGGCACGTCGGGCAAGCGTGCAGCGCGGCGCCGTGCGCGAACTGCACTGCGACTCTGTGGTTCGGCAACGGCAACGCAGTGCTCGGTAGCAGTATCTTCACGATCGACGGCGCCCAGTTGCCGGTGGGTGCTCTGACGATGACGGCGATCGGCTTCGGCGGATGCGGACCCGGTGTCTCGATCCCGTCGGTCTGCGGCAAGGTGCACGTCCCGTTTGCACCGACCCCGCCCCTGATCGTCACGGCGCCGGCTATTGGGAGTGGCTCAGGTTGTGTGGGCAGGAGTCAGGTGCGCGCACCGATCCCGGTGATGCCATCGATCTGCGGACTGAAACTCAGCGCGCAGATCCTCGGGGCCTGCGGTGCGAGTTCTCAGGGCACGGTACTCTCGCGCTGCACGACCTTCCACATATTGCCGAACTGAGTCGGCGAGTTGGCTGAATGATCCACACGCGGCGAATGATTCAGGCTAGACTGGCGGGGCAGCGGCGTGCGGGGCCGCCTCGTCCCTCGCCCACGACTCAACGTCACCTCAGGAGATTCCATGAGCACTTCGATCGTAATCCCTCCGTCCACGCGTCGCGGTTCCGGGCGACCGGGTCTGTTCCGGGCCGCTGCTGCCAATGCCAGCGTCGCTGGTGTCTTCGCTGGCCTCCTTATCGGTATCACCTCGACGGTCGCGGCGCAGGAGAAGTTGGGCGTGCCCTTCGCACTGATCGAGAACCAGGGACAGTGGCCAGGCGCCGCGAAGTTCTGTGGGCCCCGGGGTTCCACCGCAACTGTATGGTTCGAGCAGGACGGCTTCGTCTTCGACCTGCGCTCGTCTTCGGTAGCGACGGCGAACTTGGATACAAAGACTCAGGCCGAGAGCCCCGATCTCGACGCGGGCCTGGACCGCCGCTCCGTGATGCGCCTGGTCTTCGAGGGAGCGTTGCCCGGCGCTCGTCTGCAACCGAGTGATCGGCTCTCGACCTACTACAATTTCTTCGTCAGCAAGGACTCCAAGCAATGGCGTAGCAGAGTGCCGGCTTACGGCAAATTGCGCTACACCTCCCTCCACAAGGGTATCGACGTCGTCGTTCGCGAGGGGAGTCTCTTCGCCTACGACCTTCATGTCGCGGCCGGCGTCGATCCGAGTGCGGTCGTCGTGCGCTGTGACGGGGTCAAGGGGATTTCGATCACGGACAATGGCGAACTCATCCTCGAGACACCGCACGGCGTAGTCCGCCAGGCTGCACCGGTCGCCTGGCAGGGCGCCGGCGCTGACGCGACCACGGTCAGCGCGCGCTTTGTGAAGATCGACGATAAGCGCTACGGGTTCACCGTCGATGGTCGCGACCCCGAACTTCCGCTGGTCATCGATCCGGACGTCACCTGGGCGACCTACATTGGCGGCTCCCTCATTGATCCGCTGACCGCCGTCGCGAAGGGTTCGACGAAAGGGCCGACCGCAAAGGTCACCGCAATCGGACGCGCCAATTCGTTGGACTTCCCGACAACGGTCGGCAGCTACCAATCGACTCACGCCGGTGGGCACGACAGTGTTGTGATGCGATTCGACCCGGCGGCATTGGGTAAGGCCCAGCTCGTGTGGTCCACGTACCTTGGCGGCAAGACGGCGAATGTCGGCACCCGAAACGACGACTCTCCGCTCGAGGTCAAGGTCGACGTGCTCGGCAACGTCGTGCTCGCGGGATCGACGAAGTGTAAGGACTTCCCCGTGACGACCGGCGCCTACCAGACGACGTTTGGCGGCGGTGAGGCTGACGGGTTCTTCTCGAAACTCAACGGCAGCGGCACGAGCCTGCTGTACTCGACCTTTTACGGTGGCAACAGCCATGACTGGATCTGTGACTTCGAACTCAGCGGCGTATTCGTTGCCTCCATGGTCGGGTTCACGAATTCGACGGATCTCCCGAAGGTGAATGCCTACCAGGCGGCGAAGGCCGGGGCGCAGGATCTGTTCGTTGCGAAGCTGGACCCGACGAGGGTCGGCAGCGCACAGATCACCTACGCCTCGTACCTGGGCGGGGCCCTCACAGAGGGCAATCCGTTCACGTCGGGCAGGTCGTGGCAGTTCAAGCGCGATCTGGCGATGGATCTGGATGCGTCGGGTCGGATCCTCATCACCAGCAAGACGAGTTCGACCAACTACCCGATGAAGAACCCGTATCAGGGAACGAATCCGAATACGACCGGGGCCTACAGTAGCGTTGTCACGATCCTCGATCCGAGCAAGGCCGGCGCCGCACAGCTGATCTACTCGACGTACCTCGGGAGCACAGGCAACGACCATGGTCGGTGCACCGCGTTCGCGTCGGGCGGTCTGGTCGTGGCCGCTGGCTACACGAACTCCCCGGGCTTCCCCACGACGAAGGGCGCGTTCGACACAACGCTGGGCGGGACATCCTTCGACACGTTCGTCACCTGGCTTGACCCGAGCAAGGCGGGGGCCGCGCAGTTGGCATACTCCACGTTCCTCGGCGGATCGTCGCGGACTGACTACCCGTTCAATCTGGTCATCGACACATCCGGCGTGGCGAACCTCAACGGCACTTGCGGCGCGGGATTCCCGACCACGCCCGGAGCATTCGACCGGACCCACAACACGCTCGACGATGGTTGGTTTGCGCGGCTGGCTCCCGACGGAAACGGGACCGCGGACCTCGTGTACAGCACGCTCCTCGGTGGTGGCCCCTCGATGGGCTCCATCCACACCTGGATCATCGGTTCGGTGCTGGACGGTGAGGGCGGGATATTCCTGTGCGGCAAGAGCAAGTCAGTGCAGTTCCCGGCGACCAAGAACGCCTACAAGGGTTCAGGCTCGCTCTCCGGACCCAACGATGGCCTCCTCATGCACCTGTGGGGTCTCAACCACGGCGTCGCCGGCGTTGGTGCGTCAACACCGGTGACCTGTGCTGGAGCTCTGAAGATGGGCGCACGGGGCTTCCCGACGAGGGGCAACGCGAACTTCAAGCTGACATCGTGGGGGACGCAGCCGAATGCGATGGGGTTCATCGGGTTGGGGTTGCCACCACGGGTGAGCGTGCCCGTCTGTTCGGCGACCCTGTACGTCAGCCCCGTGCTGGTCATCCCGGTGCAGGCAAGTGCAGCGGGTGAGTTGGTCGTCCCGGCGCCTATTGCTGCCACAACCCCAATTGGCACTTCGGTATTGGCGCAGGTCGTGTGGGGAAACAGCGGGTGCTGCCTCACGATGACCAACGGTCTGCACGTGACGATTCTGAAGTAGGGGAGGGTTCGACAGTCTTCGAGAGCGGCGATACGCTTATCGCCTCTCTCTCCAGCGACTCGTGTCTCGCGTCCGAAGTGTGTAATCCGTGGAGAATTGGCGTCCGATTGAATGTTCGAGCCAGGAGGACATCAAGTCCTGGCTGTTGGTGGAGGCGGGTTTGGCCCCAGTTGCCCGCCAACCATTCAGTGATCTCGCGAAGAGGATTGGGACTGCGCCCAGGATTGCTACCAACCGCAGGAGTCGAGTTGGGAGCTGGCTCGCGGCCGCACCGGGCCTGGGTAAGGGATACTCCCACGCCACGGTTCCGCATGACGGGGGTTCCCTGCCAAGGCCACCGCCCAGATCTGTTCGAGGTCAGCAGCAATCCCGGCTCGGCCGCAATATCCGCTCCCGTGTCCGGGTAGGAGCAGCCAATGGATAGCCCCACTGAAGAGGTCGTCCCGACCTCGTCACGCACCGCCTCACACAAGAAGGCACTCAACTGGCTGGGCCGGGCATTCCTGGTCTGGCTCCTGGTCTACCTGATGAAGCAAGGCCAGGACGGATTCTTCGCCAGGACCGTCGATCGAATCGACGCTCCCTGGGTCCAGCTCATCTTCCTGAACCTTCCCCTCCAAATCCTACTCACCCTCGCGACGAGCTCCTGCGCCAGTTCCGATCGTCCAGCCGTCCTGAAGACAGGTCTCTGGATAGGCGGACTGAATGCCATCCTCATCCTGGTGCACATCGTGCTGTCGGTGCTCACCGCGTAGCGGTTGGATCGGCGGCGGATTGTGGATAGGAGCGCGCACGTTCGCGCTGGCCCAGACCGGGTGTCTGGGATTAGAAGGCCCGCAGGAACGCCAGCAGCGCCTGCGCGGTCTCGCCTTCGATCTTCCAGAATCGCAGCAGGACATCAAGCTCTTCGAGGATCGCCGGTGGTGCGTTCTCCTGGCTGGCGACCATGATCAGCGCGTTGACGTACTCGTGCATGAACTCATGCGCCGCGGTGCTAGCGTCGGCATCCTCGGTGAGCACGGTCTCGCGGGTGCTCGGGAAGAACTGACCGCGGTCGCCGCCGTCCTCGCGCTGACTCAGGTGCTGTTTGGAGACCTGATCAACTAGGTACTGCTCACGGTCTCGCAGGTACTCCGAGGGCCTCTGGGAGCAGCGCGGTTCACCATGGATCGGCCCTCTAGCTACCGAAGTCGCTTGCCACTCCCGGTGATCTCCCAGACTCGAATACCGACAAATCGCACCGGATGGTTCGCGCCGAAGCCGAGCACGTTTTTCTTGAACATCCAGACCGGCGGCAGAGACAGAGCCTTGATGTCATGAAACTCGACCAGCAGCTTGCCATTGAGGAACGCACGAACACCAGACTTGCGTACCTTGATCATCGAGGTATTCGGCCTGCCCATGATCAGTTTGAAGTCCCTGGTGCGGGTTCGGTTCAAACCGACATGCACCTTGTCCACATACTGGAACCCCGCGTTGCCGCGGCTGCCTTGCAACATCCACATGGTGAGCTTCCCGTCTACGACGAACACCTGGCCCACATCGGAGGCCGCGTCCTCGGGCACAAAGGTCAACTCATAGTCGTATTCGACAGGCGGCTGGTAAGGCACCATGATCCGATGCCGGGAGCCGCGTCCAGGCGTCAGACTGCCCCTGCTGCGCAGATCTTTGGACCTGGCACCTGGAGCCTTGTCAGCCCAGGACCACGAGGTGTCGCCACGATCCACCGTGTCGAATTTCAGATCGATAGACCCGAGGAGCTCGATCGCCCGACCCTGGGGCTCGTTGAAGCTGGCGATCTCCAAGGCGAGCCGCTTCTGCTCCGCTTCATCTACGCGGATCTCCGCACTCAATTGGTTGATCAGATCCTTGAGTTTGGCGTGGGTCGCCGCGGTACCCCTGGCCAGGCGGGACTTCTCTAGCGCTTCGATACACTTCTTGGTGTGCTTGATCATGTCGCCGAGCATGTCGAAGTTCTTCTTGGCGAGCCTGAGCTTCGCCACCCGGAACAGCTTGACGACCTTTTGGTAATTCCGCCGCGAGGCCACCAATGATTTCCGGTCTCGGGCGATCTCCCGCCGCAGGATCTCTATCGCCTTCTGCGCCTTGGAGGGCAGCTTGAAGGACCACGCAGAGGGGAGCGGCTCGCCGCTCGGGTTGAATAGGGGTTCCGCAATCGAGGCGGCACCCGTCACTCCACTCCGGTCAGCAATGTCTTTCTGCCAGGCGGCATCGATGAGGATTTCGCCCTTGAGGATCGAGATGCACTTGCCGATCTTGTCGTGTTGATCACCGGTCAGCCGCCCCTTCGCCCTGCTATCCTCAAGCGCTGCGACACACTTCTTCTTCCGACCCATGGTCAGCTCGGCTACACTTGCCCGCCGCAGCGGCGGATACGGGATGCAAGGTGGTACAGGGCGGTGGAATAGCCCAACGAGGCGGCATCTTCGGGTGCCTTGCTCCCTCTGACGCAAGAACTATGGTCGGTCGCTGGAAGCCTGACCGTTTCGCACATTCGCGAGCTGGCTGACGGCATTCAGCAGCGGATCTTCGCGCGTATGAAGCCCGAACTTCCTTACTTCGCGACCATCTTCAGGCCGCGCAGCTTCATGAGCGGGCCAGCTTGTTTCTGGTTGTGTACGCTGATCCGATGAACCCCGGGCTGGATGGTGATCGTGCCGACCGCTTGTTCCTTGTAGACGTCCCATGACCCGGTCGACTTGATGGTTGCGCCCATGATCGACGGGTTCTTGCCGACGCGGACCTCGAAGCGGCCGCCGTGATCGCCGTCCTGGCAGGATACGAGGGCGCGGACTTCATACTGACCAGGTTTCGCTGCTTCGACTTCCCACTCCACGTAGTCGCCCTTGCTACGCCAAAAACCAAGCGACTGGCGGCTGGCCTCATATCGCACCTGCTTCCCGCGCGCAGTGGCGGTGTCTGCCATCAGCTCGGTGGTTCCTGTCGACTTCAGGGTGTGGCGGTGGATCCGGCCTGCACCCAGGCGCATTGTCGCCTGCAGTTTCTGGAGGTGACGGGTGTAGACCTCGCGTGGATCGCAACTCTCCGCTTTGCATATGGCAGCCGCCATACCGACGATCTCTCCCATGGCTCCGGTCGTCTTCATCACCCGGACCGCGCCAAGTGCCTCGTGAGTCACGCTGATGTCGCGACCTGCCATGAAGAGGTTGCGCAGGTTGCGGCTGTAGAGGCACCGGTAGGGAACCCAGTATGGCTGCTTGTAGGTGAACCCCGCCCCGTGGGTGAAGTCCGCGATGAACTCCTCGCCCTGGTGGCCCTTGGAGTACTTCTTGTTCGGGTGATGGGTATCGATTCCCCACGTGCAGGGGACACTCCCGTCGGGGTATTCCTTGCCGCCGCGAAGGTCCTGGGCGGTGAGCACGACGTCGCCCAGCAGGCGTCGTGATTCGCGCTTGCCAGCGATATAGGCCACCCAATTGAGCCGGTGCGCGGGGTATCGCTTCTCGACATTCTTGATCGCGTCCCAGGCCCCATACATCGCGCGGAAGTTCAGGTCGCGGATGCGTTCCATGTCGTGGATTGGATCGCGGTCGAAACCGCTCTCCCAGAACCAGTTGCCGAGCGTGATGGGAGTCGTCCCAGCAGTGGGCTCCTTTTTCCCCTTGGCTCGACCGGGAAAGGGCTTGCGGGTCAGGTCTACTGCCCACGGACAGCGTGGGAACGTCGCGAGCTTGGTGGCGGCCTGCAACTCCGTAGACAAAGGGTCCTCGTCCTCGCAGAGGCACTTGATGTTCCAAAGATTGCTGGCGCCCATGTGCCCACGTTCTGTTTGTTTAAAGTCTGCGCCACCGAGATAGCCGACAGAGCCATCGCCGGTGCTGTCGAGGAACCAGCGACCCCGGATGGAAACCCGGTGGGCACTGCGGACGTTCTGGCAGGTCACGGACTGGATCGATCCGCCTGCGGCGACCACTGCGTTCATGCGGTGTTCCATGAAGATGGTGATGTTGGGCTCCGCCTTCACGATGCGCATCTTGCGGTCGTCGTCGAACACCGCTGCCGCCTGACCGTTGGCCGAGTTCGCCTGGCGTGTCGGGACCAACTCCATGACGACATCGCCGACCCGAGGATACGGCGGATGATTGAGTTTCCCCTGTGGCCACACGCGAACCTCAGAGCTGGAGTTGCCACCCAGCACCGGTCGATCTTGCACCAGGGCGACTCGCAAACCAAGGCGCGCTGCGGTGACCGCGGCGCTGGTCCCGGCGATGCCGCCGCCGACGACGACCAGGTCGAACTCGCCCGCGTCGGTTGGCTTGGACGGGATCCGGAGGCAGGACCGACGGAAGTTCTCTAATTCCGCCAGGTCTTCGGGCGGCTTCCAGTTGGGACTTGTGCTGAATACGATCGCGTCGCAGCGCCCCTCGAATCCGGTCAGATCATGCAACGCCACCGAGGTCCGGCCGTCGACCTCGACGTAGCCACCGTCTTGCCAGTGCCATTTGGCCCCCTCTGTGCCGAAGGTGGTCCGCAGGGGCTTGCCATCGATGAGGATCTGGAATCGCCCGGGCGCGCCAGGTGCTTTCCACGGAGCGACCCAATCCCTGGTGCGAACACAGACTCGCCGTCGACCACTGGAGCGGAAGCTA
>PVBE011484027.1_pt1 | contig 16407 bp, 20 predicted proteins | sample 1631181 | NCBI WGS metagenome assembly PVBE01 (sample SAMN08397723, study PRJNA350692) | Marine metagenome, whole genome shotgun sequencing project. | isolation source: water | place: Pacific Ocean | collected 2012-04
ATTCGTTTAATTTCCGTGTGTTAGAGTGTTTTGCTAAAGTGATGATTAACCAATTTGGCGGCTGTCTCCAGAGCGGGTTTCAGTTGATGTGATCCACTCTAACCCGCATTTCTCAACTGGTCACGGCCGGCGTCGCGCCCAAGGTATCGAACAATCCCAGCGCATTGGCCTGTCTGCCACCCACGGGGCCACTGTTGACGTGACCGTCGCCGCAGGCGTTGTTGACCAGGGTGTCCTGGGGAAATTTGACGGCGTAGTCACGATCAGCGCCGTTGGCGTGGCGGCATTGGCGGCCGACTTGGCCACCCCAGGGCCGCCCTGCCCCACCAGCTCGGGCGGCAAACTCCCACTCGGCTTCACTGGGCAGACGGTAGCTGCCACCGGTCTTGCCACTCAGCCACTTGGCGTAGGCCTGGGCGTCCTGCCAACTGACGCAGACCGCCGGGTGGTCGTCGCCCTGGGCAAAGCCCGGGCTCTTCCACGACCGCTTGCGTTCCTGCTTCCAGTCAGCAGTGCTCCAGACGTAACAACCCCGGGACTTGCGCCCACTATCCTTGACGAAAGCGGCGTACTGACCACGCGTGACCTCGTGGCGGCCGATGGCGAAAGCAGGCACGGCAACGCGATGGGCCGGCTGCTCGGCCTGGGCAAAACCCTGCACTGCGGCATTGGCAGCGGCCATCCCAGCCTGGGTGCCCATGTCGAAGGCTCCCCCGGCCAGCCCCACCATTTCGGGACAACCCTGGCAATCACGGAATACCTGGCCGGGTTTGAACGCCTGGGCGGATCTGCCGGTTTGGGAGGATTTGCCGCCCTGTGGGTCGACCGGCGGTTTCGGTACCGACAACGCCGCAGTTTCCAAAAGCTCACCGAATACAAACCCCAGCGGCTGGCCGTCGCGTTCGACGCGATACCAGTTCGAGCCCTTGACCTTGCCGCTGACCTGAACCTCGGCGTCCTTGGCCAAAAACGCCACTTTGGGCGCCCGGGTCGAGGGTGCCCGGCGCACATTGGCGCCTGATTTCAAGGTGTATTTCTCCTGCAAGACCTCGACATCGATCGATTTGGTGGTCATTTCGGGCGGCAGCACGGCCAGCACGTGGTCGGCGTTGCCTAGCACCGTAGCGCGCTGCTGGCGATTGAAGCGCCGCCTGGCCGCGTAGGACATCTCCTCTTGCAGGTATCGCTCGACTTCAACCAACGTCACGCTGCCATCGGCATTGCCGCTTTCGCTACTGTCTGCTGCGCCATAAAGCGCGTCCAGCAGGTGTTTGGTGAAGAGGCCGAGTTTGGCCTTTTCGTCCCAGCTCGCCAGTTGGTCGTTGGCCGCCGCTGTCAGCACCGTCAGGCCGGCCGCGCCTTGGGGCCGCTTGGCCGTCAGCGTGATGCCCGAAGCCGAGCGCACCAGCAGACCCTTGGGCGATTCGCCGCTGAAGCAGGCGTCGATCAGCACGGTTACCGACTTGGCGTCGATTTTGGCCAGGTTGGCATAAAGCAAATCCACCGGATAACCGGTGATCTCGGCCAGGTTAGGATCGCCGTCGACCGGCAGCAAATAGCTGCGCCGGTCCTGCAGTCCCGGCACGCCGTGACCGGAATAGAACACGGTGATGTTCGAACGGCCGGCCCGCACCCAATTGAAAAGCCGGCCGCGCGGCCGCTTTTCGGTGCCAAAGGTGGCCTCAAGCTGGGCCTTGGTGGCATCGCGCAGGTCCATCACGTTGCCCTTGCGATAGCCCAATACTTCGATGACATAGCGGCGCACCGCGGCGGCGTCATTGTGGGCGAAGGAGACCTCCGGTATGCGGTTGGTGTATTTCTTGTTGCCGATGATAACGGCCACCGAATGCTTGTTCTCGGCCCGCAGATCGACCCCGGCCGCCGACGCCGCAAGGGCCGGCGCGATGAGCATGGTTATCAGCGATACCAGAGCCAAAATCCGTCGCACGACATCCTCCTGCCGCCATGATGCGCCCATCGGACGCCAGAGACTAGCCCGCACTTCTCAGCGTACCACTTGGTGCTCCATCACCTCGACGATCAGGCCCTTTTGGCGCATTTCCTTAAGCGCCGCCTGACGGCGCGGGCCGGCGGGCAGCTTGAGCCCGGCCAGCGGCTCGGTCCCGGCGATGACAATGAGGCGGTAGGCCAGCGCCGTGGGATGGCGCGAAGGCACGTCTATCAGCCAACTGCGGCTCCCTTGGAAGGCGCGGGCGCCGTCCAGATCGGCGGGCTTTTTCACCTCGGACTTGATGATGCGGCCGGCCAACACCTCGATGGCGGCGTTGACGTAAAGCGGCTTGCTGGTGACCACCTCGAAGGCGAGACCGCAAAGGCCCTCGTGGTGGCTGGGCTCCAAGGCCTCGTCGCGGCGCAGGACCGGGCGCGTTGTCGACTCCTTGGTGCGAAAATGTACCGCCGCACAGGTCGATTTCTCCGGCTTGCGGCGTTCGACGATGGTGATCACCAACGGTAGCGACGGCAGTGGTGCAACCGCATCGTGGGGTTGGGTTTCGGATTTGGGCTCGGGTTTGGGTGTAACCGTCAGCGCCACGGGCTTGGGCGGCGGGGTTTCCTGGCTTTGCGCGACAGGTGGCTTGCTCTTGGGCGGTTTCTTGCGCTCCAGCACGCCAAAGAGCTGTAGCGCGGTCACAGTCAGGGCGGCCAGCAGCACCACCGCGCCAAGCAGCCAGAAGCGGCTGGTCGATGCTCTCGGTGGTTGGCCGCCAGGTATGCCGTCTTGTGGCGCCACCACGGTCAGCGGCGCCTCCAGGGCCGCCAGGACCTGTTCGGTAGCGCGTACGCCGATCACCTCGTCGGCCATGTCGGCGATGGCGGCGCAATTCTCCTCGGGCGCGAATAGCGACAACGGCACGCCCATTTCGGTCATCGCCTGCAGCTCGTCGCGCGCCGCCAGTAGCTTGTCGCGGACATGGCTGACGGCATGCACCGCCAGGTCGTTGTCAACCTCGCCAGTAAGCCAGATGACTCGATCCGGCCGGTCGCTAGGCGAGGCCAGCCGACCCTTGGCAGCCAAGGCATGGGCCACGAAGACACCGAGCTGCCAGCTCTCCCCTTCGCCGATGGCGCCCGAAACGTCGAGCCGAAAGCCACCCGCATCGAAAGGTCCGAATTCGCGTTCGATGACACCCGACGGCGGCCGCACGAAGGCGTCATAGCCCGTGCTCATGGGCAAAACCTTGGTGCTGCGGCCAAGGCAAACCGCCGACTGCGGCGCGGCCTCGCGGGTGATGCGCTCGACCTGGACCGGCCCCTCGGTGGTGCCGACGTAGACCCTGATCTTCATCAGCGCAAATAGACCTCGCTCTTGAGATCGCTCAGCGCCTTGACCAGATCGGATTCTTCGCCCGCCAAAATCTGAATGACGCCGTCGCGGGCTGCCGGCAATGGCAGGCGCAAGGTCTGGCCGTCGCCGTCGACCACGAACATGGTCATGGGCTGGGCCGCCTTGTCGTCCAGTTCGACGATGACATAGATCTGCCCCGTCTCGGCTCTCGAAGGCTCGAGCCGGATGCGGCAGCCGGCGCCCTCTCGCGTGGTGATGGGACCTGTGCTGGCAGCCGCCACCTGGGGCATGTAATAGGGTGCAGCGCGTTCCAGCAGGCGCTGAAAATCCCTTCTCAAGCCGTCGTTGCGGGCCAGTGCCGCTTCCACTTCGGCGTCCTCGGAACGGGCTCCGGTAGCGTAGGCATAGAGCCGGCTGAAGGCGATGACTCCGCCGGATTCGCCAGCTTCGGATACCTCAGACTGCCGGTGCAATTCGTGCTCGCTCTCAAACACGTCGAAGAGGCGTGCTGCCAGAGGCTCGCGGTCTTTGTCGGGCAATGGAATGGCTTCGGTCATGACGGTTCTCCGTACAACCGGGCGAACTGCCCGGCAAACACTTTGCGATCGTGCTGGAACCAGTGGCCCAGATCGGATTCAGTGGAATCGATCTTGTGGAGCGCGGCGAGGTAGACGTCTATTTGCTCGCGGGTCGCCACCAGGGCGGCGCCGCCGGCCTCGAAACCGGCGATGATATCTTCATCACCAAGGTTGTTCTCGTCGAAGCCTTGGCGCGAAAAGCTGCGAAAGGCCTGTTTCGCCTCAGCCAACACATCGGCAATGGCGGCCTTGTCCGATGGCGTCTCCGAGGGGTGTTCATAGTCATTGGCCGGAGGGGCAATGATCACCGCATCGTCGCTGGTGGACTGGCCGAGCGCGACATGAAGCGACGCCTTGATGACTTGCTGGAGATGCTCCCTGAGGCCGCTCAGCGTCTCGGTCCAGGCGCCGTAATCGGATGTATCCTGGCAACTGATGAGATCGGGAACGGTGTCCTTGCGCTTCTTTCTCAGGGCCTGGGTGATGCGTTGCTGGCTACGACCGAAGACCTCGTGCCGCAGCAGCGACAAAGGCAAGCTGAGCGCCGCCGGGCCGTATTCCATCAGCGTCGTCAGGGTATCGCTCTCCTGACGATTGAGGAATTTGACGCGGTTGGCGGGCTCGTCGGCTAGCACCTCCAGCGGCGATCGCCAATCGTCGCCCTTTTCGGCCAGTTCCAGCAGCAGCTTGGGATCGAACTCGGCGGTCTCGCGGTCACTCCCCAGGGGCAGAGATGCCTCGACCGCTGCCTTCTCGTCAGCCGCGCGCAGAGCGCGGCGAAAATTGACGAAAGCATCGCTGACAGTGCGGAAGAGCCTGAAGTCGCCGCGATCCGATCCATCGCCGGCATTTTCCTGCCAGAATTCGAGGATCGTAGCGTCGTCGATGGTGATGCTGCCAGTCGCCGTGCGGCGCTTGAAGAAATCAAGAATGAGGTTGAACTTCGTCTGGTTATGGACACTGGGCAGATGCTGGTTGAGGTAGTGATACAGCATCCCCTCGATGCCATTCGCTGCGGTCCTAACCGCTTCCTGGCTTTCGGGCCGCTCCAGCATGGTGGCGATTGTGGCCGCGATCTCGGTATAGGAAAGGGTGGTGATGAGAAACTCGAAAAGCGCCGCCAGCACGGGCATGCGACCGAACTCGACCGTGAAGACGCCGTCCTTGTAGGGCACGGTAATGCCGTTCTCGCCGCGTTCGAAACCCGGCCGGCGCCAGCCGCCCGCGGCCAGGGTGGCATCGATATGGCCGATGAAAGCAGGCGGACTAGCCGGCTCGCAACCGAAGAAGAAATTCTCGTAGCGCCCCCGGCCCTGGCCACAGGCATCGGCGGCAACGATCAGATGGCAAAGCTGCAGCACCGTACCGGCGTAGGTCCGGCAGACGATCAATCGGCCCAGATGGCGGCACACCCGCGGCCCATAGCGTGGCTCGCCCTGCAGCGTCGTGGCCTCCGCCACGCACTGGAACGCGGCGCTCAGTTCGCCGCTTTTGCCGGCCTCCAATAGCTCGGCCGTGGCCTGATTCGCGTCCATACCCGGGTGCTCTCGTTCAGCAACTCGCGGCGGTAGTGGCGCTGATAGCGCCGCACCTTGCGAACATAGTCGCGAGTTGCCGGCAATACCCGCGCGCGAGGAAGGTCCCCCACCGCCGAGCCGCCATTGTAGTAGGAAAGTGCCAGATCCGTCCGCCCCCGGTATCGACGCAGCAGGCGTTTGAGAAAATGGATGCCCAGCCGCACGTTGAGGCGCGGCTGCCATAGCAGATCGGCCGGTATGCCGTATTCCTCGGCCGCCGTCCGGGGCATGATCTGCATCACGCCGCGCGCGCCCATGTGGCTCTCGACGCGGGGGTCGAAGTCCGATTCGGCCCGCGCCACCGCCAAAGCCAGGCTGACGGGAAAGCGCATGGCCCGGGCCTCGGCCGCCACCAGGGCACGCACCGATCGGCGCTCTGCCGCTGTCGTACCCGATGTTGCCGTCGTTACCGTCGCAGCCGCCGCCGGGCCGGCCGGAACCAGGGGTCCCGAACCGAGCCCGGCGAGTGCCAGTAGCAGGAGAAGCCGCGTGAACATGATCGCTCATCCTGCTGCCTACGATTTGGGCGCGGGCGCCGTGAAGTCATCGAGACGATGGCGGTTGTTGCGCCGGCGCTGTTCGATATCGTCGTCGAAGTCGTGGCGACGTTCATCACTCCGGCGCACGACAGACCGCCGCGTCGAGCGATCTGCGGGATACCAGCGGAATTTGGCCTTGGCGCTGGGACGAGGCTCGCGCCACTTCTTGGCCTTGGCCATGGGCTCATCGATGGCCGGACGGGCGTAGTTGTCGGCGTCTTCGGCCCAGTTCACGGTGGCCTTTTTGCCCGAACGCTTGACGCGCGTGCGGGCGGGCTGCCAGCCGTCCTTCTCGAGCTCGGCCACCTGCCAGACACGGCTTTGCTCGACGTAGCGACGCTGCCAGTTGAGCACGCTCTTGACGTAACGCCGGGTGTAGCTGTGAGCCACGGCATCGCCACCGGAGCCCTTGAGGGTGCCGCCGTTGTAATGCGAGAGCGCCAGCTCCCAACGTCCGCCGTAGCGCTGCCTCAGGCTTTCCAGATAGTGGATGCCGATCTGGATGTTGAGGCGGACATCCCACAGCTCGTCGGGATCGACGCCGTATTCGTCGATCGCCGTCTGCGGCATTATCTGCATGACACCGCGAGCACCGGCGCTGGAAAGCGCGTTGGCCTGGAAGTCGGATTCGACCTTGGCCAGGGCCAGGGCCAGGGCCGGCGGCACCTGGGTGACCTCGGCTTCCTGCACGATCATGCGCTTTACTTCGCTGCGACTCGGCTGCGGGCCGACGTTGGCTTGGGCCTGGCCGACCATCAAGGCCAGCGCAGCGATTGCGGCTATTGTGGCGCCCACCATGGTGCCGGTTGTGATGCTGCGAGCGGTCATTTCGAGTTCTCCTTCAGGGCTTCGACCCAGCGTTGATCGAGGGTGGTGACGGTGAGGTCATCGGCAGCCAGACGTTCGCGCACGGCAATCGCCTCGACCATGGTGAGTGTCGGCTCGATGGCCAGGACGACGGCGCCGGCAATCTGCGCCGGATCCAGCGGCCTGAGTTCGGCATCGAGAAAGCGTCCGCCGTAATGCACCACCAGCACCGCCTCGCTGGGCAGCGGCCGCCCTTCGGCAGGCGCGCTAGCCGAACGCTTGACCGCGATTCCGGCATCGCTTGCCGGCGCCGTACCGGCCTGCAGCCCGGCCCCCATCGACACCATGGTCAGAACCATGATGCTGAAGAAGGCCATGGCCAGGGCCAGCGCAATCTCGGTCATGGCGTTGCTATGTTGGCCGTCGTGCATCGTCGTTCCCTCGTTTCATGTTCCCCGGCCTGAAAAAGGCGACGGGCGCCCCCTCGTCGGAGGCGCCCGCCAGTTCGCGCCCAGGGAGGATACTGGGCCCTATGAAAGGTTTAGAGCGGAAATTTCCTTGTCGGCGGGCCTCAGGTGCCGTAATTCGTCATGATGAACGAAAAAAAATTCCCAGCCGGCCCTGTGCCTTACGTTCCGGACACCGGCACCAAGGTGGTCAAAAAACCTCCGGTAGCTCCTGAAGACGTCGTCTTCGACCTATCGTTGAATGAATCGCCCTTTGGCGCCAATCCGGCCGTGGCGGCGGCAGCGGCGGCGCGCTGCCAGTTGCCCAACATCTACCCCGATCCTGCCAGCGACGATCTGCGCCAGGCCATCGCGCGGTGCTACGGCCTCGAGCCCGAGCGCCTGATCTGCGGCAACGGCTCGGAAGAGGTGCTGGATGCCATCGGCCGGCTCTATGCCCGGCCCGGCGACGAAATCCTCTATTCGCGGCATGCCTTCATCCAGTTCCCCATCATGGCGCTGCGCACCGGAGCAACGCCGATAATGGCGCCCGAGCGCGACTACACCCTCGACGTCGAGGCTTTGCTGGACCGCGTCACGGAAAGGACCCGCATCGTCTGCGTCGCCAATCCCAACAACCCCACCGGCACCTGGGTCGACCGCGACGCTCTGGTGAGACTGCGTGACGCCCTGCCCGAGCACATCGTCTACGTCATCGATTCGGCCTATGCCGAGTTCGTCGACGACGAGAGCTACGACGACGGCCTGGGACTGGTCGGCGAGCGGCCCAACGTCATCGTCACGCGCACCCTTTCCAAGGCTTTCGGACTGGCCGCCTTCCGCATCGGCTGGGGCTACGGGCCGGCGGCCATGATCCGGGCGCTCAACCCCATGCGCGGCATCGGCAACGTCAACGCCATCGCCCAGGCGGCGGCCGTGGCGGCGCTGGAGGATCTCGATTTTGTCGCCATGGTGGCCCGTGAGACAGCGGCGCGACGTGACTGGCTGCGGGCCAAACTGGTGCCGCTCGGATTGCAAGCCTTGCCCGGTGCCGCCAATTTCCTGGCCGTCCGCTTCCCCGCCGATCCCGGCGTCACAGCCCAGGACGCCATCGACCACATGGCGCGCCGTGGCATCCTCACGCGTTCGATGGACGACTACGGCATGGACGACTTCGTCCGAATTACCATAGGCTCAGAGGAGGCCAACGCAGCCGTCGCCGACGCCCTGGAAGACTTGCTGGCTGGGCGCAGCAATGTGGGGGATTGAGTAAAATCCACAATACGTGAAATTATTTTTGATAGATAATTCACGATTCGTTAGATTTCTATTGCCGTGAAGATCATCATCAGCAAACTGGCCGAGCGCGAGTTGATTCGCATGCCGTCAAACCGTCGTCACATCATCGAAGGCAAGATCGAACAATTGGCCTCCACCGGGGTACGCGGTGACTTGGCGGCCAACATTCGTCCGCTTCGTGGCAGCGACCACTACCAGCTGCGGATCGGCGGCGACCGTGTTATCTTTCGCCTGCAAAACGATCTGCTCATCGTAGATCACATTCGACCGCGAGGGAGTGCATACAGGTGAGCAAGATACAGACCATCCTGGATAAAGACGGCAATGAGGCGTTCGTCGTATTGCCGAAATCCGACTATGAGGAATTGGTATCGGCGCTTGAAGATGCCGAGGATCTCGCTAAAGCTGCTCTCGCCGCTGAACAGGAATACGTTCCGTTCGAGCACACCAAGCGAATGCTTGCGGGCGAGCATCCCCTGCGGGTCTGGCGTACCTATCGCGGTCTCAAGCAAGCAGAACTGGCGCGTCGTGCGGGCATCAGCGCACAAACAATCAGTATGATCGAAACCGGCGAGCGCACCGGCAGCGTCGACAACTTGGTGCGCCTTGCCCGCGTGCTCGACGTCGATTTGGACGATCTCGTAGTGGTCGAGGACAAATGACTTTCACAGACTGCACTTTCGAAGTCGAGGACGGCGTCGCCGTTTTCACCATCGATAATCCCAAGGAACGCAACGCGCTGACGCCGGCCATGTTCACGGACGATTTTCCGGCCCTGATCAAACGGGTGCGTGACGACGCCGGTATCCGGGCGCTGGTGCTGACCGGGGCCGGCGGCACCTTTTGTTCCGGCGGCAACGTCAAGGCCATGGTCGAGGGGCTGGACAAGCCGCTGCCTGAGCGCAACGCCAACCTGCACCGGGCGCGGGGCTGGATCCCCGATCTCATCGATCTGCCTCTGCCGGTCGTTGCGGCGGTCGACGGTTTTGCCTTCGGCGCCGGGCTGGGTCTGGCGTTGTGCGCCGATTTCGTGCTGGCCAGCGAGCGCGCCAAATTTTGCTCCGTCTTCGGCCGCATCGGCCTGGTGCCGGATCTGGGTATTCTCTACACCCTGCCCCGCGCCGTCGGGCTTTCGATGGCCAAGGAACTGGTCTATTCCGCCCGTGTGGTGGAAGCCGAAGAGGCGCGCGATATCGGCCTGGTACACGCCATCCACCCGGCCGACGACCTGCTGGACCAAGCCAAGGCCTTGGCCGGGCGCTTCGAGAACGCCTCGCCCGACGCCATCCGCAACGCCAAGCACCTGCTCAACCAGTCGCTGCACCAGGACATACGCACCATGGGAAGCCTCGAAGTCGGGGCCCAGGGCGAGCTGCGCGAGACGCCCTACCACAAGGCTGCGGTCAAGCGCTTCATGGCCAAGGAGCCGGCACTTTTCGATTGGGACGCAGAGAAGAAGGACGCCGGCTGAACTAGGTCAGCGCCTCGCGACGGGGCAACCCCGGAGGCCGGATTACGAGACCCTCCTGCAATCCACCAACCTAGCAATTAGCGGCGGAACGAGTTCAATTGCCGCTTGCCAGCCAAGGCGAACGGCGTAATGCTGATGTCGTTGGGGCGGGAGCACGTGAGCCAGAACGGCGAAATAAAGATCGAGACCTATGTCGAGCGGTTGTTCGGCTACGCCATGTCGCTTTGCCGCAACACCCACGAGGCAGAGGACCTGGTGCAGGACTCCGCCGCCAAGGCCCTCACGGCCCGGCGCGTTCCCACAGACGAGCCGGCCTATCGTGCCTGGCTCTTCCGTATTCTGAGGAACACCTTCCTCGACAACCGGCGGCGGCAGCAGACGGCCAGTTCGGCATTGGAATCGGCCGCTGCCGAACCGGCAATGGAATTCTGGGAGGGTGACGAACGTTTAATCAATAATCTCGCCGTCAAATGCGAACTGGCCAAGCTGCCTCAAGCCCACAGCGAGATCCTGACGCTGATCGATGTGGTCGGCCTGAGTTACGCCGAGGCCGCGGGTTTGCTCGGCGTTCCTGCCGGGACCGTCATGAGCCGCGTTAGCCGGGCAAGACGGGCACTGCTCGAGGCGCTCAAGTAACCGGACATCAGAAAAGTACCAACGAAGCTGCAAGAGAGTGGGAATGAGCGTCGAAAGAGTGACATTCGAAGTACTAAACGCCTACGTCGACGGTGAACTCGACGCTGCCGATGCAGCCGTGGTCGCCCAGGCTATGGCTGAGGATGCTGAGGTAGCGCGGCAAGTGGCGGTTCTGGTCCAGCTCAAATCCGCTGTGATCGCCAGCGCCATACCGCAGCGCCGCCGCTGGCCACGCCAGGCAACCGCCGTGGCCGCCTGTGTGGCGCTCCTCGTATTGTTTGGCTCGCTGGTGACGTGGGCCCTGCTGCCGGGGCCACTGGCTTGGCTCGACGCGGCCTGGCAGCGCCACAATGGCTGGTCGGCCGCGGGTATCACGGCACAGGCTCGCTCGACGGTATTGCTAGCCAACTACGAAGATCTGCTGCCCGGCGCATACGTTCCGGACCTCTCGGCGGCCGGCCTCACGCTCGTTCACACCGATCGCCCCTCTGCGGGCGATGCCCCACTGCTGGTCGGCTACGTCGGCAGCCGTGGCTGCAAAGTCAGTTTGCTTGTCTCCCTTTTCGAGAGTGGCCCGGGCGAGGCCTTGGCGGATCACGTTGCGGGGCTGAAGCTGGCTTATGCTTGGCGTAGCGACAGCCTGCGCTACGTTATCCTGGCAGAAGGCATGGATGGTGCCCGTTTTCGCCTGATAGCCGAGACCGTGCGCCACTCCAGCCGACAGCACAGGCCAGCCGATCAGGAAACCCGCGTGGCGCTCAAGACGAGCCGGGCGGAGAGCCGGCCCTGCCTGGCCTGAGCAGCACCGGCGCGGCCAGGAAAAAAGCACCGGAATAAATCCGCCCCCCCGTCCGTTTCCTCTTGCGGGTGTTTGGATTTCGATCGAAACGCCGCAGGGTTGATCTAACTTCGGAGGGGGAGGCCGGATGCCCAGGCACAAGCTGTATTTGCTTGCCAGAAAGGCGTTTGGTTTGAGGGCCTGGCCCGAGATCACCCGCCCGACCGCTGCCAGCGGTCACGCGCCATGACCGTCGCGGCTTCGCGCGCCTCGGACCTGAGCGCCGAGAAATTTCAGCAAAATGCCCGACGGGCCAGCCGCCTAATCAAGTCACTGAGCAATGAGCATCGGCTGCAGATCGTCTGCCCGCTGGTCGACGGCGAGATTTCGGTCGGTCAGTTGGAAGGCCGCCTCGGGATCAGCCAATCGTCTTTATCGCGCCACTTGGCGCGCCTCCGACGCGACGCGCTGGTCAGCAGGCGGCGCCGCGCTCAAACCATCTACTACTCCCTGCGTGGCCGGCAGGCGATCACCCTGATCGAGGTTCTGCACGGCTTGTACTGCCAACCAAACCAGGCACAAGCCAAGCACCGGCTTTCGCTTTCCAAACGCGATGAAGGGGGCGAATCCACCTACTCAATCTAGAACAACAGGGAAATATCACAATGGTATATACGAAGAAGCACCCGGCTCTTCTGATTATGGGGATTATTTTCGTTGTGATTGCGGCTTTGGCCGACTCTGGTGCCATCAGCGAAATAATCGAGTATCTGAAGGCCGGCAAGTATTCCGGCGAAATGATCTGGATGGGCTACGCCTTCGGTGCCATCGGCGTCGTCATCGGAGCCTGGCATCTATGGGCCTCCCATGAACAAGGCAATGTCGATTATTACCTTTCCACCATTGCCGGCGCCATTTTCATCCTGCTGATCGCCATGCTGGTGCGCTGGTACGGTGCGCCCTTGGTCGCCGTTGCCAGCAAGGCCATCGGACCGGTGATGGGAGCCAAGTACCTGCACCAGGTGCTCGGTCTCAACTATGTCGTCCTGGGCATCCTGGCCGGCATTATCACGGTCAATGTCTTCGGTATCCCGGTCTGGGCTGAAAACGGCGTCCGCCTGTCGCGGCTCGGCCTCAAGACCGGCGTCATCCTGCTGGGCACGCTCTATAGCCTGGCTGAGCTGCAATCGCTCGGCAAGCTGTCGGCGATAATGGTCGGCTTTTTCGTCCTTGGCGCCGTCGGCATGGTGCTCTGGCTCGGACGCAGAAGGAAGATCCCCAACTCCATGGCGGGCGTGTTGTCCGCCGGCATGGGCGTCTGCGGCGTCTCGGCGACGGTTGCCGCGGCGCCGGTGGTTCAGGCCAAGTCGGTGGAAATCGCCTACACCATCGGCACTATCCTGATCTGGGGCGTCGGCTGCATGTTCCTGTTCCCGGTGGTCGGCCACTTGCTGGACTTGGGCCATATCCAGTTCGGCGCCTGGGCCGGCACCGGCATCCTCAATTCGGCGCAGGTCGCAGGTGCCGCTCTGGCCTACCAGCCCGACGGCATCGAAACCTTGAAGGTAGCCGAGATCTTCAACATCACCCGTGTGCTGTTCCTGCCCATCATCGTCCTCTGGCTGGCGGTTTGGTACGTACGGTTGGAGGAAACCGACCCCAGCCATCAGGTCAACGTCGCCACCGTGATCTTCGAGAAGTTCCCGGTCTTCGTGCTCGGCTTCATTTTGATGTTCGCGCTGTCGTCGACCGGCGTGTTCGCCCCCGCCAAGCACTACAAGGGCAAGTACTTCGACAACAACGTCGCGGCCGGAAAACTGCTCAAGGACGAGCAGGTAGCACTGCTTTCGGCCGAGGCCGGCAAGGTGGCGCGGGCCGATCGCAAGAAGGCCCTGGCCAGCCTGATCGAAAACAGGAAGGTCATGACCATCGAGTCCGAAACTGTGGTTCGTGGCATCTACAATGCAAAAGTCCTCTCCAAGGACGCCAACAAAGTGCTCAAGAAAGCGACCAAGGTCGTCAGGCACACCGCCAAAAGGATCAAGAAATTCAGGCAGTGGATAACACTTCTGTTCGCCTTCGGCCTGACCGGATTGGGCATGCAGATCACCCTCGCAGCGATGAAACAAGCAGGCGGGCAGCCACTTGTCATTGGCGGCATCGTTGGAACCACCAAGGCGGTTCTGTCGTTGATCGTGATCTTGTTGTTCGTGCGTGAAACTATTTGAGCGGAGGACGAAAAATGTCAGAACACGACAGTCAAGACATCGACCTTCAGGAAGAAGCAGGCGCCAGATCCCATCGCGGCTCGGCGCTGTCGATATTCATGAGTGACCGCCACGAGGATTTCATCGCCCTGATCTTTGCGCTGGCGGTAGCGTTTGGCGTCTATATCCTGGTGGAATGATCGCCGGGAATTGAATGGGGGATCCCGACGCCTTGAGGGGCGTCGGGGTTTTCCGTTGTGCCGGCGGCAGATTATTCCGTCCGCCGGACCTGCTTGAGGGCATAATGGAAATCGCCACGATCATTCTGGCCAGTCACGGCACTCCCGGGGCCCGGGCGGCGGAAGACGCCGCCATCGCGCTGGCCTACGAGTTCGGTGCGACGCTACGGCATCTGCTCGTTGTTCCCGATTTTTGGAAAGGCATGATGGGCGATGACTGGCTCAACAATGCGGTGACACAGATCCGCTTCGGCCACTACGTCGAAAACCAACTGGCCGGGGAAGCGGCGGAAGAAATCGATCGTCTGGCCCGAGCGGCCGGGGAAAAAACCATCGCCCTTTCCCACGTTACCAAGCTGGGCAAACCGGCGGACTGTCTGATGGCGGAGTGCGCCCAGGCCGACTTCGATATCGCCGTCATCGGCTCACCCCGGCCCAAGGGCGCCGCCGGATACCGTTCGCGCCTGGCCTTGGAGCCCCTGGTCCGCGGGCTGAACACACGCCTCATGGTCATCCCCCATCCCGAGCGATGACCGCCGAGCCAACAAATGACGACGATGCCGCCTGGGTGACCATCGAGACCCCCTTCGATGCCGATCGGCTGCGGAGATTTCTCGAAGACATCAAACGCCTCTACCGCATCAATTCGATGCTGGAATTCGAAGAATTGAGACAAACCGGCGACCGCGAATATCGCTTGAAAGCCAAGAATCTCAGTAACGGCAGAAGCGTTGAAACCGATCTCGAGGTCAGGCGCGCTGATGGTGGGGTCATCGTCACCTATTCAAATGGTCTGAAGACCTCAACCACGTTTCGTGTTGATCCGAAACCAGATGGCAACGCCCAACTGGTCGTTACTGACGACTATGGCGGTACGTCAGGTGAGGAACGCGAAGCCCGCATCGATGAGGTCGACAAAAGCCTCGTGCAGTGGGGAAGCGATCTTCACCGCTACTTGCGGCTGAGCAAACGCTGGTCGGCGGTTCCCGGATGGAATCTCTATATGCGCCGCGTCTGGCAGCCCATGAAGCCTTCGGCAAGACGTATTTGCTATTTGCTGAGCATGATAACGCTGGCCGAATTCGTGGTGTTCCTGATGGTGTTTTCCGTATTCTGGTTGGAGCTGGACAAATTCCTTGATTGACCTTGACGATCAATCCGGTGAATTGGAGACACGAACCGCCTGACGCCCTGCCAGAGGGTTGCGGTCAAGCGCTTCTCAGCCAAAGAACCGGCGCTTTACGATTGGGACGCTGAGGAGAATAATACTGGCTGAGCCGGATCCTTTTCCGCCGCCCACCAGCCCTTGCCTCCCCTATTTCCGATAACCCAGAGCCTATCCCATGGATGACCTGACGTTTGCTCGCGCACTACATGTCCTGGGGGTCGTGGTCTGGGTCGGTGGTCTCTATTTCGTGACCTTCATCGTGCTTCCCGTTGCCCGCACCTTGTCGAGCGAAGGGGGAGACGGCATCGCGCTGTTCGAAAAGGCCGAGCGGCGCTTTACCTTTCACGCCCGTGTCACCGTGCTGCTTACCGGGTTCAGTGGCTTCTACATGTTGCATCTACTGGACGCCTGGGAGCGCTATCTGCATATCGAAACCTGGGCGGTTCACGCCATGACGGTTCTGTGGCTGGTCTTTTTCCTGGCGGTGTTCGTCGCCGAGCCGCTGTTTTTGCACCGTTGGTTCATGCAGAAAGCGGCCGCGAACCCGTCCGGCATGCTACGCCAGGCAGCGATTTTTCATCGCTTGATGATCGTTTGGAGTCTGTTCACCATCAGGGGTCGGCGTCAAGACCGGGATCAACGCCTATGGCCTGAAGAATTTCCTGGGCTCGTTCGCACCTCCTTTCGCCGTCATCAACGACCAGGCCTTTCTTGCCACGCTCAGCCAGCGCGACCGCCGCGCCGGCATGGCTGAAGCGGTCAAGGTCGCTTTGATCCGAGACGGCGCCTTCTTTGCCGCCTTGGAGGCCAACGCCGACGCCTTCGCCGCCTTCGATAAAACTGCGGTGGCACAAATGGTGCGGCGCTGCGCCGAAATTCACATGCATCAGATCGCCTACGGTGGCGACCCCTTCGAAACCGGCAGCGCCCGGCCGCTCGATTTCGGCCATTGGGCGGCCCACAAACTGGAATCCCTGACCGAACACGAGGTACGTCATGGTGAGGCCGTGGCCATCGGCATTGCCTTGGATAGCCGCTATTCGGTGCTTCAGGGATTGCTCGAAGAAGGCCACGACGAACGCGTTTGTGATCTGCTTGAGCGCCTCGGCTTCGAGCTTTGGCACCCGGCGCTGGAAACCCGAACGGTCGACGGCAACCTTACAATTCTGGCGGGTTTGCAGGAATTTCGCGAGCATCTCGGTGGCGCTTTGAGCATCACCATGCTGACCGGCATCGGCACTTGCCTCGAAGTCAACGAGATGGACGACGCCGTCATTCGCGACTGCCTGGCGTGGTTGAAGGGCCGGAAGAGAACCCCCTAGGCATGGTGCGCTGAGCGAGAGCGGGCTGATGCA
>PVBE012469965.1_pt1 | contig 16405 bp, 15 predicted proteins | sample 1631181 | NCBI WGS metagenome assembly PVBE01 (sample SAMN08397723, study PRJNA350692) | Marine metagenome, whole genome shotgun sequencing project. | isolation source: water | place: Pacific Ocean | collected 2012-04
GCATTTAGAACTTTTATCCCATCAAATGATTTCTGTAAATTTTTAATTTCTATCATTATCCTAAAAGCATTTGAGTTAATATATAATTTAGTATGATAATACATACACATGTCCATATAAAAGAGGTTGTACTAGCTTTTCCAACTTCTAATGCCCCACCCTTCATATAATATCCATGAAATGATGGAACAGTCGCAATAATTAAACCAAAAACAAATGTTTTAATAAATGCATATGTCATGTGGAATGATATGAATTCTGTTTGAATTCCAGTAATAAAATTATCTAGTGTGCTGTATCCTCCATAGATGCATGCAGCCATTCCCCCTAGTATTCCTAAAAACATAGCAATTGATATTAGAAAGGGGTATAATAATAATGCAACAACTTTTGGAAAAACAAGATAGTTTATAGAATTCACGCCCATTACTTCTAGAGCATCTATTTGTTCAGTTACTCTCATGGATCCAATACTAGATGTTATAAATGACCCAACTTTTCCAGCCATAATTATTGAAATTATGGTAGGTGCAAATTCTAAAATAATAATTTCTCTTGTTGCAAATCCAATAAGATATTTTGGATATAATGAGCCTGTCATGTTGAGTGCCATTTGAATGGTAATAACTCCTCCAATAAAAAAGGAGACAAATGAAATAATTCCTAGAGAATTAACTACAGTGTCTTGAGTGTCTTTTATTATCAGTTGCTTCATAACCGACCACTTGGTTGGTTTATCAAACATCTTTTTTAACATGACAAAATATAAACCTATGTTGTGAAAAAAAATCATCTAGAATATTTCAATTATCAAATAAATTAGAATATAATTTACAACAAATTATTTTTTATCGTATTTAACATCTAATTTTGGGACAAAATTAGCTAAAAAAATGTTTAGATTTTTTTACATAATATGTCTTTGTCTTTTATTCAGTTGTCAATCTAAATTTATAGACAATAATAGTTCAAGCCCAAAAATTCTTGTTGGTGTTGTTGTTGACCAGATGAGATATGATTATTTAACAAGATTAAGTAATAAATTTTCTAATGATGGGTTTAATAGGCTAATTAATCAAGGGTTTAACTGTACAAATAATCATTATAATTATGTTCCTACTGTAACAGGCCCAGGTCATGCGTCTATTGCTACAGGATCATCCCCAAGTATAAATGGAATCGTTGGAAATAACTGGTATGATAGGAATATTAAACAGGAAATATATTGTGCAACAGACTTAAGCTATGAAAATATTGGCGGAAATGCTTATTATGGAAAAAAATCCCCTAACAATTTACTAACACTAACATTTGCAGATCAAAATAGAATTACAAATAAGATGAAGTCTAAAACAATATCTATTTCTATTAAAGATAGAGGTGCAATTTTTATGGGAGGAAAAAATGCTAATGCAGCCTACTGGTTTTATGGCAAGAATAAAGGAGAATGGATAACAAGTTCTTATTATATGAATGACTTGCCGAGTTGGGTAAGAGAATTTAATGAACCTGAAAATATATCAAGTTTTATTAATAGATGGGAGCTGTTACATGATTTAAAAAGATATGATTTAAGAAGAGAGGATGATAATGATTTTGAAAAATTATTTAAAGGGAAGGATAATAGCAGTTTTCCTTATTTAACAGAAGCTCTAATGGAAGAAAATGATGGTTTTGATATGATAAGCGAAACACCATTTGGAAATTCAATGACCACAGACTTTGCAATTGCAGCAATTGAGGGGGAAAAATTAGGAGAAGATGATTTTACAGATGTGCTTACAATAAGCTATTCTTCAACTGATTATATTGGACATAATTTTGGAGTATTTTCTTTAGAGACTGAAGATACTTACTTAAGGTTAGACTTAGAGATAAAGAGATTATTAGATTATTTAGATAAAAAAATTGGTAAAAATAACTATTCTCTTTTTTTAACTGCAGACCATGGTGCACTAGAGGTCCCTGCATATTTAAATTCAAAGGGGATGAAAGCCATGTCTGTTGATAAATATAAATTTATTAAAAGTGTTTCCAAATATTTAGCTGAAACCTTTGGAAGCAAAAGAATGATAGAACATTCAGTCAATAATAATATTTACATTAATTATGAAGTGGTTAAATCTTTAGATCTGAAACTGGATGTAGTAAAACAAAAAATCGTAAATCATCTAAACACTTATGATTTTATAAATTCTGCTTATTCTTTAGATGAGATAATTACTGCATCAAAATTAACTAACTATCAAGAGCTAATAAAAAAAGGATATTATCCAGAAAGAAGTGGAGATATTGTTTTTGTTTTGGAGCCAAACGTTATTATTTATGGTAATAGGGGGACCACTCATGGGTCGGGATATGATTATGATACTCATGTGCCGTTAATTTTTTATGGAAATGGAATTAATAAGGGTAAAACAAGTGTTAGAACAGAGATTACAGATATTGCTCCAACAATTAATGAATTGCTGGGCATAGAAAATAGTAGCGCCTATTCTGGTAAAATTCTAGATTTTGTTATTAAATAATTGACTGGTTAATTGTATCAATATAATTTAGAATCTCATCTTTGCCTACATGTTTTTTGCTAGATGAGAGAAAAATTTCTGGCAGAATTTCCCAATTTTCTTCAAGCGCTTTTTTGTAGTTAAGAAGTTTGTTTGCAATTTCTGATTTAGTTAGTTTATCTGTCTTAGTAAAAATTATTGAAAAAGGTATTTTATTTGTAGCCAGCCATAGTATAAAGTCTAAATCAATTTTAAGAGGAGAGTGCCTTATATCAATTAGAATAAAAGCAGATGCTAATTGTTTTCTATTTTTAAAATAATCAGTAATACTTTTTTGAAAATGTTTTTTATTTAATTTAGATGTTTTTGCATAACCATATCCTGGCAAATCAACTATATGCCATGAATTATTTATTAAAAAATGATTTATTAGTTGAGTTTTTCCTGGAGTGGAAGAAGTTTTTGCTAATTTCTTTTGATTTGTTATCATATTAATTAACGAGGATTTCCCAACATTACTCCTTCCAATAAATGCATATTCAGGCATTATTGTTTTAGGACAATCTTTTTCTTTTTGACTGCTTAAATAAAATTTTGCAGATTTAATTTGCATTTATTTACTTGTGTTTAGATTTCTTTTTGAAAACCAGCTAAGCACAGTTTCATTGAATTTTTGTGGATGTTCCATCATGGGCGCATGTCCACATTTATCAATCCAATATAGATCTGAATTTGGAAGTAGTTTATGAAATTCATCAGCAACATCTGGTGGGGTTACAATGTCATTTTTTCCCCATATTAAGCATATAGGAACTTTAATTTTTGGCAAATCTTTTGCCATATTATGTCTTATAGCACTTTTAGCAAAAGCTAGGATTCTAATTAATTTATTTCTGTTGTTTACAGCTTCATAGACTTCATCAACAAGAGGTTTGGTTGCAACTTTTGGATCAAAGAAAACTTCCTCAACTTTTCCCTTCATTACATTATAGTCGCTTCTCTTAGTGTAGCCACTTCCCATGGCACTTTCATATAGTCCGGAGCTTCCAGTTAGAATTAAAGCTTTAGCCTTTTTATATAATTTAGTATAATATAGCCCTATATGCCCTCCTAATGAATTTCCAATAATTATATAGTTCTTTAATCCTTTAAAATTGATAAATTCATGCAGGAATTTAGCTAAACTTTTTACTGAGCTATCCAGAACAGGTAATTCATATATTGGCAGCATAGGCATTAGAACTTTATACCCCTCATTGCTGAAGAAATTTATAAATTCATCGAAATTAGTAAGGCCACCCATTAGTCCATGCATTATAATTATAGGATTTCCCTTGCCTACCTCAATATAATTGAAATTACCTTCTTTTATAATGTTAAACTTCATAAGAGATTAATGATGAGAGTCTAATGCAAAATTAGTTAATTTATTTAGAATTAACCCTTTTTATTCTTAATTAACAGCTTATGTTAATTTTTTTGTTAATTATTAATACATTGATCACAACCCCCTTGTAATCAGTGAGTTATCTATTTTTTTTATTGTTTTTAATCGATAAAATATGTCTTTAATAGATTTTTATTAACAATGTGGTAAAATGTGGTAAAATGTGGTAAATTTTTTAGTAAATTTGAGTCAATCCAAAATGATATTTTAATCTTGAATTATTTAATAGGAACATATGAGTGTACAATTGATGTAAAAGGAAGAATTATGATTCCAGTTGCATTGAAAAAACAATTGACAGGTGTTTTAAAAAAGGGCTTTGTTCTTAAGAGAGCAGTTTTTCAGCAATGTTTGGAATTGTACCCTATTTCTCAATGGGAGCAATTAATCACAAAGGTTAATTCATTAAACAGATTTAAGAAAAAGAATAATGATTTTATTAGAAGATTTACGGCTGGAGTAAAATTTATTGAATTAGATACTTCTGGCAGAATTTTAATTCCTAGAGATTTAATTGATTTTGCAAGTATTAACAAGGAGATTGTTGTTTCTTCCTCGGTAGATATAATTGAGATTTGGGATAAGGGCTCTTATGAAGATACCATCAAGGATGCAACTGTTGATTTTGCAATTTTGGCAGAAGAAGTAATGGGTCAGGATGATGACTAGTACTAACTATCATAACCCTGTTTTATTAGCTGAGTCAGTAGATGGATTAGATATTATTAAAGATGGTATTTATGTAGATGCAACATATGGAGGCGGGGGTCATAGCAAAGAGATACTTTCAAGATTGGGTAATAAAGGGAAATTAATTGTATTTGATCAAGATTTTGATTCAAAAGCAAATTTAATTGATGATAAAAGGCTGCTATTTATTAATGAGAATTTTATGTATTTAAAAAAGTTTTTAAAGCTCAATAACATTTCAAAAATAGATGGAATTCTAGCCGATTTTGGAATCTCTTCACATCAGGTTAATAAGCCAGAACGTGGTTTTTCATATCGGTTTGAAGCAGATCTAGATATGAGAATGGACAATAATAATTCTTTAACAGCACAAGAGATTATAAATAAATATTCTAGTGAAGATTTAACCAAAATATTTAAGAATTACGGAGAGCTAAATAATGCTAGTAAAATAACAAGAGAAATAATCAGTAATAGAGAAAAGAATGAGATTAAAACTACAACTCAATTAAATGAAATTATAAAACCCTTAATACCTAATAGGATTGTAAATAAAATTTTATCTAGAGTTTATCAGTCTATTAGAATAGAGGTGAATAATGAATTAGAGGCAATTAGATTATTGTTAAAGCAATCAGTAGAATTATTAAAGACTGGAGGAAGGATAAGCCTTATTTCCTATCATTCTCTTGAGGATAGAATTGTAAAGAGATTTCTTAAAACTGGAAAATTCCAAGGTGAAATAGAAAAAGATATTTATGGCAATTATTCTTTACCCTATAAAAGTATAGGAAAATTAATTGTGCCAAATCAAATAGAAATCAAAAGAAACGTTAGAGCTAGGAGCGCAAAACTAAGAATAGCAGAAAGAGTATAAATATGAGAGATAGGTTAATAAATATTATAAAAGGGAACTTTTTGATTAATGAAAATGCATCAGGGAATTGGTCTTTTATTATAATCTTTTTATTTCTTTCAATTATAATGATTTCAAGCTCTCATGCTGTAGACAAAAAAGTACATAGTATTTCAAAATTAAATGAAGAAATTAAATCTCTAAGATCAGAATTTGTAGATGTCAGGTCTAATTTGATGCAGTATCAAATGGAGTCTTCAATTATAATAAAACTAAATGAAAAGGGTATAGTTTCTTCTACAATCCCTCCCAACAAGATTAAAGTAAATGTCAAAAATTAAAAAAAATATTATTACAAGACTCTATATAGTTAGCTTCTTTATGCTAGTCTTCGCGTCTTCAATAATATTTAAATTAATTAACATACAATTTACTAATGGTGATTATTATAGGGAGCTCTCAGAAAATAGAGTTTTCAAAAACATAGAAATCCCTGCAAATAGAGGAAATATATATTCTGAAAAAGGAAGACTGCTTGCAACATCAGTTCCAAAGTATGACATAAGATTTGATGCATTGGCCCCAAGCGAAAAAAATTTTAATAAATATATTGAAGAGTTAAGCATTGAACTTGGAAAGAACTTTAATAAACCTTCAGAAAACTATATTAAAAAGCTCACCAATGCTAGGATAAATAAAAACAGATATTTATTAATAGCTAGAAACCTTGGATATACACAATACATGAAAATAAAGAACTTCCCACTATTTAAGTTAGGAAGTTTTAAAGGAGGAATAATAACAGAACAGTACACAAAGAGAGACTACCCAATTGGTGGAGTTGCACAAAGAACTGTAGGTTATGAAAGGTATGATGATTTTGGAAATGTAACTAGACCGGGAATTGATGGTGCATTTGGTCCTAAATATTTAAAAGGGAAAAATGGAAGTAGACTTTCTCAAAAAATTGGTAAAGGTCAATGGAAACCGGTTGAAGATTTTAATCAAAAAGAGCCAAGAGATGGATACGATATTTACACGACAATAAATATTGAGATTCAGGATGTAGCCCATTTTGCATTACTAGAACAATTAGAATATTATGAGGCAGATCATGGAAGTGTGATTGTAATGGAAACAACTACAGGAGAGATTAGAGCTATATCAAATTTAGGCAGAACTTCTGAAGGAAAATATTATGAGAAGTTAAACTATGCAATAGGTGAATCTCACGAACCAGGCTCAACTTTTAAATTAATGGCAATGGTAGCTGCATTAGAGGATAAGGTAGTTGATACAAGTGATGTTGTTGATACTCGAAATGGTGTTTTATCTTTTTATGGAAGAAAAGTAAGGGATTCAAAAAAAGGTGGTTATGGAAAAATTTCTGTTGCCAAGGCATTTGAAGTCTCGTCAAATACAGGGCTTGTACAAATTGTAAATAATGGATATGAAAAAAATCCAGAAAAATTTATTGATAGAATCTTTAGTATGGGCTTAAACAACCAGCTAGATTTAGAATTAATAGGAGAGGGGAAACCTGTTTTTACACATCCTTCAGATAAAAAAAACTGGGATGGTTTAGATTTACCTTGGATGGCATTTGGTTATGGAATCTCACTAACACCCCTTCAGACACTCACTTTTTATAATGCTATTGCCAATGATGGCAAGATGGTAAAACCTAGATTCTTAAAAGAAGTTAGATCTTTTGACAGTGTAATTGAAACTTTTGACACTCAAATAATTAATTCATCTATATGTAGCAAGGAAACAATTAGTAAGGTTAAGCAAATGATGGTAAATGTTGTTGAGAAAAAACATGGAACAGCTCATAATATATATGATAAGAATTTTTCTATGGCAGGAAAGACTGGTACATGCCAGACTGAATATTGGAAGAATTCAAACTTATATATTTCATCATTTGCCGGATATTTTCCAGCAGATGACCCTAAATATTCATGTATAGTAGTTATTCATAAACCCAATAAAAAAAAGGGATATTATGGAAATATAGTTGCAGCTCCTGTATTTAAAAAAATTGCTCAAAAAATATATTCTGAAACTCCAATAGTGCATGACCAGAATTTTTCAAATGAAACTAATATTCTCAATGAAAAAGGCAATCATATTGCCCCTTATTATATGAGCTTAAATAACTCTATTATGCCTGACTTATCAAAAATGGAACTAATGGATGCAATTGCATTACTAGAAAATTTTGGCATGAAAGTCATAATTCAAGGTAAAGGAAAGAAAATTAACCAATCAATAAAAAAAGGAAAAACAGTTAAAAAGGATCAAAAAATAATACTCAGATTAAGTTGAAAGCAGTAAGAGAAATATTATATAAAGTAAACATTAATAAGGTTATTGGAGATACTGGTACTTTAATAAGAAGCGTTGTGTCTGACTCTAGAGAAGTAATTGAAAAAGATTTATATATAGCAATTGATGGAGTTAATGTTGACGGACATAAGTTTATTAATTCTGCAATAGAAAAAGGAGCAATATGTATTGTTTGTGAAGTATTGCCAAATAAATTAGAAGAGGGTATATTATATGTTGTTGTTGAATCAACAAGAGAGTCAATTGGAATTATCTCTTCAAATTATTTTTCCTGTCCATCAAGTAAATTAAAATTAATAGGCATAACAGGGACTAATGGCAAAACAACAATTGCAACACTGTTATACAACTTATACAAAAAAGCTGGATTAAAAGCTGGATTAATTTCTACTGTACTTAACTATGTAGATGGAAAAGAAATAGACTCCACCCAGACTACTCCCGATTCATTAACAATAAATAAATTATTACAACAAATGGTAGATGAGGGTGTTCAATACTGTTTTATGGAGGTAAGTTCACACGGCATTGAGCAAAGACGAATAAGTGGATTAAAATTTGCCGGGGGAATTTTTTCAAACTTAACACATGATCATTTAGACTATCACAATAGTTTTGAAGATTATAGAGATGTAAAAAAGATTTTTTTTGATAATCTTCCAAGTACTGCATTTTCTCTTGTAAATAAAGATGACAAGAATGGCAAATATATGGTTCAAAATACAAGGGCTAAAGTATATACTTATGGATTAAAAACTTATGCAGATTATAAGATTAAAATTTTAGAATCTTCTTTAGAAGGCATGTTATTAAAAATTAATGAGAGTGAATTTTGGTCAAATTTATCTGGAAAATTTAATGCATATAATTTATTAGCTGTTTTTTCTACAGCCTCTATTCTAGGAATGCCCTTTAGTGAAACATTGCAGCTAATGAGTATGCTAAAGAACGTAAAGGGCAGATTTGAATATTTGAGATTGAATAATATTACAGCAATTGTTGACTATGCTCATACTCCAGATGCTCTAAAGAATATAATAAACTCTATTAATGAAATAAAAACAAACAAAGAATCCTTAATTACTATTATAGGATGCGGTGGGAACAGAGATAAATCTAAAAGACCACTAATGGGCGATATAGCATCATCATTAAGTTCAAAAGTTATTTTCACAAGTGATAATCCAAGAAACGAATCTCCTGAAAAAATAATTCAAGATATGGTCTCAGGCGTAAGACCTTTAAATTCTGTTAAAACTATTTCCATTGCTAATAGAAAAGAAGCTATAAAAGCAGCTTGTCAGTTGGCAAAGTCTAATGATATAATTCTTATTGCAGGCAAGGGACATGAAGCATTTCAAGAGATAAATAATAAAAAACACTTATTTGATGATTATAAAGTAGTAAAAGAATGTTTAACTAAAATGAATTAATTTATGCTATACTATCTATTTGAATACTTAGAAAAGGAATTTCAATTTCCAGGAGCATCATTATTTACTTTTATCTCCTTTAGAGCTTCTATTAGTATTATACTTTCTTTATTAATCTCTACCATGTTTGGAAAGACAATAATCAATTATTTAAGGTCAAAACAAATTGGAGAAAATATAAGAGACCTTGGATTGAAAGGTCAAATGGAAAAGGCTGGTACGCCAACAATGGGAGGGCTGATAATAATACTAGCTACAATTGTACCCGTATTATTATTTTCTAGGTTAGATAACATATATATCATTTTATTGATATTAACAATGATATGGATGGGAACAATTGGATTTATAGATGACTATATTAAAAAATTTAAAAACAACAAGGATGGATTAAAAGGTGGATATAAAATAATTGGACAAGTTTTATTAGGTGTAATAGTTGGTAGTACACTTTTTTTTCATCAAGATGTTACCATTAAAGATAAAATAGTTGATGCTCAAATCTATGAAATGGTAGAAGAGAACACGGCTGTAGTTAGAGTTGAAGAAAAGTCAACAAGGACAACAATACCATTTCTTAAAAACAATGAATTTAATTATTCTGATTTAGTTACATGGATTCATCCAAGTCTTGAAAAATATACTTGGATAGTATTTATTTTCTTTGTTGTAGTAATTCTAACAGCAGTTTCTAATGGAGCTAATTTAACAGATGGTATAGATGGACTAGCAGCCGGTTCTTCAGCAATAATAGTATTAACATTAGGGGTCTTTACTTGGGTGTCAGGAAATATAATTTTTTCTGATTATCTAAATATTATGTATATCCCAAGGGTTGAAGAAATTACAATTTTTATTGCAGCATTTGTTGGAGCTCTTGTAGGATTTTTATGGTACAATACATATCCAGCTCAAATATTTATGGGTGATACAGGAAGTTTGACAATTGGGGGGATAATTGCAGTAATATCTGTTGCTGTTAGAAAGGAATGGTTGATCCCTTTAATATGTGGTATTTTTTTAATTGAAAACCTATCTGTGATTATTCAGGTGTTTTACTTTAAATACACTAAGAAAAAATACGGAGAAGGCAGGAGAATTTTTAAAATGTCTCCACTACATCATCATTATCAAATGTCAGGATATCATGAAAGCAAGATAGTAACCAGATTTTGGATACTAGGAATATTTTTAGCAATACTATCAATTGTAACTCTAAAGATTAGATAAATGAAAAGTATAATTATTCTTGGTATAGGAGAAAGTGGAATAGGTTGTGCATTATTGGCGCAGTCTAGAGGATATAATGTATTTGTTTCTGATAGTAATAAAATTCAGGAATCAACTAGGAGTCAGCTAATAAAAAATAATATAGAATTTGAGGAGAGCTCACATAATATAGCAATTACAATGAAACCTGATTTTGTTGTAAAGAGCCCAGGAATACCTGATTCATCTCAAGTAATCAAATCATATAAAAATGATAATATTAATGTTATTTCTGAAATAGAATTTGCATCCATGCATACAGATTCTGAAATTATTGCTATTACTGGAAGTAATGGCAAAACAACAACAACTTTGCTTACACATCAGATTTTAAGTGATCAAGGCTTGAATGTTTCAATTGGAGGAAATATTGGAACCAGCTTTTCTTCCTTACTCATTTCTGATGATTACAATTATTTAGTATTAGAGGTAAGTAGTTTTCAGCTGGATGGAATAGTAGAATTTAAACCTCATATTGCTGTAATTACAAATTTATCACCTGATCACTTAGACCGATATAAGAATTATGAAGATTACATCAAATCAAAATTTAGGATAGTGATGAATCAGGATGCTAATGACTATTTAATTTATGACGGAGATGATAAAAAAATTAACTCCTATATAAATCAAAACAAAATCAGATCAAAATTAATTCCCTTTTCTATAGAAAGAAAGATAGAAGAAGGGGCGTATTATAAAAATCAATCAATCAATATTTCAATTAATAAAAAAAAACTAGTTATGCCAACTGAAAACTTTTCAATTAAAGGAAAACATAATATAAAGAATGCTATGGCAGCTGCAACTGTTGCGCATTTATTAAAAATAAGAAAACAGACCATTAGAAAAAGTCTGGAACATTTTCAAAGTGTAGAACATAGATTAGAAAATGTTTTAACAATAAATAAGGTTAATTATATAAATGATTCTAAAGCTACTAATGTAAATGCGACATATTATGCATTGGATACTATGGAAGCTCCTACAATATGGATTGTAGGAGGAATTGATAAAGGAAATATATATGAAGACTTATTTCCATTAGTTCATAAGAAGGTAAAAGCAATTATATGCTTGGGAAAAAACAATTTTAAGCTTGTAGAAAATTTCGAGAATATAGTTGAATACATAGTTGAAACTAGATCAATGGAAGAGGCAGTATCAACTGCTTACAAAATCGCTAAACCTGGTTATAATGTATTATTATCTCCAGCATGTGCAAGTTTTGATCTCTTTGACGATTATAAGGATAGAGGAAGACAATTTAAAGCATTTGTTAGAAAATTATGATGAATAAGCTCTTAATAAATATTAAAGGGGATAAGCCGTTATGGGCAGTGTTTGTACTACTAGCTAGTTTTTCATTTCTACCCGTATATAGTTCTGCAAGTAATTTAGCGTATTTATATGGAGACGGAAATACATTTGGTTACTTATTTAAGCATTTTATTCATTTATCACTAGGATTTTTTCTGATGTACATGGTGCATAAAATTCCTTATAAGTATTTCAGAGGTATATCTATATTGATGATTCCTGTTATTTTAGTTTTATTAGCCTATACTATTTTCCAGCCTGGCATATCAGAATCGATGACAAATTCAAACAGATGGATTAGAATTCCTATTGTAGGTCTTGGATTTCAGCCATCTACTTTAGCCTCTATAATCATCTTAATCTATGTGGCTAGATATTTATCAAAAATTAAAGATAAATTAATTACTTTTTCACAGTCTATTTTGCCATTGTGGGTTCCTGTTTTTTTAACGATTTCTTTAATTCTTCCAGCAAATTTTTCAACTTCTGCAATACTATTTTCTATGGTAGTGCTCTTGTGTTTTCTAGGAGGATATCCAATAAAATATTTAATTGGAATTCTGTCTTCAGCAGTAATTTTATTTTCCATATTTCTTCTTTCAGTTAAAGCTTACCCAGATTTGTTCCCCAATAGGGTAGATACTTGGAAAAGTAGAATAGTGAACTTTGTTGACTCAAAGGAAACTAAATCTAATTATCAAATTGAAAAAGCTAAAATTGCAATTGCCACAGGGGGAATTAGAGGATTAGGCCCCGGAAAAAGTGTTCAGAAGAATTTTTTACCACAATCTTCTTCAGATTTTATATATGCAATTATTGTAGAAGAATATGGTTTAATAGGTGGTTTAGCCTTACTGTTATTGTATTTATGGTTTTTATTTAGGGTAATCATAATATCAAACAAGTCCAAAAGCGTTTTCGGATCATTACTTGCCATTGCATTAGGTATACCAATAGTTTTTCAAGCATTAGTAAATATGGCTGTTGCCGTACAATTATTTCCTGTTACAGGTCAGCCACTCCCTTTAATTAGTAGTGGCGGAACTTCTATATGGATGACATGTCTTGCAATAGGTATAATTCAAAGTGTTAGAATAGGTTCTGAAAATAATGATAATGAAACTGATGAAAATAATCCTTTAGAAATATTAAAAGAGACAATCTAAATGAGAAAAAATAGATTCATAATTTCTGGTGGTGGTACAGGGGGACATATCTTTCCTGCTATTTCAATTGCCGATGAATTAAAATTTAGATTTTCTCAGTCTGACATATTATTTGTTGGTGCAAGAGATAGAATGGAAATGATTAAGGTACCGGCTCATGGTTATAAAATTAAAGGTCTTTGGATTTCTGGTTTAAAAAGAAAATTTAGTCTTAGCAACCTATTATTCCCCATTAAATTAATATATAGTCTACTTCATTCACTATTGATTATACTTAAATTTAAACCAGAAGTTGTTATTGGAACAGGAGGATTTGCCAGTGGTCCTATAGTTTTCATAGCCACAGTATTAAGAATACCAACCTTAATTCAAGAACAAAATTCATACCCTGGAATAACAAACAGAATGTTATCAAGAAGCGTAAATAAAATTTGTGTTTCCTATAGTGATTTAGACAAGTATTTCCCAACATCTAAAATTAAATTAACTGGGAATCCTATTAGAAATAATATTTCTAATGCAGAGGAAAATTATGACAAGGGTATTAAATTTTATGATCTTGATATAAATCGAAAAACTCTTTTAATTATTGGAGGAAGTCAGGGCTCTCGTGAAATAAACAAACAGGTTTATAGCTGTATTGATTTCTTTAATTATTTGAATATTCAGGTTATATGGCAATGTGGAAAAATATATTATAATCAATATGAAAAGTTGGTAACATCTGATAATATCAAACTCTACTCTTTTTTAGAGAGGATTGATCTTGCGTTTTCAGTCTCTGACTATATAGTTTCTAGGGCAGGAGCTGGTTCTATATCAGAATTATGTGTCGTTGGAAAACCTGTGATTTTTATTCCTTCCCCTAATGTTGCTGAAGATCATCAGACAAAGAATGCAAACTCATTAGTTGAAAGGGATGCAGCAATATTAATTCAAGAGGAAGATCTAGAACCAATGTTTAAGAAGATGATTAAGGAATTAAATTCCTCAAGGGATTTGCAATATAAATTATCAAAGAATATAAAGAGTTTAGCTTTTGAAAATGCTACAAGAGATATAGCTGATGAAATAGAAAAATTAATAAAAAGATGAATTTAGAAAAAATAGATAACATATTTTTTATTGGAATTGGAGGAATGGGGATGAGCTCATTAGCTGAATATTTTATTAATGAAAATAAATATGTTGGTGGATATGACAGGGATATTTCAGAAAATACAGAAAGACTTCAAAAATTAGGTATAGAAATTTTGTTTCATGATTCATATCACATGGTTAATTCAAAATTTTTAAATAAAGAAAATACATTAATTGTATACACTCCCGCAATTCCTGTCTCTAACAATTTGTTAAGTGAATTTAGAGGAAATAAATTTACTTCTGTAAAAAGAGCAGAACTACTAGGTTTAGTTGTTAATAAAGGAAAATGCATTGCAATTGCTGGCACCCATGGAAAGACCACAACAACTTGCATATTAGCTCATCTATTAAACTCTTCAAATATTCCAACCACATCTTTTATTGGCGGTATTTCTGAAAATTATAACTCCAACTTCTTGTATAATGGAAATCAACTATTTCTAGTAGAAGCTGATGAATATGATAAATCATTCTTGAATTTATCTCCAGACTATGCCTGTGTTACTTCTATTGATCCAGATCATTTAGATATTTATAATGATTTTAGGGGAGTCGAGAGCGGATTTAATTCATTTATTAATAATATTCAATCAGACGGGTTTTTGATTGTTCAAGAAAATTTAAATTATAATTATCCAAAATACGGTTTTGGTCATAATTCAGATTATTCTTTAAATAATATTAGAATTCAGGATGAGAATTATCTTTTTGATATTAGGACCCCTGAATCAAATTATAAGAATTTAAAATTCTCTATTCCTGGCAAGCATAATCTTATGAACGCCTTAGCAGCATTTGTGATTTCAATACAACTAGGCTGTGAATTTAATTTGTTAAGATCTGCCCTTGAGAGTTTTAAAGGAGTTAAACGAAGATTTACTTATCATATTCGAACTAAAAACAGAATTTATATTGATGACTATGCTCATCATCCTAAAGAAATAAATTCTGTTTACGATGCACTTAAAGAAATTTATCCAAAGCAAGATATTTTAGTTGCTTTTCAACCTCATTTATTTACTAGAACAAGAGACTTTGTAGAAGAGTTTGCTGAGAGTCTATCTCAATTCGAGGCAGTACTATTATTAGATATTTATCCAGCTAGAGAGATCCCTATTGATGGAGTAAGTTCATTATGGCTATTAGATAAAATTAATAGTCCTATAAAGAAATTGGTTGATAAATCAGATTTATCAACAGAAATCCTTAATCAAAACATGAAGATTAATGTTACCCTTGGGGCTGGTGATATAGGAGAAGAGTGTATGAATATTACAAAAACTTTAGAGTATGCAAATTAATTGGAGTAAAATAATATTAACATTAGTGCTGATATTAATCGGAGGATTATTCTATAGTACAAACTCAATTAATTCAAAAAGGAATATAAATGATATTATTGTTGATTTCGAATCAAATAATAATTTATTTATAACTAAGGATTCAATTTTAAAATTACTTCCATCTAGCTTTTTAAATAAAAAATCTGTTGATATAAATTATCTTGAATCACTTGTAAATTCTAATGGTTTTATAAAAAATGCTGATGCCTATGTCTCTATTGAAGGTGATTTAATTATTAAGGTCGAGCAAAAGAATCCAATAGGAAGAATAATTTCTGATGATGCCTCTTTTTATATAGATGATGAATCTAAGATTATGACAACTTCCAAAATTCATTCATCAAGAGTTCCAGTTATTTTCAATTATAGTGAATCTTTTTCTTATGACAAGATTTATGGAATGTGTGATTTAATTGATAGTGATGAATTTTTGAAAAAAAATATAACCAGAATAAATTTTCTAAAAAATAATCATATCCAATTAAATTTTAGAGATTATGATTTTGATTTAGTCATAGGTGAATACAATAACCTAAAGAAAAAAGTTAAAAATTTTAAAGCTTTCTATCACGCAGCAATTGAAAATGAAAGTTTAGGTAAATACAGTAAAATCAATTTACAATTTGAGAATCAAGTTGTGTGTTCAAATAAATAATATATGGAAGAGAACAAAATATCGATAGGTTTAGACATAGGAACTACCAAGATAGTTGCAATGATTGGAAAAAGAAATGAATATGGAAAAGTACAAATATTAGGTGTAGGTAAATCTAAAAGTTTAGGAGTTCACAGGGGTGTTGTTAATAATATAACCCAAACAATTCAATCTATTCAACAAGCAGTGAATGAAGCAGAATTATCAGCAGATTGTAAAATTGA
>PVBE012906285.1_pt1 | contig 16405 bp, 15 predicted proteins | sample 1631181 | NCBI WGS metagenome assembly PVBE01 (sample SAMN08397723, study PRJNA350692) | Marine metagenome, whole genome shotgun sequencing project. | isolation source: water | place: Pacific Ocean | collected 2012-04
GGGATCCGCGCGTTTCCTTAATCAGGGCAAGTAGCATGAAAGTCCGCAGTTCGCTTAAGTCGCTCAAATCCCGCCATCGCAATTGCCGCGTGGTTCGCCGCAAGCGGCGGCTTTATGTAATTAACAAAACCAATCGCCGGTTCAAAGCTCGCCAGGGCTAGTTTGCCGGTTCATTCGGACTTCCTACGGCAAGACATTCGAAACCAGCTCCGCGACACCTCAATCCAAGTCTATTTACCATTACCTTTTATTTGTCGTGGCTCGAGTTTTCGCATTACATACTTCAAATATTCACATGCGAACTTTGGTGACAGGCGGTGCTCGTGCCGTCGTAGTCGTGATTTCCCAAGTCGGTGCGTTAGTATCTTGACGTGTTTCGCGATTCGCTTGGTGTGATGCCTTACGAAACGAGAAATTATCTTGCCGCACGCGAGCCACCAACAACGATGTTTGATTTACGGGGCCACCGGGTTTACGGGGCGCCTCATCGCTCGCGTGGCCAAAGATTCCGGTCTGTCTCCGATTCTTGCCGGGCGTGACGACTCAAAGTTGAAGTTGCTCGCGCACTCCTTGGGACTGGACTCCCGCACTTTTCCTTTGGATGAATATAGCGCAGTGGACAAGGGCCTGTCTGAAGTCGGATGCGTCATTCACGCAGCTGGCCCCTTCGAAGCGACTTCAAGACCGATGGTCGACGCCTGTTTGCGGACGGGCACGCATTATCTCGATCTCACCGGCGAAATCAAGGTCTTGGAAAAATGTGCCAAGCGCGATTTGGAGGCCAAAGCGCAAGGCATAATGCTTATGCCCGGCGCCGGCTTCGACGTTGTGCCCTCTGACTGTCTTGGCAAACATGTCGCCAATCACGTGCCGGGTGCCATGCATCTCATCGTGGCCATCCGGGCCGGGGAGACTTTGTCACGTGGTACTGCCAAGACGGCACTTAAGCAAATGGGTTTGGGAATAAATGTGCGTCGCGGCGGACGCATTATACGTATGAAAACCGCGCCTTCGCGAGACTTCGATTTTGGAGATGGACCGAAACGAGCATTAGGGGCCAGCTGGGGAGATGTTTCAACAGCATATTACTCCACAGGAATTCCCAACATTGACGTCTTCTTTTGCTCCACGCCTCAAATCGAACAACTTTTGAAGTTAAGCGAACTGCGGACTTTCATGCTACTTGCCCTGATTAAGGAAACGCGCGGATCCCCTCCGCGCGGCGGCCGGACCATAGAGCCATCGCTCGGGCCTTGTCAAACAAGCATCCGTGCCGCGGAGGGCGCCCCCTATCCGAAACTAGATCCCCGTGCCAAGCGTGGGATTGACGCCTCACCCGGACCGGTGTTCAAAACTGATCAGACTTTCGCGGATGACGTATCGTTTAGCATTGCTGTGCTAAAATCCCGTCCAAAGAGGTCTGTTGGAACTCGTGGTGAGCAAGCATGAAGTCCCATGCCCAGATTGTTAACTGTATCAGTTGGCGCGTCATGAGCGCAAAGCAGTGGTTGTTGGACGGAATGGCACAGCGCCAGCCTGGCATCAGGCTGATCACCGTCCTATTCCTGGGCTGTCTAACTGCGGCGCATACAACAGCGCAGGCCATTCCGAGTCCCAAAGCTAAACCGTCGGCGCAGTCGATTTCCGACGCAGCATTTTCCACCTGGATCAATCAGTTTCGACAAGACGCTCTAAAACAGGGCATCTCGACGGTAACCTTCGATCTCGCGTTTGCCGGGGTATCCGTTAGCCAGTCGGTCCTCACCGCCAGTGAGCGGCAGCCGGAACTCGAGCGGCGGATTTGGACCTATCTCAACGGGGCTGTATCCGATCACAGAATAAAGAAGGGCCGCGAAATGCTGGCAGCCCACAGGTCGCTTTTGCAGAGTGTTTATGAAACGTATGGCGTTCAACCACAGGTCATCGTTGCCATTTGGGGTCTAGAAAGCAGTTTTGGTGCCGCGACGGGCAGAACCGACATTGTCGAAGCGCTTACTACCATTGCCTTCAAGGGGCGCCGAAAGGACTATGCGCGCCGGGAACTCATGGCCGTCCTTACAATTCTTGAAAAGGGCTACGCCACCCGGTCTCAATTGCGCGGCTCGTGGGCCGGCGCCATGGGTCATACTCAATTCATCCCCTCGACCTATCTCGGTTTTGCCGTCGACAACAACCAAGACGGCCGAAGAGATTTATGGGGCGAGTTGTCCGATGTTTTTGCTTCTACGGCCAATTATTTGGCAAAATGGAATTGGCAACGCAGTCAGAGCTGGGGTCGTGAAGTAACGCTTCCACCAGATTTCAACTATTCGCTCGCCGATTCGAGGATTATTAAATCGGTCAAGGACTGGTCGAAACTAGGGCTAAAGTCGGTGGCGCCTACCTCGCTTGAAGATGACATAAACCAGTCGGCCTCTCTCTTGTTGCCCGGCGGGCACAAGGGGCCCGCTTTCTTGACCTATCAAAACTTTCGCTCGATTTTGCGCTACAACAATTCGACGGCTTACGCGCTGGCGGTTTCACATCTCGCAGATCGCATCGCCGGGGCAAAACCGTTACAAGGCAAATGGCCTATGAGCGAGGAGCCCCTCTCGAAATTTGACAGAATTGATATGCAGCAGCGGCTTAACCGGCTGGGTTACGAGCCTGGCAGAGTGGATGGCATTATCGGGGCGCGCACACGGGCGGCACTGCGCCTCTACCAAAAAGACATTGGTGTGCCAGCAGACGGTTTTCCCACCCTGACGGTTTTGGGACGCTTAAGGCAGAACGATGGGGCAAACCCATAAATTCACCCCATTTCAACTAGATCTTCGATCCGCGGTCAGACTATTAATGAAAAGCCGATATAACTATTCGGGATTGACCTCGTTGTGTAATACAATTTGCTCGTTGAACGCGTCGGCAAATACTTGCTGTTCATCAACAAAAGAATCGTAAACCATAGTGACGGCTTGGTCTTGTTCCGACGTAAGCGCATCGCCCGCGGCTTTCGCTACGGCATCGATGCACGTTTGATATTCTTCGATCCTTCCGGCCCAGTCGTTATAGGCTTCAATCGTACCGTTCATCTCATCATCGCTTGCCGTTGCGCCATCGGGCACTACGGGCGCTGTACCCGGATGCGTACAATCCGCAGCACCTGGCACATCAGTCAGCATGACTTTCGCGCCCTCCAGCGTCATGTGCTGCGCATTCGCCGCCACAATCCCAAAGCAAGTCACTCCGACCGCAACTGTTATGAAGAATTTATTCATCATCTCCCTCCAAAACCATTTCTCAAACTTAGTCCCACGACCAAGCGGTGACATTAATGGGTCTCATTTCTTCTCGCAACGCCCAATTACCTGTGTTTTATGGTTACCCGGCCCTTAAAACTCCCATGCGGCAATTTTGCAGGCGTAGAAAGAGCTATTCATCCCCCTTTCACTCAACCTTAAGTAATAATTTCCATTATGTCCCCGCGAAGGGATCAGGGACTAGCCGGATCATCCCGCGGCTACTGTTGGTGGAAATAAGGTAAAAATATGTTTCAGCTCCGCGACATTGGGTCGTTATCGTCATGGTGTTCGGTGGTTTCGTTCTTGCCAGCGACCACTTCGACGTGGTCATTAAGGCGTTACCGTTCAAATTGATGATGATTGGCAGCGCTGCGGTTGGTGCTTTTGTAATCGGCAACAGCGCTACTTTCATCATTGCAACGCTTAAGGACATTGGGAAATTCGTTTCCGGCTCCAAATGGAAGGATTAGGACTATACCGACCTTCTTTGCCTATTTTTTTGCTGACAAGACAATGAAGACAAAAAGCGCAATCGCGCTTGAGTCCCACATCAAAAATCCCACCAGAAGTGCGTTAGAGCCTGCACAGGCTGACATTCTCACGCGGAAGATAGATCGTGGTGGAACACGGGCAGCCTGCGAATGCGCGTGCCTGTTGCTGCGAACAACGCATTCGTAAGCGCCGCTTGAACAGCGGGGGTACCGAGTTCGCCGACGCCGCCGGGCTCCTCATCACTGTCAATAAGATGAACTTCAACGTTGGGCATTTCTTCCATGGTCATCATGGGATAGTCGTGGAAATTACTTTCGCGAACTGCGCCATCCTTCAGGGTAATTTCATTTTTTAGTGCCGCCGTTAGTCCTTGGAACAAACCACCTTCAATCTGTTGACGGACAAGATCCGGATTAATAATACGGCCGCAATCAACCGCATTGACCACGCGATGCAGACGAACCTCTCCATTTTCCACCGAGAGTTCGACCACGTGAGCAATATAACTCCCGTAGCCCGACAATAGCGCAATGCCTCTCGCGCGGTTGGTGTGTGGTGGTGTTTCCCAATTTGATTTCTCGGCCACGAGATCCAAAACGGCGAGGAGACGCGGCCGATCTTTTATCAGCGCACGACGATAGCCGTACGGATCACGCCCCGCTTTGTGCGCCAATTCATCGATCAGGCTCTCGATAAAAAAGGCGGCCCAGCTGTGTTGCACAGACCGCCACGTACCCAAAGGTACGGCGTAATTACGCTTGACGTGTGCAAACCGGATGTTGGGAATCTCGTAGGGTATTTCATCAAGCACATTCATTACGTTTGGATCCGCCTCATTCGGACCTACCGGCATAAAGGCCGGCGCGACAATTCGAAGATCCAGTACCCCCGGCAAACCTTGAGAGTCGAGGGTGGCTTGATAGGACGCAGCGAAAGCCGGACGATAATAGTCATGGGCCGTAGACTCTTCGCGCGACCATATTACGTTGACGGGGGTGCCGACGACTTGCGCAATTTGGACGGCCCGTACTTCAAGATCCTGACCGAGCCGCCGACCAAAACTGCCTCCTATATAAGGCATATGAACAGTCACCTGATCCGTCGACAGACCAAGTAGCTCAGCAACTTTGATAGTTGATCGCGTAGTATTTTGCGTTCCAGTCCAAATCTCGCAGTGACCATCGGCCAGGCGCACCGTACACGACAGCGGCTCCATCGACATATGTGCCAGGAACGGCACGAAATATATTCCCTGCACTCTCGTCGCCGCCTTCGCAATGATTTGATCCGTATCGCCCACGACCTTGTAGACCGCACCCGGATCGGATTCTGCTGCACCACGATAGGAGTCGTATATGGCGTCTGACGACAAATCCGGTGCATCACCCCCTTCAAAATCGATCTGCATGACCTCAAGTGCCGACATCGCCTGCCACCATCCGTCCGCAACGACGGCGACCGCATCTTCCATCGGCACGAGAGCCCTCACGCCAGGCATCGTGCGCGCGGCACCTTCAGCCATACGCTTAAGTCGTCCTCCAAAAATAGGGCTTTGTTTGACGGCAGCAAAAAGGATGCCTGGGAGTTTTACGTCAATCGCAAAATTAAGGGTACCGTCGGATTTCCTTTCGAGCTGCGGTGACGGCATAGAGGTGCCGATATATTTGAACTTATCCGGAGACTTGAGTTTGGGCACGCTCGGCGGTTCGAGTTTAGCGGCGGCGTGTGCCACGGCGCCGTAAGAAAGACTATCTCCGGTTTGTGTGTTGATGATCATTCCGTTTTGAGTAATGCACTCATCCGAAGCTATGCTCCATCGATCGGCCCCCGCACGCGTAAGCATATCGCGTGCGGCTGCTCCGGCCGCTCGCAGAGGCGCATAGTAGTAGCGCACGCTGGTGCTGGCCGCGGTGCTTTGCATGGGACGCCCCATTCCCGGATTGTTATAAACTGGATCGAAAGGCGCACGCGCAACCCGCAGCTGGTCCCAGCGCGCACCCAACTCGTCAGCCAAAATCTGTGAAACGGCGGTTTCCACGCCCTGGCCCATCTCCGCACACGGATTAATTAGAGTTACGGTGTCGTCAGGCGCGATAACGATGTAGGCATTAAGACGAACTTCCTTGGCGCTTGCCGTATCATCTTCCGAGCAGCCTAATGTCACGCCTAATAGGAGGCTGCCACTCGCCATACACCCAGCTTGAACAAACTGGCGGCGGTCAATCTTGAAATATCGGCTCATGGACCCAGATGATTCCCAGCAGTGATTTGCCCTGATCATAAGCATTAGCCATGCGGATTTCTAGAATGTATGGTCCGCTGAATAAATCCAATATAGATAGGTGGGAACAGCCATGACAAATGGAACCAACGGCAACTCAGAAATTAGATTCAAACGAACGAATCTCGTGGTCGCGGATTTGGAGCGCGCCCTTCGGGTCTATCGCGATTGTCTTGGTCTTACGGTCGAGAACATTAAAGATTCAGAATCGGATTCCTACTCTTATCCGGTTTTCGAGATCCCCAGAAAGGCGAAAATCAGATTCGCTACCTTGGATGCGCCGGACCAGAAGCGCACCATGGCGCTGACCGAAATTACCGGCATTGATTTGCCGCCTACACCGCTGCCGCGTCTTACGGCTTCCGTCATCCAAGTGGACAAGTTTGATAATGTGGTTGCTAGGCTCAAGGACGAAGGCCTAAAGACCTATCCGGAAGAAGTCTTGAAGGGCGCGGATGGCGCACCTAAGGGACGTGAACTCGGCTTTATCGACCATGACGGCCATCTGACCGTCATTTATCGATTGAACGATGCATAGCACGAATTGCTGAACAGGACTCAAGCAGAATGTCAGTTTCAGAAGACACACGATCAAATATTCAGATGACGGGTCCTTATGACTCGTTCCGCGACTTCATTACCGCCTTGGAAGCCCGCGGCCGGCTTATTCGCATCAAGGAAATGGATCAAGATCAATTCGAAGCGACGAGCTTCGCTTATAAGTTGATCGAGAAGTACGGCTACTATGAAGCGCCGGGCTTTGTCATTGAGCGCGTCAAGATTAACGGTGAATGGGTCGAAGGACCTGTGTTCGGCAACATGTACGGGGCGTGGGACGTCGACGCTATGGTCTTCGGCGTCGAGGACGTTACCGACGACTATAATCGCATGTATCATGCAGCCATCGAAAAATTGAAGTCCAAAGCAGACAGTAACGGCAGCTGGCCGAAGCTGCCACCTACTACGACGGACGCGAAGAACGCGCCGTGCAAGGAAGTCGTTATCACCGGCGATGATGTCGACATCACGAAGTTTCCCTTTTTGCACAACAACCCGGCCGACGTCGGGCGTTACCTCAATATGGGGGCGGTGATCATCGACGACCCTGAACTTGGCCGCAATGTCGGGACCTATCGCTGCCAGATCAAAAGCAAAACCAAGATCGGAGTGAACCCTGAAATTGGTCAGGACGGGTGGCGCATGTTCATGGCGGCGCGCCGGCAGGGGCGCAAGACGGTTCCAGTGGCCATCGCACTCGGTGTCGACCCCATTCTGTTTTGCGTTAGCGCGACTAAAGCATGTGGCCCGCGCCAAGATGAACTGGGCCTCACGGGTGGCTTACGCGGCAGCCCGGTCGAACTCGTCAAATGCGAGACATCGGACGTCATGGTTCCGGCAAATGCCGAACTCATTGTCGAAGGCGAAGTACCGGTGAACGAAGAGGAGGCGGAGGGCCCTTACGGCGAGATGTACGGCTATATTGGTCTCGAAAAGCCCAAGAACTTTTTTATGAATATCAAGGCGATCACGCACCGCCAAAAACCGTGGTTCCCGAACGATTTTACGGGTGCGGTACGCGGCGCGGTGATGGCGGCCGTCGACACCATGGGGTTCTTCCGTTTCAAGAAGATGATTTACAATTTGGTTGCGCTCCACACGCCCACCGACACGACCGGTATTATCATCATCAGCATCGACAAGACACAGCCCGGGGACGGCATTTCCGCTGGACTGCAAGTGGCCGGCAACCTCAACATCGCCAAAATTACGATTGTCGTCGACAAGGATGTGGACGTATACAACTTCCAAGAGGTGATATCGGCCGTGGGCTCACGCTGGCAGCCCCATCCCGCAAGCGTCATCATCGAGCAAACCAAAGGTATGCGGCTCGACCCCAGCGCGCGCAATCGCGGCATGGGCAGCAATATCGTGATCGATGCGACGCGCCAATTCCCCGAAGAAGGAGGGCCGGACTCCTATCCGCCTGTCAACCGGACGGCGCTTGTCGAAGGTGCGCCCGACTCTATGAAACTCGTTGAGTCCAAATGGGACGATTATCTGAAGGATTGGCGATCGTAGTATTTCTTTGGCTGCACGGCTGTCAGCCGCCATCGCTTACCACTTAACGTGCAAGGTCCCGGCATGAATGGACGCGCTGTACGACTTGAATAGATTGATGACGTCTTGGCTATACCAGTTACCAAGATGGTTGTCGTAGTTGAGTTCAAAATAAGCTTCGCCACGTTCGCCCAGAACATTGTAGCGAAGGTCGTTGAGAAAGAACCCCCACTCTTCGCTGCCCCAAGGTTTTTCGGAATTGTGGCGATTGAATGCCACCTGCAACGCTGTCACCAATTCAAACTTCTTGGGAAATTTTGGCAGTTGTTCAAACGGAACGAGGCGATGGTGGACTTTGGTCACGCCCAAAAATCCATCGCATCATTAAACAACCAGTGGCCAAGCACGTCGATCGCAGTCGCTTTGCTGCCGAAATATTCACAGACATAGGAGAAATAATCGAATCCAGTTCCAATATCCAAAATATTTTTGGGTGATTTCCATATAGATTTAGGATAACCGCACGCCTTACATGCACCGGCATATATGATTAAATATTAAAATATTCGAGAACGTTTAAGGCCAATTATACCTTTGAGCCTGAGCCCGTCGGCGGCGGCGATAAGTGCTCGGGCCGTTTTTCAACCCACTCATAGTCCAGATTTTCGGGCGGAATGTCTTGAACGTAGGCTTTGGTCACGTCGAGCCGATTAACATGTTCGGTCATGTCATCGGGCAGCGTCAGGAAGTCAGGCGCGTACTTTTCCATATAGTTCAGCACCGACGGGAAGACATCGCCCGTGCCGCTAAGACCCTTATGACTAAACATTCGGGCTACTAAGATACCGTCTTGGTAGTCCGAACCGCCCATTTTCATCCACGGCCACCAATTCGACTGTCGCGCAAACCCTGCGATAAACCGCGACGAGGGCACATTGCGGTCGATCAATCGGTCATAGTCCATGGAAAAGGTGAAATGCTCCGAGGGCGTGATACGCGGGCCCACGGACGCTTTGGGCCAGCCCTCAGGCTTCACAGGGTTGGTATATTCGTGGGTGTAATCCCATTCGAGCAAGAGATCCGACCCAAATCGTTGGAACGGCATCAGAAACGGAACCTTACCATCTTCATCTGGAAAGACTGTGCCCTCGTTCATGAGTGTCGGCACGTCGTCTTTGGTACCGAGATCAAAGCGCGGCATTTCCGTGCCGATGCGACCGGCATTCATATGATTATAAAAGTGATAAACCTCAACTGTTTCCTCCGTAAACGGATTATCCCATGTATCGAGAACCTCACCCGTGCGCAAGTCTGTAAAGAAAGCGGTCTCGCGCGAGCGGATACTCAAAAAACCTGTCGGGTCGTATTCGGACAAAGTCACGCCCGTGCCTGCATATCCGAACACGGGGATCATGCGCTTGTTGCCGATACGCGCATACATCATCCCATGATATCCGCCAATGACAGGCTCGCCGTAGCCACCCCAGATCTTGCCGAAAGCATAGAGATTATCCTTGGGATCGCTGAGATCGAGTTTGTCGCTCGATTGCGCGCAGGCTTTCTGAGACACCGCCAGACCGCCCGCTGCAGCGAACGCTGTGGTGCCCAGGCCTATAAGCGCGTCGCGTCGGTTGGTCAAAAGATTTGATACAAAAAGTGATGACATGGGCCTCTCCCCAAAGAGTAAGTGCTGGCGTTCAAATGTGGCCTACGAAGATGGTCACCAACGACGAATGGACTGCACTCTCCTAACACTTGCAAGCCTAAATGCCGCCTAAATCCATTGTCAATCCAAGGTATAGTCGTGGCCGAATGGTCACCTGTAGCCGGGGATAGTACATGCCTATTCACCAACATGATCCGAACATGCGCCCAAATTTAAATTTACACCCGGCTTATTCAAGTTTCTGGTGAGCGAAAATCGCTACCGCCTGCTTGATGCCCAGGGCACGCTTGGAGGTCTGGACCGAGCCCAATATGGGGACATGGGAAACTTTCGCCATCGAGCGCACCACGGCGGCGCCAAAGGAGATGTAGTCCAAAAATACCACATTGCAGCGTCGCTCTTTAGGCGTCTGGACAAGGCAGACAATTTTTGTTTTTGACGATGCGTTCTGTTATGCACACGACGGTCAAAACTGGTTCGGCTCGAAGAGCACCTCTGATCGAAACGATCGAGAGGACGGTTCACCTAGCGCCGAATTCTTAACAACTCCTATGGCTAAATGCCCAGTCTTCTCTTAGAGCATACTGTCTTGTGGGTGAGATGAATCGAGATCAGGATTTAGGATAGGCGAAGCGGGATGGCGGGCGCGGCTAGGAGTGAGGCGGCGAAAGCAATCGGTCCAGCGAACCGATTATGTCGCCGAACGAGCAACCCCTACGATGTCAATTGTGGGGTTGCCCCATAATCTTTTATTTTTATTGACTAAATTTTGCTGGTTTTTTAGCGCATGTAAGAAATATGTAACTCTGCGGATAATTTGCGGGCGGTGGCCACGATTTAACCCGGGCGCATCTCTCTTTAAAAAAGATTTACTACGTCACAGGGGAGGCCGTCCGGAATCCGTCGAGTTGTATCTGTTCCTCAAGTCGGTGGTCTTTATCACCGATATGAGCGACTCGCTGCTTAAGTCGCGGTTAATTTCAGCAATCAATTAACGTAGTATCGTTCTAGTCACGTCAGAATTACTTAGGGATGGAATAAATGGTAGGAACAAGTCTGATTGCTCACAAGGAAACGGAACCGCCCAGCAGCAAGATCTTGGTCGTTGGAGCGACAGCACGCACGGCTGACGAATTGATACCACAAGCGCTTTGGCGCGGGCACGAAGTCATTGCGTTGGCGAGACGGCCCTACCGGGTCCGCTATGCACCTCACCCTCGTTTGACAATCGTCAAAGGTGATGTCTACGACCAAGCGTCTATAGAGGCCGCATTATCGGGGGACGGTAGAGAAATTATCTTATCGATCTATGGTCCGCGCCTCGATCCGAGCGAGGAAATTCCAGAAACGGATCTCATGTCCCGAGGCACACGGAACATCATTAAAGCCATGAAAGCGAAGGGCAACAATCGTTTGTTTGTGACGAGCTCGATGGCCGCACCTCGCGTATGGAAAAAGAACTACAAGCCTGACACGCCGAAACCAGCAGATGTGACACCACAAAATGGTCTTTGGGAATACAATTTGCGCGGATCGTATAACGACAAGCGTATTATGGAAGAAATCACCCACAAGAGCAGTCTCGACTACATCATTCTGAGGCCAGGTCAGCTCGTGATTGAACCCGCTCGCGGGACAGCCAAAGTTACGGTCGGCGAGGAGGGAATTCCCAGCAGCAGGGTCATCATGTATGCGGATTTTGCCGCCTGGATTCTCGACCAAGTCGATTCGGACGAATATCTTTACAAGACCGTCAGCATCTATAGCGACACCTTGATGTCGGAAATTGAAGGCATGGATTTCGAAGCAGCGGTCGAAAGTCGTCGTGCCGCCAAAGAAGAAGTTAAAGCTGATTTAGCAAGGGACGCCGCAGAGAATAAATAGACACTGACCTGGGCGCAGTCCGCCTAATGAGGTTGGGACGAAAGACCGCTTAAACTCAAAGTTGGGGCGATGTCTATTAGCTAAAACCAAGCTGAAAGGTGCCGTGGGGCATCCAAAATCGGTTGATACATTAGAAGGCGGCAAGCGGCCACACTTATTCGGAATTATCGAATTCGCCGATCGCCAAACCGCACTCGATTTCTGGAATGATGATGACTACCGGGAAACCACACGGCTACGACAAGAAGTCGGCACGTACGATATTTTCCTGGTTGATGGCGATGCTGGACGCCTTTCTTGATTGTTATCAGTTGAACCTCGGTACAATGAACTGGATTACTGAGCATTGGAGAAATATCATCCTTATACCCGACGGCAGGCACGTCAATACACAATAGTGGAGGCTACCATGAAGAACGGGCTCAGCTTACTCTTCAAGGCCTCATTCATCTTAATACTCTGCGCTGGCCCGCTGCGCGCAGAGACCTATGCGATTATCGGCACGGGAATGATGGGAACGTCATTCGGAATGCGTCTTGCTGCTCTTGATCATACTGTCATCTATGGATCGCGCACGCCGGACAGAGAGCGCATCAAAGATCTGTTGAAGCAGACGGGGCCCAATTCCAAAGTGATGACGCAACTTGAAGCGGCGCGCGCAGGCAACATCGTCGTTCTTGTGGTCCCGCGGGAAGCCGTGACAGATTTAGTTGCCAAGATTAGCAGTGAACTTGCGGGTAAGGTTGTAATTGATGCGGGCAATGCGGTCACGGCCGGATCTGATGGATTGCCTCAATATATTGATGGTCCGTCTACGGGAGAAAAAGTGCAAGACCTTGCTCCAGCGGCGCGCATCGTCAAGGCGTTCAATACACTTGGCTATCATGTGCTTGCAGATCCCAACCGAGCTAACGGGCCCGTGACCGTGCCGATAGCTGGCAATGATGACGCAGCTAAGGAAACAGTCATGGCTCTAGCTCGGAACTTGGGCTTTGACACGATTGATCTCGGCCCGATCCGAATGTCACGGATCTTGGAAGCCATGTCCGCCCTGTATCGCATTCCCCATTTTGTCGGCCGCAAGCAAGATACGTTTGAGTTTCATCTGCGCCGGGTCAAGGAACCCGACCTATCGGAAACGCAAGCCATCCGAGGGCAATAGGCTTGCTACAATTCGGCCCGGCTAGAGATTGATCACAACGAGTTCGGTAATCATGCCGAGGCCCACATAATTAAAAATGTGACAATAAAGGAGCCAGCGCCCAACCACGCCCAAGGTCAAGACGCGCACCGCAGTCGTACCGAAAGAGAAGGTGATAAAAGCGGAACCGCAGCAACAGAAGGTGTCGAAGATGGACGACAGACCTATCTAGATCAGGCTGGCCAACGACGCGAAGGGGGGGCGCGGCCGCGCTAAGACACCCTTTCTCTTGCCCATGGACGTTACTCGACCACGCTGGTGAGCTGCATGAAGCCACCCTGCCAAGAATTATTGTGATCGTCGGCAACTTGATAATTCGCCGGACCCGCGTCGATGCGGTATTCGTTGGTCCAAAAGCCTTGGGTGCTGATGACGCGGCCTTGTTCATCGGTCGACACTTTGAGCAGCAAGTTATCAAGCCCTGGATCTTCGGTAGAACCGCCCCAAATCACATTGTGATCGGGACAGGTGATGTTGTCGCGATTGTCGACGCATGTGTAGCCTTTAAAAACAGCCGTAGTTTGTGCGCCCACGTTTCCGCCCATTTCTGTGTCCCGCGTGATGGGCGCACTGCTGGGTGATGCCCAACGTTTCACCGATTGGCCGTCGGTTGTTTTCGGCGCAAGGGCACTCGGGAAACAGTCGTCCGGATTATCCTTATGACAAAGACGTGTCGGAAAGCCTTTCGACCCGATGATGTAATTCACGCCGCCATAATTGTTCGCTGTCGTCTCGTTGACGGCGGTGGGCGCCAAGGTATGCGTGATGCTCGCCCACGACTCGACGGCGCGCGGCGGTGCACCAGCGGGTCCGCCCACCAACTCGTTGACGTTCACCACCACGCTGCGTGCCGTGGGCCCGACCGTCAGTACACCGCTTATGAGGTCGTCGGCGGGTTCTAGCGTCTCCCGATCGTCGATGGTCAACGTGCCGCCAAGTGAAGGCGCAATACGATCGTCACCCGGCACTGGCGTGTAAGTGGGGACGGCATTTGGACTGTGGGGTCCGAAGTAAACCGGGTTCACTGTGGGCCCCGTCCACGGAAGTTTGTTGCCCGCAACCGTTTCATTAATGCGCCCATAAGAGCAATCGGCCAGAAAAAAAAATGTTGAGACATGAATGCAGGCGTTTTCTTGGGGGCCGTTGAACGTGCCCGTCACTTCCGTGGTCACGTCGGCAGCTTTAGATGGGCCGGCAAGAGCAGCCGCGAAGAGAGCGACGGCAGAGACTAAAAGCTTCATTTTGAAAACCCTTCGAAACGGCGGAGCCCGCGCACAAGATCGGCCAAATTATAATGTTATTATAAACACATACAAACTCTATAATATGAGTTCAGGTGCCTTAATTTGCCAGTATATCGCCGTCCAAAGGAATACCTGTCATGCGCATCGATCTGATTTTGGAATCCACGCCCCGCATGGGCGGCCCTGATGTTGTTACCATGATTGTAAGTGATGCTCAGCATCTTCATCGCTACAATGCCCACATGCGCCAAGCGCCGCAGACTGGCATCTCGGTGCTTCGGCGGTGATCCAAGAGACGAGCGGCCATAAATCCTATCGGACGTTGGCGCATCCGCCGGGCAAGCCAGATTTTTATCATTCGGGTGGTTTTGCGCATGAACTTGATCCAGAGGAGCAGTCATGAAATTTGGCATTGATCGACTTCTCGCCGAACCGGATTTACGCGGCCCCCTCGGGGGCAAGCGCGTTGCCTTACTCGCGCATCCTGCTTCGGTCGGCCAAGACCTAACGCACTCGCTTGATGCACTCGCCGCATGCGATGACGTAAACATCACCGTCGCTTTCGGGCCGCAACATGGTCTTCGCGGCGACAAGCAAGACAACATGATCGAGTCGCCTGACTACAACGATCCGGTGCACAACGTCCCGGTCTTCAGCCTGTATGGAGACGTGCGTAAGCCCACGGACGCGATGATGGACACATTCGATATCGTCCTTGTCGATCTACAAGACTTGGGTTGCCGTATTTATACCTTCATCACGACACTGCGCTACGTCCTAGAAGCAGCGTCGAAACATGACAAATCAGTGTGGCTGTTGGATCGCCCTAATCCTGTTGGCCGGCCCGTCGAAGGACTTACGCTCAGAACAGGCTGGGAAAGCTTCGTCGGCGCCGGGCCAATGCCCATGCGTCACGGACTGACGCTCGGCGAATTGGGTTTATGGTTTATTAAAATGCTCAAGCTCGATGTTGAGTATCGCGTCATCGAGATGGAAGGCTGGCAGCCCGATGCCGCGCCTGGATTCGGCTGGCCGCTCGGCGAGCGCGCATGGATCAATCCCAGTCCCAATGCACCGAATTTATGGATGGCGCGCGCCTATGTAGGCACGGTCATGCTCGAAGGCACGACGCTCTCGGAAGGCCGCGGGATGACGCGGCCGCTCGAACTCTTCGGCGCTCCCGACATTGAGGCGCGGCGTGTTATGAAAGAAATGCACGCACTCGCGCCCAAGTGGCTCCAGAGTTGCCGCCTACGCGAGTGCTGGTTCAAACCAACCTTTCATAAACATAAGGACACGCTTTGCAATGGCGTACAAATTCACGTGGAAGATCCCAGCTACGACCCTCAAGCCTTCAAGCCTTGGCGGCTTCAGGCAGCGGCCTTCAAAGCAATTCGCCATCTGTATCCGGACTATCCCTTGTGGCGCGATTTCGCTTACGAATACGAGTACGGCAAGCTCGCCATTGATATCATCAACGGCGGTCCGCACTTGCGAGAATGGGTGGATGACACGGGCGCGACTACGCAAGACCTTGATGCGCTCGCCCTACCGGATGAGCAGGCATGGCTCCTTGAGCGCCAAGCCCACTTGCTTTATTGAGGGGCACACCTAAGGGAGAGCCGATGAATCGCATCCAGGCTACACGTAGCGTTAGCCTGGACATAACCGATTTGGTGCTTACCATCTAAAGAAGAATAGAAGTAGATAGGTTGGCGCCATCGCCGACATGCCCTTCATATGGGCTACTCTTATGTAGAGTTTTGGAGAACCGATCAAACGCAGTTACAGATATCACGGACTTCACCCATGTCGATAAAATCATTCTACTCACCGCATTATCGGAAAGGCCAATGAGTCGAATGGCGGCTTTGAGTCTTGGCTGTGTAATAATGATTGCTGATGGTTTCGATTGAGCTATCTGTGGATGATAGGGCCTAGAAATTGTATTAACTGAGTTTTTTGGTTTTCTGCCTCTTAGTGGGACTATTTTCAAGATGTTGGCTTAAGGGCCAGATTTTGAGCGATGCGGTCTTGTTGGGCTCTTGTCAAAAAGGGCGGCCAAAAATTTGACCGCCCTTTCTTCTCTTTTTGTTGCCGACACTATTCTGCCGCAGCCTTTTTCCCTTCCGCTGCTGGGATCAACGGCACAGGACTAAGCACCCAGTTTCCCGATGTGCGTCGGTCTGGACAAGGAATAGCAAAAGCGCGGTCGCCGCGCGCGGCACGAAGCGCCTTCAAGTCGACGCGCCATCCCATGTCCCTCCATCTCTTCAGGTATTTCCGATAACTGATCAC